>Ga0180017_100162_pt1 | contig 27831 bp, 22 predicted proteins | sample KR46_S_MetaG_FD_129674 | JGI IMG/M metagenome (GOLD analysis project Ga0180017, IMG submission 129674) | Groundwater microbial communities from the Olkiluoto Island deep subsurface site, Finland - KR46_S_MetaG | ecosystem: Environmental > Aquatic > Deep subsurface > Groundwater | place: Finland...
ACCCAGAGCCGGGTCGATGGTCATATAATCGCCGGTATCATAGCGGTGGTTACTGCGGGATTTAAAAATCGGGTTGAGATAAAGAATGGTAATGTTTAAGCTCTCCAGATAGTCGAGCTTTTCGGTGATTCCTGTCAAGGTGCCACCAAAAAAGTCCCAGTATTTAATGCCGCCGTCCTTTTCACGGAAATAGTGGGGGGTATCATTCCAGTTGGGATGTAAGATGGCATCCCGACGGAAGTTGGTAAGATCGAAGTCGGCGCCACGATTAAAGCGATCCGGGAAGATCTGGTACATGATGCCCTGAGAATACCAGGCTGGAGACTGCCGCTTAGGATCATAAACCGTAATTTGATAGGAAGGTGGTTTTGTTTCATAGATTCGGCCTTCACCACCTAGATGGTCATGCAGGGTGCCATAGGCATAGGCTCGGTTCCGGGAGCAAAAACTGAAATCATACCAGAGGATCCCGGGAATCACCGGCATATCCAGGGTGACCTCCCAAAAATTGGACTCCCGGGATTTGATCATGGGGTGCAAAATTTCCTGGTCATTAAAACAAGTCCGTAACTTTAACTTTTCAATTTCGGTAGCATAAACCCGCAAGGTGACAGCACTGCCAATTGGCAGTGCTCCAAAGGGTTTGCGAAATTCCAGTTCCCATGAATGATGACGAAATTTCATAAGCTTATCACTCCATCAATTTTTTATAATATGAAAGGTAAACATCGGCTGATTGTTTCCAGTCAAAATGGCTGTTATAGCAATTTTTCACCAGTTTTTTAAAATCTGCCGGAGCGTTGTGATATAGCGACACGGCATCCTGGATTGTGAAAAGCATGTCGTGGGCATTATAGGTTGCGAAGCTAAAACCATTACCCTTTTTTGTTTTGGTATTATAATAGCTAACGGTGTCCTTTAGACCGCCTGTTTCCCGAACGATCGGAACAGCGCCATAACGCATCGCGATCATCTGAGAAATACCGCAAGGTTCAAATTTAGAGGGCATCAGGAAATAATCGCTGGCGGCATAAATCTTTCTTGACAGTGATTCATCAAAATCGATGATGGTCACCATCTTATCGGGGTAGTTATAGGCGATGCTGCGAAATAGGTTTTCATAAACGGCATCACCAGTCCCCAGAATCACCAGCTGCAGATCCAATTGCAAAATTTCATGGATCACGTTGGAAACCAGATCCAGCCCTTTTTGTTCAACTAATCGGGTGATCATCGATACCATCGGGAGATCACCCCGGATCGGCAGATCAAGATACTCCTGCAAGGCTTTCTTATTATCCGCTTTCTTTTTTTCGGGATTGTCGAAGGGAACAAATAAGGCCGGATCAGTTTTTGAATTATAAATCGACTCATCGATGCCATTTATAATCCCGACCACCTGTTGATTGAGATGGCGGATTACCCCGTCCAGTCCCTCCCCATAATAGGGATCAGTTAGTTCTTTCGCATAGGTGGGGCTGACCGTGGTAATTAAATCAGCGGCGTAAAGAGCCCCCTTCATCAAGTTGATTCTTCCGTAAAACTCCAGGTCCGAGGGTAAGAAGCCCAGATGGAGATAGGGGCTGATATCGTGAAAACCATAAACCCCCTGATAGCGGATATTATGGATCGTAAAAACCACCTTGGTATTGGGAAAAGCGCGACGATACTGATGTTTGATCAGATAGGGAACAGCCGCCGTCTGCCAGTCGTTGCAATGAATAATATCTGGTATAAAATCCAGCAGGGGCAGGGAATCCAGCACGGCTCGACAAAAAAAACTGAACCGTTCGCCGTCATCGTAATAACCATAAAGCGAGGGGCGTTTAAAAAAAGCTTCATTGTCAATAAAATAAAAAGTAACCCCCTCGTATTCGCAGGTTAGTAGACCACAATAATGGAGGGTATCCGACATCCACATCTGAAAATGCTTGAGAGGTTTTATTTTCCGTCGCAACTCTTCTGGAATGGTGCTGTAATAGGGAAGAATAACCCGGGCATTGACATCTTCAGGAAATGATTTTGGCAGGGCGCCGAGGACGTCTCCCAAGCCGCCGCTTTTTGAAAAAGGATAAGCTTCTGAAGCAACAAATAGGACGTTTAACATATCAAATTACCGTGCCTTTCTTTAAAACAATCGGAGCATGGGGTTTGCCCACTAAGGTTGTGTGATCACTGATTTTAGTATCCTTATCCATGACCACATAGTTCAGATTAACATTTCTCCCGATTTCACACCGTTGCATGATGATGCTATTTTGAATATGTGAGCCAATGTTCATTTGGGTATCTCGAAAAATAATACTGTGATTGATGATGCCGTCGATGGTACAGCCGCTGCCGACAATCGAATTGGAAACCTGAGCGGGATCGTTATAAAGGGTCGGGTGGTTGTCTTTGATTTTGGTGTGAATCGAATTTTTACCCAGAAATAGCTCCTGCATAATATCGTATTCCAGCAGATCCATGCTGGCTTTCATATAGTTTTCGAGGCAGTTTACCCGCTTGATATAACCACTATGCTGGGCACCAAAGACCTTGAGGGTATCGATATTGTATTTAATCATATCCATTAAATCCCAATCACCGGTGCGCTCGCTGAGATCGAGCAATTCTTCCAAAACGGTTTTTTTAACAAAAAACATTTCCGTGAAAAAATGTCCGGTGGTGTGTTCACGTTTATAATGGAGACCGCTGACCCGATTTTTGCTAAATTCCAGGTAAAGATCATTGTCTTTGAGGTGATACAGGGGATCATCCTTTTTAAAAATCAGGGTAATATCACTGTCGTTTTTTAAATGCAGATCATAGGCATGTCGAAAATCAAAGGTAGTGACCAGGTTAGGGGTGGCAATCAGTACATGTTCGGCAGCGGTGGCGTCCAGATATCCGCGGTTGTTCTGAAGATTGCGCAGATTAACCTTGATCAGCCGTCCAATATGGTAATTATTCGAGCCGGAAAGAATTGAAAGATCCTGAGTTTTTCGGCTCAGCGACCACTCTTTACCGGTTCCCAGGTGGTCTACCAGGGAACTGTATTTATGCGAGCCAATGACACCAATATGAGATATACCGGAATTGACCATATTGGAGAGGGTAAAGTCGATGAGGCGATAACGTCCGCCAAAAGGCAGGGTGCTCAGGCTACGATGTTGAAGAAAACCTTTTAAGGAATCATCCTCGCCATCCATATTTAAGATAAGTCCAACAGCATTTTTCATTTTTCCTTACTCCTTTTTAGTTATTGATGACATGTATTTCAGGAGTTGCGTCGGCAGGGTCGGTAATATAGCGGGCATCACCTTTGATTCTGGCTCGGGCTCCGACGATACAATTCTCTAAAATAGCGCCATCTTCGATGATCGCTCCGGTGTGTACGATCACATTTTTCAAACTGGTTTTTTTATGGATCACGACATCATGGGATAAAATCGAATTCTCGACCTTGCCAAAAATGATACAACCATCACAGATCAGACTGTTAGTGATCCGGGCCTGGGGACCGATGAATTGGGGATGACGGCTGGTGTTGTTGGAAAAGATCCGAAAGCTTCGGTCGCTGAGATCAAAATCACAGTTGGTATCCAAAAGATCCATGTTGGCATCATAATAGCTTTGAACCGTCCCGACATCGCGCCAGTAGCCAGAGAAGGGATAGGCAAAAATCCGTTTGCCACTCTCGTGGAGGGCGGGAATCACATTATGGCCAAAGTCATGTTCAGATTCCCGGTTTCCGGCATCATCCTGGAGGGCTTTTTTTAGTTCTTTCCAGGTGAAGATATAGATACCCATCGAGGCCTTATTGCTTTTGGGGTGTTCCGGTTTTTCCTGGAACTCCTTGATGCAATGGTCCTCATCGGTATTAACAATGCCAAATCGATGGGCATCTTCCCAGGGTACATCCATCACCGCAATGGTCAGGTCGGCCTCTTTTTCTTTATGAAAGGCCAGCATGTGCGAATAATCCATCTTATAAATGTGATCGCCGGAAAGGATCAATACATATTCGGGATCAAAGCGGTCAATGAAGTCGAGGTTCTGATAAATGGCATCAGCGGTACCCGAATACCATCGGCCGCCTTTCTGACCCATATAGGGCGGCAGGATATGGACACCGCCCTGGATCTGATCGAGCGCCCAGGCCGATCCGTCGCCAATATAATTATTGAGAATATAGGGACGATACTGGGTCAGCACCCCCACCACATCAATGTCCGAATTCATACAATTACTTAGCGGAAAATCAATGATCCGATATTTCCCGCCAAATAAAACCGCTGGTTTGGCGTTATTAAAGGTTAGGGAGCCTAAACGACTCCCCTGACCTCCCGCCAGGAGCATTGCCACACATTCAGTATTCATAGTGAAACCTCCTTAAATGATTTTCCAGATTTTCCGTTGATAGTCTGCAATTGAACGATCGCTTGAAAAAACACCGGAATTTGCTACGTTGCTGATGGACATCTTTGTCCAAATGTTGGGGTTACGGAAGAGATGATCGACCTGATTCTGAGCATCAGTATAGGCATTGAAGTCTTTTAAGACAAAATAGCCATCGTTGTACAAGAGCAGCGAATCATAGATGGCCTGGAAGCTGAGTCCATGTCCCAGGGTTCCGTCGATCAGCTGGCCAAGCACCTGCTGAATCCGGGGATCCTGCTCAAAGATATCAACCGATCGATAACCGCCATGTTTCTGATAGTGATGAACCTCGTCGGCCGACAGGCCAAAGGTGACAATGTTACTGGGACCAACGGCGTCGAGAATTTCGATATTGGCACCGTCCATGGTTCCCAGGGTAATGGCTCCGTTCATCATAAACTTCATGTTCCCGGTTCCCGAGGCTTCTTTGCCGGCGGTCGAAATCTGCTCTGAGATATTGGCGGCCGGATAGATGATCTCGGCCAGTGAAACATTGAAATTGGCCAGGAAAACAACTTTCAGTTTGTCATCGAGGGTCGAATCGTTGTTAACCAGCTCGGCAATGGCGGTAATCAGTTTGATGACTTCTTTGGCGTAGTAATAGCCGGGGGCGGCTTTGCCGGCAAAGATAAAGGTGCGGGGCGCCATCTCCAGGTTGGGGTTTTCTTTGAGTCGATTATAGAGATAAAGGACATGGAGGGCGTTTAGCAATTGCCGTTTATACTCATGGATCCGCTTGACCTGGATATCAAAGATCGAGTCGGGATTGACTTTCACATCATTATGGCTGGCCATGTAATTGGCCAGTCGAACCTTATTTGACAACTTGACGGCTTCAAACTTTTCATAAAAAACCGGATCATTGATAAAATTGAGTAGTTTTTTTAGATCGAACAGGTTATGATCCCAATCGGGTCCGATCGATTCATTAATCAGCTCTTTTAGATGGGGATTGCTGTTCATCAGAAAGCGTCGCGGTGAAACCCCATTGGTTACGGAATAAAAGCGCTGCGGGAAGACCTGGTAAAAGCCGTTAAAGGTTTCTTCCCGAAGGATCTTGCTGTGGAGCGAAGCCACCCCATTGATGGAATGACTCGAGACAATCGCCAGGCTGGCCATATGGACATAATTGTCCCGGATAATCGCAAGGCTATGGTTGCGATCCAGATCATGAGGAAACTCGCTATCCAGTTCTAACTGAAAACGGCGGTTAATTTCTTCAATGATCATATAAATCCGCGGCAGTAAATCCTTCATCATATCGACCGGCCATTTTTCGAGCGCTTCCGGCAACACCGTATGGTTGGTAAAGCTTAAAGCGTCGACGGTGATTTTCCAGGATTCTTCCCAACCTAAACCTTCTTCATCCATCAGCACCCGCATCAGTTCCGGGCCGCACAGCGCCGGGTGGGTATCGTTAATATGAATACAAATCTTATCACTGAAACCGTCCATAGAGTTATTATTGGATCGCTTAAAATCAACAATAATCCGCTTGAGCCCGGCGCAGACAAAAAAGTACTCTTGTTTGAGCCGTAGCAGCTTGCCATCAAAGCCATTGTCATTGGGATAGAGGATCTGGCTAATCGCTTCAGCTTCTGATTTATGTCGAACAGCGTTTAAAAAATGGCCCTGATTAAAAGAGGGCAGATCAAAGGCTTCGAGCGGCTCGGCACTCCAGAGCCGCAAGGAGTTTACGGTTTCGTTGCGATACCCCTTAACCGGAATATCATAGGGAACGGCCATAATGGCTTCATAATTTTCGTGGACAAAGGTCAGGTTGCCATTGATGTTTTCGGAATGAATCTGGCCGTAGTATTTGATAATAACTGACTTATCGGGATTACGGATTTCAAAAGGATAGCCATTTTTAAGCCAGTTATCAGCTACTTCAATCTGCTCACCATTGATAATCCGTTGCTCAAACAGGCCGTATTTATAACGGATACCGTTGCCGTGGGCAGGCATTCCCATCGCCGAAGAGGAATCCAGATAGCAGGCCATTAAGCGACCCAGGCCACCGTTGCCTAGGCCCGGATCGGATTCCTGGGCAAGAATGGCCTCATAATCCAGACCCATTTCGGCCGAGCATTCCTGAACCAGATCTTCAACCCCTAAATTACTGAGGTAGGACTTCATCAGCCGTCCGATTAAGAATTCAATTGAAAAAAAGTAGACCTGCTTGGCTTCGTTTTTGTTATAGAGGGTGTTGGTTTTTGCCCATTGGGAGGTGATGCTTTCCATTACCATTTCAGCTAAGGCCTGATATTGATTCAGCAGTGAGGCATCGGCCAGACAGTTTCCCGAAACCTCTTCAATTTTTTTGGTAAAGGTGGCCTTATAGGTGGCCTTTATTTTTTCGCGTTCTGAAGAATTCATGTTAGTTCCTTTCAACTAATGCTAGTTTAATAAAGCGTTATATAGATTTTTGTATGGATTTTTAAGCAATCATAGCAGTGCGGGGTTATTTTTTAGGTTTCGACTTTTTAGCTGGTTCCGGTTTGCTCTTGACGCTTGACCGGGGAACAATACCTTTTAGGACAATTACTGATGAGGGCGGAATATTGATCGAAACTGAATAGTCCTGGCCATGGAGGGGAAGGGTCTGAGCCTTCATGGTTTTTTTCATTTTAAAACCACTGCCGCCATAGCTGCTGTCATCGGAATTAAAGGCCAGCCGGTAGTTGCCTTCGGCAGGAACACCAATCTGATAATCATTATAGGTAAGTGGACAGAAGTTGATGATAGTGATCAAGGTATCTTTCTCCTCAGTACCCAGGCGTTTAAAAATCAGAATACTTTGTTCGCTGTTGTTTGGTTCCAGCCATTCAAAGCCACCCCAGCTATGGTCATCGACCCAGAGGGCTTTTTCTTTAAGATAAAATTTATTGAGATCTTTAATATAGGTGTGAATCTCCCGATGTTTTTGATAATCCAGCAAAAACCATTCCAGTGCTTCGTCGACCCGCCATTCCAGGAAGGGGGCAAATTCATTGCCCATAAAGGACAATTTCTTTCCCGGGTGGGTCATTAAATAGCCGAAAAGAATCCGGAACTGATCAAATTTTAGATTATAATCGCCAAACATCTTATCGAGGATGGTTCGTTTGCTGTGAACCACCTCGTCATGAGACAGCGGCAAGATAAAATTTTCATTAAAGGCGTAAGCCATCGAAAAGGTTAGCAGATTATGGAAGCGATTGCGAAACATTGGATCGGTTTTCATATAATCCAGGGTATCGTGCATCCAGCCCATGTCCCATTTGAGATTAAAGCCAAGACCGCCCTTATCGACCGGCCAGGTGACCATCGGATAGGAGGTGGAATCCTCGGCTGACATAATCGCAAAGGGAAAATCTCTAAAAATAATCGTATTCAGTTCCCGCAGGAAGGACAGCGCTTCTAATCGATCGGTACCGCCCTCGGTATTGCTAAAGGGTTGACCGTCCAGACCATGGTTAAGTTCAATCATGCTGGCTACCCCATCGATACGCAGGCCATCGATGTGGTAGCGGTCAAACCAGAAGTGGGCATTGGAGATCAAAAAATCAAGGACTTCGGGTTTGCCATAATCAAAGACCATTGTGCCCCATTGCTGATGTTCGGAAAACTCGTATTGACTGGTGCCGTCAAAATGCCGTAGCCCCTGAGCATCCTTGCAGAAATGACCGGGTACCCAATCCAGAATCACACCAATGCCGGCCTGGTGGCAGCAGTCGATCAGATACATCAGTCCCTGGGGGTCGCCATAACGGCTGGTCGCGGCGTAATAACCAGTCAGCTGATAACCCCAGGAACCGTCAAAGGGATGTTCCATGATCGGCATCAGTTCAATATGGGTATAATGCATCTCGACCAGATAGGGAACCAGCTGTTCGGCCAGTTCATGGTAGCTGAGATATTCTCCTTTTTCATTGCGTTTCCAACTGCCCAAATGGGCTTCGTAAATATTAATCGGCATTTTTAGCCAATTGATTTCGTTTCTTTTTTTGCACCAGCTTTCATCTTGCCAGTCATAACCATCAAGTTCCCAAATAATGGAGGCGGTGTTAGGCTTAACCTCACTATAAAAACCGTAAGGGTCAGCTTTATAGACCAGTTCACCATCCTGTTGCTGTACCGCATATTTGTAAAGTAGTCCCTGAGATAGTTCCGGGATAAATAGTTCCCAGATCCCAGCGCTGTCAGAAACTGGTTTCATGGGGTGATTATGGATGTTCCAGTCATTGAAATCGCCGACAACGGAAATACCCTGGGCATGGGGCGCCCAGACCCGAAAGGTGACCCCATTTTCATTGAGGTGGGCACCAAAATAGTGGTAGCTGAGAAAGCGCCTGTTATTGGTTAACGCTGTATGGTTATCGATTTTTTTCATGATATATGTGTCCTTTCAATTTGGTTGGAGAAATCGTGCTGATACAACTAACATTTTATCACAATCTGTTAAGATTGATAGTGCATCTTTTTAAACAAAGTAAAATCTTTTTAACAATTTCACCCAAATTGCAATAATTATGGCTTAAATGAAAATTCTTTGTCCTGATATAAAGACCAGTACAGATTGATCTTTCCACCCAGATTAAGAATTACACAAATAAAGTAGATCGCCACCATCAGGGCAAAAAGTCCGCCCAGACTGCCGTAGAGGGTGCTGTATTTTGTGGAATGGTTGACAAATAGGGTGAAAACACGAAAAGCAATATTAAGTCCCAGGGTGGCAAAAAGCGCACCGGGAAGACCGTTTTTAAATTTCAAGGGTTGGGCTGGAGCCATCACGTAGATCATATTAAAAATTAAGGTTGAAATGATCCATGAAAAAATAATGGCAAAAAAGCTCAGAATCGGATAATAATATGTATATAGCCCAATTTGCGTAAAAATAACAGCACCGACATCAGCACTGAAAAGATAAGCCAGGGCAATTAATAAAATCGCCAGAGCAAACAGGATCGTAAACAAAAACGAATAAAGCCAGATTGTCTTTAGGGTTCGGGTCTCGATCCTGCCATAAGTTTGGTTGATGCCAATCATAATGGCTCTGGCAGCCAGGGATGAAAAGAAAAAGGCGATCACAATCAGACTGTACTGGGAACCGGAAACCTGACTGATGATACTGTTTAATAAACCCGTCACATAGTCATAGGAAAGATTGGGCAAAAATGTTTTTAAAATTTCGTAAAGATAGGATTCAAAGGGCTTAATAAAATTTCCGATAAAAGAAATCAGAAAAAGCAGCAAGGGAAAAAATGCCAGCAACAGGTAAAAAGACATCTGGGTACAGATTCCGGAAAAATCAGTCGTCTCAAAATCTTCTCTCAGGAAGAAGAGCAGTTTGACAATTTTTGAATTAAGCAACTGTTTGATCATTTTTGCCCTCCGGCGATATTTTTTTCGATAATGATTGCTCAGCCGCGTAAAGATTGGTGACGCCCCCCAGGGTAAGGGTAAAACAGATCAGGTAGACCACAAAAAAAAGTGAGAAGGGTCCCTGAAGATTAAAGAAAAAGGTGTTGATATCAAGGGTCGAGCTGGCAAACAGCGCATATAAAAAGAGGATGATAAACCAGCTGATGCTAACAAAAAAACCGCCGGGCAGGGCTTCGAAAAAGCCGAGATGTTTTTTAGGAGCAAACATATAGATCAGGGTAAAAATAAGAGTCGGCACGATGATCATATAAATCAGTGTAAAAAGGATGATAAAAACGGCGAAAAAATCAGTTAAATTTAAGGCGCTAAAAATAAAGGCGAGTAGTTTCTCCCCGAAAAGATAGAAAAAAACCGTAAAAAAGATAAGCAGCAGAAATAAGACCAAATAAAGAAGCGCTTGGATCCAGAGTGCGATGAGTCCCCGGGTTTCTTCCTGTTCGAAGATTCGGTTCAAAGAAGTGATCAGCGAAAACATTGCTGAAACTGAGACGTACAAAATAAAAAAACCAAGGATCAGGTTGGTTCCCCATGAAAAAGAAATGGTGCTGGCATTTTCCATGGCCAGATTAACATAGTCCATAATCGATTGGGGCAGTATTTTTGAAAGCACAAAAATCAGAGTCTCATTGACACTCGCAGAAAACCAGTTAATAAAATTATAAAGCAACATCAAAAAAGGAATGAAGGCGGCCAGAGTCCGATAGGACATCTGGGCGGAAAGATTGATGATATTGTTTTTTCTACCCTGGACATATAAAAAGCGGCTAAAGCATTTAAGAAAAACCATGATTTCCTCCACACCCACTGTCGACGGTTGAGGTGATTGAAGCTCAGTATAACATAGTTTCGATTTAAATTGAAGCAGAAGCAGTCAAGTAAAAAAATGGAAAATTGCAAAAAAAGATGCTATAATAAAAAGATATGATTTTTTAGAACAAGCAAATACACACCAAAAAAACAGAAAAATAGTAGTTTGGAAAGGAAATAGTAAATTAAATGGGAAAAACAATAACAGAAAAGATAATCGCGGCACACCTGGTAGTGGGAGAAATGAAAAAAGGTCAAGAAATCGGGATTCGGATCGACCAAACCCTGACCCAGGATTCCACCGGAACGATGGCCTATTTGCAGTTTGAAGCGATGGAGGTACCGCGGGTTAAAACAAAAAAATCGCTGGCCTATATTGATCACAACATGCTCCAGGAAGGGCCGGAAAACATGGACGATCACCGCTATATCCAAAGTGTCGCCAAAAAACACGGGGTCTATTATTCAAAACCGGGTAATGGCATTTGCCATCAGGTGCAGATTGAACGCTTTGGGGTACCAGGTGACACCCTATTAGGATCAGACAGCCATACCCCCACCGGCGGCGGTATCGGCATGCTGGCCATTGGCGCTGGCGGTCTGGATGTGGCTGTGGCGATGGCCGGAGACCCTTACTATATCACCATGCCTAAGGTCGTTAAGGTCGAATTAACCGGCAAGCTGCGTACCGGGGTATCATCCAAGGATGTCATTTTAGAAGTACTCCGTCAATGTACGGTAAAAGGCGGCGTTAATAAGGTTTTTGAATACACCGGAGACGGGGTCAAAACCCTGACAGTTCCCGAACGAGCGACCATTACCAATATGGGTGCCGAGCTGGGAGCAACCACCTCGGTTTTCCCATCTGATGAAATGACCAAGTTATTTTTGGAGGCCCAAGGCCGCGGCACCGATTACCTTGAGCTGTTGGCCGATGCTGATGCTGTCTATGACGAAGTAGTCAAGGTTGATATGGATGTCTTAGAACCATTAACCGCCTGCCCCCACAGTCCTGACAAGGTGGTGAAAATTTCGGATATTGAAGGTCTGGCAGTCAATCAGGTGGCGATCGGTAGTTGTACCAATTCATCCTGGCTTGATCTGATGAAGGTTGCCGCCATCGTTAAAGGCAAAACCGTGGCTGAAAATGTCTCCCTGGTGATTGCTCCAGGATCAAAACAGGTCTTAACGATGCTGGCTGAAAACGGCGCTTTGGCTGATCTGCTAAACGCTGGCGCCCGGGTGCTGGAATGCGGCTGTGGCCCCTGCATTGGGATGGGTCAGGCACCTTCTACCGATGCGGTTTCGCTACGTACCTTTAATCGGAACTTCTTTGGCCGATCGGGAACCCCCTCGGCCGATGTCTACCTGTTAAGCCCGGAAGCAGCGGCGATATCGGCGCTGGAAGGGGTACTTACCAATCCCTTAGGCAAGATCAATCTGCCGGAAATTGCGATGCCAGAAAACTTTTTACAAAACGATACGATGGTGATCGCACCAGCCCCAGAAGGCACTGAAGTAGCAGTCATCAAAGGGCCAAACATCAAACCCTTCCCAGCCACCAAACCACTTAAAGATACGGTCGCTGGCAAGGCCTTGATAGTAGTCGAAGATAATATCACCACCGATCATATTATGCCGTCAAACGCCAAACTGCTGCCCTATCGGTCTAACATTCCCTACCTGTCAAACTATTGCCTGGCACCCTGCGATGCCGAGTTTCCCCAGCGGGCGCTAGATAATGGCGGTGGCTTTATTGTTGGCGGCTCCAACTACGGCCAGGGTTCTAGCCGCGAGCATGCGGCACTGGCGCCGGTTTATCTGGGTATCAAAGGGGTGGCAGTTAAATCCTTTGCCCGGATTCATAAAAACAATTTGATCAATAATGGGATACTGCCGCTGGTATTTGAAAATGAAGCCGATTATGATACCATTTCCCTAAATGATGAACTGATCATTGAAAATGCCCTGGATGCGGTTAAATCCGGTCAGGCCAAGCTGGTCAATAAAAGCAAAGGGTTAACCTATGTGATGTTGTTGGAAGTTTCGCAGCGGCAAAAAGAAATGCTGCTGGCCGGCGGACTGATCAATCTGATCAAATTAAAAAAATAATCTGAAAAATAATCAAATACAATAAAATAAATCGCCAATTTCGGGGTAAATATCCACTAATTGGCGATTTTTGTATCTTAACACAAATTGAGGAGGAGAAAATGAATTTTGAAATCAAGGGAGGCAATCTCCCGGTGGTAACGGTGACGCTAAACAGTGGCGAATCGATGTTTACCGAGTCTGGTGGGATGTCCTGGATGACTGAAAATATTCGCATGGAAACCAACACCAAAGGTGGGCTGATGAAGGGGTTGCGACGGACACTCGCCGGGGATTCGCTGTTTATGACCACTTATACGGCAGAACAGAATAATTCTCAAATTTCTTTTTGTTCCAGTTATCCCGGTGAAATCAAAGCTTTGACCTTACAAAAAGGGCAATCGATTATCTGTCAAAAGAGTAGTTTTCTGGCGGGCGAATCGACCCTGGATGTGGACATGTACTTTAAAAAAAATATTGGGGTCGGCTTTTTTGGTGGGGAAGGCTTTATCTTGCAAAAACTATCGGGACCGGGAACGGCCTTTGTCGAGATGGATGGCGCGATGATGGAATATGATCTGGCTCCTGGTGAAGTGATGAAAATTGATCAGGGCCATATTGGGATGTTTGAAGAATCAGTGAGTTTTGACATTCAGGCTGTCAAGGGCATGAAAAATATCTTTTTGAGCGGGGAAGGATTATTCCTGGCAACCTTAAAAGGACCGGGAAAGGTCTGGCTGCAAACCATGCCACTAAGCCGACTAGTACAGCTAGTGGCCTCAAGCTTGCCACCAAGAGGCTAGCACATTTGGTTAAATAAATAAGCGCCTTTACCAATACGTGTATTCGGTAAGGCGCTTTATTTCTGATGTTAGATAGAGCAACAGTATTTCAGGGGAGTACATTGACATAATTATCCGGTAGCTGATCAAAAAACATGATGCCCAGACAATTGGTGCCAATATGAACGGTCAGGGTAGAACCGGCTTTTTCAGGCAGTAAAAAATTTTTGATTCCCAGTTCTTTTTCGAAATATTTTCTGGCTTTTTCCTGGAGATCCGGGGCGGTGCTTTGGATCATCCCGAGGATTTGTTCGCGATTGGTCATTTTTTCTTCGATAATGGCGAACAGCGTCTTTAAGGCTTTTTTCTGACCGCGGATTTTTTCATAAACGAGTATCTCACCATCTTTAAAGTAGAGGATTGGGACGATTTTTAGCATATCGCCAAGCATCGCCGCATTGCGGCTGATCCGGCCGCCCTGAGCCAGCCATTTGATGTCTCCGACCATAAAAAAGATTTGCGCGTGCTGCGCCAGAAAGGTCATCGTTTCGACAATTTCCTCGTAGGGACGGTTAAGCTTGTTTAGTTTTAGACCCTGATAAAGAATCAAGGCCGAACCGGTGGTCGCAGAAAGCGAATCAACGATCGATACCTTGCGCTCGGGATATTGCTCCAGTAAATCCTGAGCCAGCAGTCGAGCGGTCTGGTAGGTGCCCGAAAGCTTTGAAGAAAGCACCAGATAAATCACATCATCACCATTTTTAAGATGTTTTTCAATCGTGTTGGTAATATCCAGAGGTTGAATCTGAGCCGTTTTAGGAAAGAGTTTGCTGTTACTATTGACAAAGTCAACCACCATTTCGGGGGTGATATTGATGCCATCAAAATAGGTTTTATCGTCAAGGGTTACCGGAAAGGGTAATATATCAAAATCATAGCGATTTAAGATGTCGCTGTTGGTATCACACATGGAATCCACAATAAATTTTATAGCCATTAAAGTGATGCTCCTTTTCATTTTAGTAGAAAATATTTTACCATGAACCGCGTCTTTTTACAATCACTCTCGCCGTCAGCCTTAAGGATCATCGCGGTTTTGCTGGAAGGTTTGCTGGAAGGTTTGTGATTATATCAAAAAAATGTTAAACTAATCTTTGGAAAATAAAAGCAAAGTGTTTATTTTATTAAAGTAAGAATTATTAAGCAAGAATCATAAAGTAAGAAATGGAGAAATTTGTGGAACAGATAATCAAGCAACTCGCAAAAGAATTTTCAATACGCCCTGAGCAGGTCGAAGATACCATCAATTTAATCGATGGCGGGAATACCATTCCCTTTATCGCCCGTTACCGAAAAGAGGTCACCGGGAATTTAAGCGATGCCCTGTTAAGGGATCTGGATGTGCGTTTAACATATTTAAGAAAACTGGAAAAACGGAAAGAAGAGGTTACTGCTAGTATTGAAGAACAGGGCAAGCTGACCCCGGAACTTAAAAGCGCCATTTTAAAAAGCCAAACCCTTCAGGAGGTGGAAGACCTCTACCTGCCTTATAAGCAAAAAAAGAAAACCCGGGCATCGGTGGCCAGAGAAAAGGGGCTAGAGCCATTGGCGCTGCAAATCATCGAACAGCAATTGGGCGAAGCCGAACTGGGTGAAGCGGCGCTAAACTATATTGACGCTGAAAAAGAAATCAATAGCGCTGAAGAAGCGCTGCAATTCGCGATGGACATTATTGCCGAAATTATTTCGGACAACGGCAGCTATCGGGGCGTGATCCGGAAGTGCACCTACGATAAGGGGCAGATTAAGTCCACGGTGGTTAAAGGTAAAGAGGAGGAAAATTCCGAACTGGAAATGTACTTTGATCATACCGAAGCCATTAAGGCGATCAAGGATCACCGGATTTTAGCGCTTAACCGGGGTGAGAAGAAAAAAGCCCTGTCGGTTAAATTATTGGCACCAACCGAAGAAATTGACGCTTATTTAAAAAAAGAACTGCTAAAAGCCAAGCCCTCAAGCTATTTGCTAAAAGCCCTTGGAGATAGCTATAGCCGGCTGATCGCACCAGCCATTGAGCGAGAAATCCGAACCGCCTTAAAAGAGCGGGCTGAACAAGGGGCGATTAAGATGTTTGCCCTTAACCTAAAAAAATTGCTGCTGCAGCCACCCTTTAAAGAAAAGGTTACGATGGGATTTGACCCAGCCTTTCGAACCGGATGCAAGATTGCCATTCTCGATAAGGTCGGAAAGGTGCTGGATTATACCACCATTTATCCAACCTTTGGCAAGGGTCAGGCGGAGAAAGCCGAAAAAGAATTGCTGGAACTAATTGAACGCCATCAGGTTGATATTATCGCGATTGGCAACGGCACGGCTTCGCGGGAGTCGGAACAGTTTGTCGCTGAAACGATTAAAAAAACCAAGCTGCCGGTGCAATATATCGTCGTCAATGAGGCCGGCGCTTCGGTTTATTCGGCATCGGAACTGGGAACCGAAGAATATCCGGACATCAATGTTTCGATCCGTGGGGCAATTTCCATTGGCGGGCGACTTCAAGATCCGCTGTCAGAACTGGTAAAAATTGATCCCAAGCACATCGGGGTCGGCCAGTATCAGCATGACGTCAATCAGAAAGAGCTGGAGCGGGTGCTCGAAGCAACCGTCGAGGATGCCGTTAATAACGTTGGTGTCAATGTCAATCGCGCTTCGGTGGCACTGCTAAAATACGTGGCCGGCGTCAATAAAACGATTGCTACGAATATTATGGATTATCGTAACAGCGTGGGCTCGATTAAGAGCAGAAAAGAACTGATGAAGATTAAAGGTCTGGGCGCCAAAGCCTATGAACAATGCGCCGGTTTTCTGCGGATTGATGACGGGGATAACATTCTCGATAATACCGGGGTTCACCCGGAGGCCTATAAAAGTGTCGAAAAACTCCTAAAACTCAAAAACATCAAAAAAGAACAATTGGGAAACCGCGAACAGCAGGACTTGTTTAACGACCTGAATTATTCAGAAATGGCGACGCAGCTTGAAATCGGTATACCAACCCTTTACGATATTGTCAAGGAACTAAAAAAACCGGGCCGCGATCCCCGGGAAAATGCGCCCAAGCCCCATTTACGATCTGACGTCCTATCAATGAGTGATCTGGCGGTGGGAATGGAACTGATTGGCACCGTCCGAAACGTCATCGATTTTGGCGCCTTTGTCGATATCGGCGTTCATCAGGATGGCTTGGTGCATATCTCGCAAATCACCGATCGTTATATCAAACACCCTTCAGAGGCAGTTTCCCTGGGGGATGTCGTAACCGTTAAGGTGCTGGCTGTGGATTTGAAACGAAAACGGATCAGTTTGACCATGATTATCTAAATAAATATTGACAGCAGGATAAGTTTTTTATAAAATAAAAGGCTTATTCTTTTTTTATATGTTATAATGGGAAGAGAATCGATGATAGGAGTGGTTGAAATGTATAAAATTGGGGATAAAATTGTTTATCCGATGCACGGAGCGGGTATCATTGAAGCAATCGAAGAACGAGAAATATTTGAAGAAACAAAACCTTACTACATCATGCAGATCGTATCCGAGGGTTTGCAGATTTTAATTCCCGTTGATAAAGTTGATGATATTGGGGTAAGAACCATTGTGACCCAGCCGGTAATTGATGAGATGATCGAAATACTGAAATTACCAATGGACGTGATGGAAAAAAACTGGAACAGGCGCTATCGTGAACATCTGGAGCGTTTAAAAACCGGTGATATTTTTGAAGTAGCTAAGGTTGTTAAAAATCTTATCTTATTGGATCGCTTAAAAGGCCTCTCAACCGGAGAAAAGAAAATGTTGAATAATGCCAGAAATTTCATCGTCAGCGAAATGGTTTTGATTCAAGATAAAGATAAAGAAGAAATCTTAGATTTGATCAATAGTTCGGTACACAGCGAGGCGTGAATTTCACGCCTTTTGTTGTATGTAATAGTGTAATCTTAAGAATTAGGTGCTATAATTACAAGGTATATTATGAAAGGAGGTGAAGATGGTGATACAAAAGATACTTAGGGTATCATTTGGGATTGTTGGAATTCTGGTAGGGATGGCTCTGGCCAATGTATTGGTTACCAATACGTGGATTTTGAGAGGTCTGGAGATAAACTTGACTCCAGAATTGGAAGTTATCTTATATGCGGCTCTGATTGTTCTATTTGGACTTATTTTTTTCATTCTATTTCCGCTGATGCTCAAAGGCGTTAAAAAGCTGTCAAAAGTTGTTGAGACCAGCATGGAAAATGTCCGACTCATTGACATTGGTCTGGGCATCGGTGGTCTGGTGATCGGTCTGGTGATTGCCATGTTGATCAGTTTTGCATTTTCGCAGATTCCCATTCCCTGGATTGGTGGCCTGCTAACCATCACGATATATATCGTTTTGGGTTATATTGGTTTTTCCTTGCCGATCAAAAAACGCGAAGACATCCTCCAGGCTTTTCAGATTGACAAGCGCGAGAAGGATGTCAATGTACCAGTTGGCCAAAAGCGGCCGGCCAAGAAAAGAGGGGCAGCCATTCCCAAATTGCTGGATACCAGCGTGATCATTGATGGACGGATCTTTGATATTTGTAAAACCGGTTTTATTGAAGGCCCACTGGTGATTCCGGTATTTGTGCTGAACGAATTGCAGCTGATTTCAGACTCATCCGATGAGCTCAAACGAAATCGGGGACGTCGTGGTTTGGATATTTTAAACAAGATCCAGACCGATCTGGACATCGAAGTGCAAATTACCGAAGAGGATTTTGAAGATACCCATGAGGTCGACTCAAAATTGGTAAAGCTGGGAAAATCGACCAAAGGTAAAATTCTGACTAATGATTATAATCTTAACAAGGTTGCCACCGTTCAAGGGGTCGATGTGCTCAATATCAATGAGTTAGCCAACGCCGTCAAGCCGATTGTTTTACCCGGCGAAGAGATGAAGGTTCTGCTGGTAAAAGGTGGAAAAGAAAACGGCCAGGCCGTTGCCTATTTAGATGACGGAACGATGATTGTGGTTGAAAATGGTAAAAAATATATCGGCACGACCACCGCGGTTATTGTAACTAGTATTCTGCAAACCGCAGCCGGACGGATGATTTTTGCAAAGCCCAAAAAATAGTGAACGGCAATCATAAATTCGAATAAAGAATTAGAATAAAAAAATTAAAATTAAAAGCTTGAATAGAAGCCTTGCTAAAAACACCAATCTTAGGTTGGTGTTTTTATTTCGACGTTTTTTGACAAATTTATTGTAATTAAGATGGCCTTTACGTATAATAAAATGAGTATTGTTAATAATCGGGGCAGTTCCTGTGATGGCTTTGCTGGAAATAAATAGTGATAAGAAAATGGGGATCATATGGAATTACCTGAAGCGTTTAAGGAAAAAATGAAAAAGTTGATGGGGGAATCCTATCAGAGCTTGCTCGACTCCTATGATCAACCGGAAAGCAAAGGTATCCGGACCAATACATTAAAGCTGGAGCCGGATGAATTGGCTAATAAATTACCCTTTGAAACCCAGGCTGTGAATTGGTGCAAAGAAGGGTTTTATATTGATCACACGGTGCGGCCGGGCAAAAACCCCTACTATTACGCTGGTCTTTATTATGTGCAGGAACCGACGGCGATGGCGGCGGTTGAAGTGCTTGATCCAAAACCTGGGGATTGGGTATTGGATCTTTGTGCAGCGCCAGGCGGAAAATCGACTCAAATTGGCGCCAGGCTTCAAGGGATAGGACTGCTGGTGGCCAATGAGCTGGTTAATTCGCGGGCTGGGATCCTGTCTACTAATATCGAACGGATGGGGATGGCCAATGCGATTGTCACCAATGAATTTCCCGAGCGGCTGGTGGATTCTTTTTACGAAAGCTTTGATAAGATATTAGTCGATGCGCCCTGCTCCGGCGAGGGGATGTTTCGCAAAGACCCGGGAGCCCTGGCCGACTGGAGTCTGGAACGGGTTGACCGCTGTATGGGCAAGCAGGAGAAAATATTAGAAAGCGCCCATCGTTTGTTAAAACCGGGCGGAGTACTGGTTTATTCAACCTGTACCTTTTCGCCAGAAGAAAATGAACAGATAATCGAAGCCTTTATTGAGAAATACCCCTACACCCTGCAAACCATAGAGTTACCTGGGATTACCGATCACGGCCGGGTTGACTGGACCCGGAAGCAGCAGCAGGAGATTACTAAAACCCAGCGGATTATGCCGATGACCGTCAAAGGGGAAGGACATTTTATTGCCAAACTGATAAAATCGGAAGGCATCGCCGAAGCGATTGATGTCAAACAGGGATATCCTAAATCACGGTTAAAAAAGGCCACCCGAACCGACTTGCAAGACTATCGCGATTTTGCCAAAAACAATCTGCAAGCAGAATTTTATCAGAAAATTGAAGATCGTCTTTATCTCTTGGGTGACCACCTCTATGCCATTCCGGCAGCTATCGAGCTGGAGCGGATTGCCAATTTAAAGCTCTTGCGTACCGGCCTTGATCTGGGAACCTTTAAGAAAAATCGTTTTGAACCCAGCTATGCGCTGGCAATGGCACTGAAATTATCCCAGGCTAAAAATAGCGTTGACTTAAACGATGAAGACCTGGCCTATCAGTATCTAAAAGGCGAGGCCTTGAATTTACAAGCCCCAAAAGGCTGGGTTCTGGTCGGTTATGATGGCTATCCTTTGGGGTTTGGAAAAGCCAGTGAGGGTTTGATTAAGAATCATTATCCCAAGGGGCTGAGAATCAGGAAAAAATAGGAGAAAAATGGATGAGTGACCAGGTGAAAGGAACAAAGATTCATCCCAGTGCGGTGATTTCAAAAGATGTCATAATCGGAAATGAAACCACAATTGGAGCTGGAGCAATCATTGGAGACGGGGTCATCATCAGCGAAAATTGTCAGGTTGGCACCGGGGTGATCATTGAAGCCGGAAGCAGAATTGAAGACAATTGCGTTTTAGAAGCAGGGGTAATTATTGGCAGTCAGGTAACCCTGGGTAAGAATAGCAAAATCGGGATTGGTGCCCGGATTACCAATGGGGTAACGATCGGATCCGATTCGGTGATAAGAATTGGTGAAATCATCTTAAAAGATATGATCTATAAAATGGTTTTTAAACGGGGCGCCTGGATTTATCGGGAAGATAGTTTAAATTGTAAAAACGAAGAGTGAGGGAAAAATGAATCAGAAAGATTTTACTTGTTTAAAAGAGGCTTTGGAAAAGAAAAAGAAGATATTGGTTTCTAGCTGTTTGTTGGGAATGAAGATCAACTATGAGGGAAAGGCTCACCCAGTCGATGCCTTGCGACAACTCTTTCTTCAGGGACAGGCGATACCGATCTGTCCGGAAGTGCTGGCAAGTCTACCGATTCCACGGGATCCTTGTGAAATAGTCGTGGTCAATGGGGAACGGAAAGTGTATAATGATAAGCAAGATGACTTTACGGAGCCTTATACTCTTGGTGCTCAGCGAACCCTCGATACAGCCCGGACATCGGGGGCAAAAATTGCGATCATGAAAAGCAACAGTCCATCCTGTGGCTGTGGGAAGATTTATGATGGAACCTTCAGTGGGAATTTGGTTGATGGGGACGGCATCACGGTGGCCTTATTAAAAGAAAACGGCATTCGTGTCATCACTGAAGAAGATTTCCTGGAGTGTCTGAAATAATCAGGCTTTTGCGAAGTAATTCCCAAAGCCTGCGGCAGATTGTTATGTTTTAAAATCATAGCAATGAGATCTCAAGAGAAAAGTGAGGAATAGAAATGAAAAAAAAACTCAATATCGGAGTGGTTTTTGGAGGACAGTCGGGCGAGCATGAGGTTTCAAGGGTTTCTGCCTACAATATTTTGGGTGTCATCGACCGGGATAAGTATGATGTTATAACCATCGGCATCTCAAAAAAGGGAAAATGGTTTTTATACGCAGGTGATGCCGAAAAAATTAAAGATGGCTCCTGGGAACAGGATCAGGCCAACTTGACAGCCGACTTTTCAATCTTTGCCCATCCGGAAATATTAAAGATTGACGTTTTTTTTCCAGTTCTTCATGGCCCAATGGGAGAAGATGGCACCATCCAGGGCGTTTTTGAAATGCTGAACAAACCCTATGTGGGGTGTGGTGTTTTAAGTTCGGCGGTAGGCATGGATAAGGTTTTTTCTAAGATTATGTTCCAAAGCGTGGGAATCCCCACCGGGAAATACATTTATTTCCGTGAAAATGACTGGAATCGAGATCCTGATGCTAAAACTGTTGAGATCGAAAGTGAACTGGGTTATCCGATTTTTGTTAAGCCAGCAAACATGGGCTCCAGCGTCGGCATCACCAAAGCTCATGACCGAACCGAACTCGTCATTGCGATTAAAGAAGCCTTAGTTTACGATAATAAATTGATTTTAGAAGACTTTGTCAAAGGTAGAGAAATTGAATGTGCGGTTCTTGAAGTCGGGGACCTTATTCGGGCTTCAATTCCTGGTGAGGTCATCCCTTCAAAAGAGTTTTATGATTATGAGGCCAAATACTCAGCCACCGAAGACTCCAAGGTTGTTATTCCTGCTGATCTGTCCCCGGCAGTCACAGAAAAAGTGAGAGATTACGCCATCAAAGCCTTTGAGGCCATTGAAGGTTCTGGGTTAACCCGGGTGGATTTTTTTGTTACCGAAGATGACCGCATTTTAATTAATGAAGTAAACACCCTGCCAGGATTTACAAATATCAGCATGTACCCAAAAATGTGGGAAGCCACCGGAATTGGGTATATAGAACTTGTAGATCTGATTATTGCGTCAGCAAAGCGGAAACGCACCACGATAAGCTAGTTCGTTTGGTTTCTTTATGATGCGTAATCCTAATAAAAACTTAAGAGGATAATTTTTCTTGATAAAAACCCCCATCAATGGTTTAATAGTGGAAGAAATTATACCTCTAGGAGGAGACCAATGACTGAAGAAAGAAAAAAAGTATGGTTATCCATTTCGGGAACCGTTAAAGATGAAGAAAATAAGGATACCCTGGAGTTCCTGACCGAAGGAGATTTATATAAAGAAGACAACCGATCCTGTGTGACATATAAAGAATCCGAGGTTTCCGGCATGGAAGGGACAATCACGACCGTTGTTGTTGATGGACAAAAAGTATCAGTCATTCGTTTGGGAACAACCAACTCGATTATGGAATTTGAACGCGGAAAAAGAAACCTGACCTGGTATTCCACCCCGCACGGGGATGTGACCATGGGGATTTTAACCAAGGATGTATTTGTCAATTATAATGAGGATAAAGAGCCGACTAAGGTTTCGATCGACTATAACATCGAAATTGAAGGCATTACAAATTCTCGGAATATCCTGAACATAAAAATTACCCAATAAAAATGGCAGCAATGTCAATCACAGGAGAAGCGCCAGGAGCGCTTCTCCTTTAAATTTCACCTGACCGGAAATGATTAGTAATGTGTAATAATCGAATATAATCTGAACATAAATAGAAGAGTGAGAGGAACTTAAGGATGTACATACGCGAAAAAATCACCGAACAAATCAAGAAAATCATTGGCGATGCGCTTAATCAAACAATCGAATCGGGAGCATTGATGATAGCAATCAAACCGGATCTTTTTCTGGAAATTCCCAGAGAAAAAGAACACGGTGAGTATTCCACCAATATCGCCATGCAGCTGCCCAAACAGACTAAGAAAGCACCCCGTTTGATTGCTGAAACCTTAGTGGCCAATATGAATACCACAGACTCCTACGTCGAGTCCATTGAAATAGCCGGACCGGGTTTTATTAACTTCAAACTAAAACCCTATTGGCAGTATGCGGTTTTAGCAGAAGTGGCAGCGATGCAAGCTGATTATGGCCGGAGCCAGAAAAATGCTGGCAAAAAATTTAATCTGGAGTTTATTTCCGCCAATCCCACCGGACCGATGCACATGGGCAATGCCAGAGGCGGGGCCATTGGCGATATTTTAGCGGCGGTTGCCGATTGGACTGGCTATGATGTCACCCGGGAATTTTATATTAATGACGCCGGTAATCAGATTGTCAAATTTGGTGATTCCCTGGATGCCCGTTATCGCCAATTGATGGGAGAAGCGATCGCTTTTCCCGAGGATGGTTATCAGGGTGAAGACATTACCCAACATATGAAAGCTTTCATTGCCGCAAATGGTGATGCTCATCGGGCGATGACCCCGGAAGAACGAAAACCAATCCTGATTGATTATGCGCTAAATAAAAACCTCACCCAAATGCGCAGTGATTTAGAAGCCTATGGGATTCGTTATGATGTCTGGTTTTCAGAACAAAGCCTTTATGACAGCGGTGCTATTGAGCAGACCATTGCGCTACTGGGAAAAGGCGGCTTTACCTATGAACAGGAAGGGGCTTTATGGTTTAAGGCCACCGCATTCGGTTCTGACAAGGACGATGTGCTAATCCGGGCTAATGGATTGCCGACCTATTTTATGGCTGATATCGCCTACCACATCGATAAGTTTGTTAACCGGGGCTTCAATCGTTGCATCAACGTTTGGGGTGCCGATCACCATGGCCATGTCGCCCGTCTTAAAGGGGCACTGGCAGCAGTAGGCATTGACGCCGCTAATTTTGATGTGGTCATCATGCAACTGGTGCGTCTGCTCCGCAACGGCGAAGTAGCAAGAATGTCCAAACGTCAGGGAAAAGCCATTGCCCTGACTGATCTGATCGACGAAGTCGGCGTTGACGCGACCCGTTTCTTCTTTAATCTGCGCTCACCAGATAGTCATTTTGACTTTGATTTGGATCTGGCGATTGAACAGTCCAATGATAACCCGGTCTTTTATGTGCAGTATGCCCATGCCAGAATTTGCAGTATTATTCGTCAGATGAAAGGAGAATTGGATGATACGATTCCCCTGGATTACAGTCGGCTGGTCGAAAAGGAAGAATTGAACCTGCTAGAAATCCTGTCTAATTTCCCGGATGAAATACTGACTGCCGAAGACAAACTGGATCCTAGCCGAATCACCCGATATGCGATTGATCTGGCAATGGCTTTCCATAGTTTTTATAATGCCTGCCATGTTCGGGTTGCTGACAAAGCTTTGATGAAAGCCCGCGTTGCCCTAATTGAGGCAAGCAAGCAAGTGATTCAAAATGCCCTGGGTATTTTGGGAGTATCAGCTCCAGAAAGAATGTAAAAATGAAAACAGAATCAGGAATCTTTGACCGTACTGAAAAGCTGATTGGCCAATCCGGTTTGGAGATTCTAAAAAACTCACGCGTTATCCTCTTTGGGGTTGGCGGCGTTGGTTCATTTGTAGCCGAAGCCTTAATCCGCAGCGGGGTTGGTTTTTTAACCATCGTCGATAAGGACACCATCGAGGCCAGCAATCTCAATCGTCAGATTATGGCAAATGTTAAAACGATCGGCAAGAAAAAAGTTGATGCCATGGCCAGAAGGCTGATTGCCATTAATCCACTTTCGCTTGTTCATCCGATGCATCAGTGTTATACCCCGGAAAATTCCCAGGATTTTCACCTTCAAGACTATGATTATGTCATTGATGCGGTCGATATGGTCACCGCAAAAATTGATTTGATCATTAAAAGCCAGCAAAATAAGGTGCCGATTATCAGTTGTATGGGAACCGGAAATAAGATCGACGCCAGTTGTTTTAAGATTGCCGATATCTACGAAACCGCTGTTTGTCCGCTGGCCAAAGTGATTCGTAAAGAATTACGGGCACGGGGGGTGGAATCGCTGAAGGTTCTTTATTCTACTGAAGAGCCGATGATCAGAGAAACCCCGCCGGGTAGTATCGCCTTTGTCCCTTCGGTCGCCGGACTGCTGATTGCTGGTGAAGTGGTGCGGGATCTGCTAAAGACCAAATCGTAGCACAAACCGTTTTAGTAAAAGTTAGTCTCCCTCATTAATATAGAGGGAGATTTTTTTAATTCAGATTTTTTTCTATAATAGAAAAACACGTATATACAACTATTGACAAGTCTAGATAAATGTAGTATTATGTTCAAGATTCGCAGGTAGGTAACGCTTACACAGCGAACAAAAATTGAATACGTATAATTTAGCCGTGAAGGTTGATCGCCCTGCAGTAGTGGGGATCAATTTTCACGGTTTTTTTTGAAAGAAAAATGTACAGGAGGATCGAGTAACAGGTTATAGAGTAAGGTTTTCAAGTGGGAGAGATTGAGTGGAGTTAAAAAATGTTGAAATTTGAGGAGTAATATGAAATTTGGAATGAAAAGATTATTGTGTTTTTGTATGGTGGCATTGATGATGACGGGTTTTGTTGGCTGTAGCAACGCTGGGGCAAGTAGTAAGACCGAACAAACAGAACTGAAGGTTGCCTACGGTAAAGATACCGGAGTTGCTTCAGAAAAAGGAAATGGCGACATGCTATTGACTATTTTTGCTGGTGAACGACTGGTTGAGGTTGTCGAGGGCGAAGTCGTGCCCAGCATTGCCGAGAGCTGGGAAGTTAAGGATTCTGGAAAGACTATTTCGTTTAAAATCAAAGAAGGGTTGAAGTTTTCCGATGGCAGCGATTTAACGGCAAAAGAAGTTAAATTAAAATTTGATCGGAACATTGCATTGAAGAACACCAGTTGGACCGAAGTTGATCGGATTGAAAAAATTGAAGTGCCAGATGATTATACCATCAATTTTTATTATAAGGATGGCATGGATGGCTATGTTGCGCTGGCAGGTTTTGCAGAATATGGAAACACCATTGTTAGTCCAAACTCCTTTCAGACGCCGGGGGATCCCACAACACCAATGGTAAAATTCATTGGATCCGGGTCATGGAAGGTTGCCGATTATGTAAAAGATCAATATACAACCTTTGTCCCCAATGAAAATTATTCCGGGGATCCGGTTAAACTTGAGAAAATTACGGTTAGTATGATTAAAGATGATGAAGCCAGAGTATTGGCACTTCAATCAGGGGATGTGGATGCCGTTGTTGACTATTACCATGGTGGATCTGCCTATACTCCCAGAAACCTGTTAAGCGCCCTCAAAGAAGAAGGCTTTCAGGTGTTGAAGCAGGAAATGCCGATGACAACCGTATTGGCATTTAATTATACGAACAACGAGGCCTGGAAGAATATTAAGTTGAGACAGGCTCTGAACTATGCCGTTAACAAAGATGAAATATCCGGTTTGTTTGATGGTTGGATCAGTCCGGCAAATGATGCTTATTTTTCCGACTGTTCACCCTATACCACCGCACTTGGCAAACAAAGCTATCAATACGATCCGGAAAAAGCTAGAAAACTATTAGCAGAATCGGGGCTGACAGGGTTTTCCCCAAAAATGATTGTTAATAGTGAAAATGCTGACGAAGTAAAATTAGCCGAATTACTACAATCGATGTTAAAAGAATCTGATATCAACCTGCAATTGGATGTGATGGATGCAACTAAATATGCTGAAGTCAAGAAAACCGCGGACTGGGATCTATGCTCTTATTATATTGGGGGGCCCGAAAGACGGATTTACTCGCGAAATGAAGGGCGATTTGATAAAACAGCTCCTGAGTTTGGTAGTTCTGGCTGTTTCACATCGGACACAATTGCGACCGCTGTTCAAAAAGCAGTTGATCCATTTGATGAAAAAGAACGAAAAGCCGGCTTTAAAGAGTTCTATGCAGCAATCGATGCCGAAGCTGCCTGCGTGCCTCTTTACTATGATGCCGTATTCGTGGTCGCCAATGAAGGCGTTGAAGGGATTGAATATATCGGGTCAGAACCGCGGTTTGATCAGGTAACTTATAAAAAATAATTAAATTTCAACGACAACCTCAAATATCAGAAAGTATTTGAGGTTGTCTGTGAATTCGGTGAAGAGTCAAGGCTTAACGTTACTGATTATCGAATTCAGTTGTCAACAAACATTATTTGTGGCTTTTATTCAAAGTAAGCAGTGCATTAAACAGCAAGAGGTGAAGGATTGTTAAAGTACATTTTCAGAAGGTTACTCTACTTAATACCGGTGATGATCATAACATCATTTATCGCTTATATGTTAGTATATTTGTCGCCCAGTTCGCCGGCACAGATTATTCTAAAAGCGCGCTATACATCGGAACCGACCCAAGAACAAGTTGAAGATTTTAATGAAGAGTATGGGTTTGACAAACCGATATTGGTTCAATATACAACCTGGTTAAATAAGGCAATGCACGGCGATTTGGGAAAATCATTAACGGATGGATCAGATGTATGGGAAGATTTCATTTAC
>Ga0180017_100163_pt1 | contig 27785 bp, 26 predicted proteins | sample KR46_S_MetaG_FD_129674 | JGI IMG/M metagenome (GOLD analysis project Ga0180017, IMG submission 129674) | Groundwater microbial communities from the Olkiluoto Island deep subsurface site, Finland - KR46_S_MetaG | ecosystem: Environmental > Aquatic > Deep subsurface > Groundwater | place: Finland...
TAGCCAGCATTGTGGTGAAGGATTAGGCTTTATGAAAAGGTTCAATCGGGAAAAAGATGCCTGTCCCCGATTCCCACCCCGAGCAGATTCCTCTGTCACGTACGTGTTTGTGGAGGCAATCCCTCAGGAAAGCGCACAGCACAACACTATAATTTTCATCATTGGTTTTTTGGAGACCTCGTTGTAATGAGCAGAGTTGCTTTTCCTAATTAACCCTGGGTTTAACCCTGGGATGACCGCACCGGTGTAAAGTGTTATAATGGACGGGTGTTTCACAACCTGCAAGAAGGTGAGGATATGACATTGGACGAAAAAGAAAAACCTTATCAGCCGGAAAACCCCGAACCTAACTCCGAGGACACCGGGGCAAACCCGGAGACTGCACCTGTAGAGGATATCAGTCATCCGCCGGCTTCCCAGTTGGGCAACCACCAGGATTCCAATTATTCGGTCGGCATCAAACCGGCGATAGTCGTGGCGCTGAGTGTGGTTCTGGTGCTGGTTACTGCCCTGATTTCAGCCAACATTTGGCGGGCCGAAAGCATGGCAGTGGCGGTGGTTAACGGCGAAAAAGTCTCTCAGGCTGAACTCTATAATGAGATGTTCCTAAAATCCGGAGAGGAATCCCTGCACGGAATTATTACGCAGAAGCTTATCAATCAGGAGGCTAAAGCCGCCAACATTTCTGTTAGCGATGCAGACGTAAACGAACGTCTTGACCGGATGATTGAAAAGGACTTCCAATCGGAGGAGAACTTTAATCAGCTCCTGCAGATGTACAATCTGACCCGAACTGATATCAAAGAGCAGTTGAAAACACAGCTTCTCGTCGAAAAGATCCTTTGGGCTGAGCTTAACCTCGGCGATGAAGACCTGAAACAGTACTATGATGAGCACCAGGAGTTGTTCGGTGAACCGGTTACTGTCGAAGTACGCCATATTCAAACCGACAGCCGGAGCGAGGCTGAGGCCGTCAGGACTGCAGTCGCCGATGGTGCCGATTTTGCCGAAACGGCCAGGGAGCACTCCGTTGATGACATGACCGCTCCCCGGGGAGGCGAGTTGGGCAGGGTTCCCTACTCTGAGAACCTGCCCGGATGGGTTTTGACCGCCTTTGACCTTAAGGCCGATGAACTGAGTGCTGTCATTGAAAGCGAGAACGGATTCCACGTACTACAAGTGACCGAGTTGATCCCCGCCCTGGAGCCGACCTTTGAAGAAGTTAAGGATGATGTGCAGCAGGCCATCCTTGAGGAAAAAATGGCCACCGTATACCCGGAATGGATGGACAGTTTGTGGAAGAAAGCCAAGATTGAGTACAAGCACAAAGTGGATGCCTGAGTACAATTTGCTGTACAAGACAGGAGCGGGCGCTAACCGGCGCCCGCTTCCTTTTTCCTGGCCGTCTTGCGGCGGGGTTTGTCCGATGTCCGCTCCTTCTTCGCCAATTCGATACTGGTTTTAAGTGCTTCCATCAGGTCAACAACCTTAGCCGGTTGCGCCTCCGGTGGCCGCACGGCCACATCGCCTGCTACCTTGGCCCGAATAACCTCACTGATCGCCTCACGACGTTCATCGGTGTACTTCCCCGGGTCAAATGGTGCAGCCAGGTTCTCAACCAGGCTGAGCGCCATCTTGCGTTCATTGTCGTGAATGTTCACCTGATAATCCAATTCCGCCATCATCTCCGGCTTACGCACCTCATCCGGGTAGAGCATTGTGTTCATCACCAGCGTGCGGTTACTGACCCGAACACAGGCCAGCGTCTCCTTGGTTCTGATCATTACCCGGGCAATGCCCACTTTTCCGGTTTGCTCCATGGCCTGACGCAGCAGTTCGTAGACCTTTTGGCCACCCTCGGACGGAGCCAGGTAATAGGACTTGTCAAAGTAGACCGGATCGATTTCCCCGAGATCCACAAAATCCAGCAGGGAGATGTTTCGGGTACCTTCCGCAGGAGTACCGGCCAACTCCTCATCCGAAAGGACTACGTAGCGTCCTTTCTCGTATTCATAACCACGGACGATTTCATCCATTCCAACCTCTTCTTCACAGTGTGGACAGTGTTTTCGATACTGGATAGGGGTATTGCACTTGGCGTGCAGCATGTTAAACTTGATATCTTTACGTTCCGTAGCCGTGTACAACTTAACCGGAATATAGACCAGTCCGAACGTCATTGCACCCTTCCAAAGCGGCCTCATTGACTGCACTCCTCCCCAATGTTAACCGGTAGAACCGGCCTTTCGGCAACCCGGTTTCCACCCGTTACTGTTGGTTTAGTGTGTGCCGTCTCCTTGTTTTTTAAGCCCAAAATGAGGTGGATAACATTTGTGCAGGGTGAAGTCCGGGTCTAGAGGAAGCTACGGGCGATGCGTTCTCCATCGTATGAAAACTGCACCGTTTTTTCATCGAGCACGGTTTCCAGATGCACGGTTCGACTCCACAGTTTGTGTATGTGTGGAAGGGTTCGCTCCAGATACGGCACGTCCAGTTCCACACCTTCATAGGCATGCCTCAAATACAACTCTCCCAAACCTTTGAAATCACCATCCATGACCACGATGTAGGGATGTCCGCCGTTGATCAGACTTTGCACCAGCGTGTCCCGAATGCGGTGCCAGTTCTTATCGACTACCCGCCATTCATAACCAACACGCCGGTAGAGGTATAGATCGAGTTCATCGACCAGCTCCGGGGTCAGGTAGTTACGAATCAGTGAAACGTCGTTTTCACGTGCACGTACATCCCATAGTTCTTCCGTGCCGAAGTGGGCCTCGATACTCTCCAGGATCCTTAGACCCAAATGATAGGGGTTTATGCGAAACCGTCCTGGAGTGATCAGTTCGGACTGCATCACCGCAAGTTCCAAGGTTTCCGCTTCGCTCAGTTCCATTCTCCTCAGCAAGCGAAGATGCCAGAAGGTGGCCCACCCCTCATTTAGGATTTTTGTTTCCAGCTGTGGCCAAAAGTAAAGCGTTTCCTCGCGGATGATGTTTACGATATCCCGTTGCCAGTCATCCAGTATCGGGCTATGTGCCTTGAGATAACCGAGTACATCCTTGGTCTCCTGCCGGGATCCTTTGCCACTGGAATGTACCGATTCCGATAGGCGGTCGTACGGATTCACGTGCTCCTGAATCGATAGGACAGCGTCGATAAAACTCTCCACGGTCTTTTGCTCGTAAGATAACTCATAGTCTTGGATGCGCCGGGCCGAAGCCTCCATGGTGTCGAGCATCCGTCTGGAGGTAGACCGGAAGAAAGCGTTGTTTTTGAAAAAGTCGCTGTGTGCCAGGGCGTGCCCCACGATCAGTTTGTTCTGAATCAGGGTGTTCCGATCCAGCAGGAAGGCATAACAGGGATCGGTATTGATGACCATCTCGTAGATCCGGCTGAGATTTAGGTCGTATTCCGTTTTGATCCGGCTGTACCCCTTACCGAAGCTCCAGTGCGCAAAGCGAGTCGGCATTCCGTACGCTCCAAAACCGTAAATCACTTCGGCCGGACAAATCTCAAAACGCATGTCAAAATAATCAAGGCCTTCGGCTGAGGCTTTGTCCATCACCTCGCCGATGGCCTTTTCAAGCTCAAGAATGCTTTCCTTCAACAACCTCCACCCCCTTAGTCTGTCAGGAAACTCTTCCCGGACAGTGAAGGAAGGGCGCTATCCAACCACTCGGCTGATTCCGGTACCCACCCTCATTTCCTCATCGCTAATCACCCGGTCAACCAGCAGTCCGACCAAACCATTCATCCGGTTTAGTAGGATGATACGGGTGTCAAAAGTAGGGCGAACCTGCTCCACGCCCGCGTGCCTCCGCACATCAATAGCCTTGACCCGCTGCCCCTTGTAAACAATCATCCCGTCCGAACCCGGCACGGGCTCTTCACAGTACTCCCAGAAACGCAGAATCTTAGAAACGCAAGCCTGGGGAAGTTGGTACATTTCGCCGCCTACTTCAAAGATGACCAAAGACTGCATCGTGTGTGTCCACTCCTTTTCGATCTGTACGGTTGCGTTCTGCTTTGTTCATCATAGCCCCCATCCGCTGTCCCTCACAAGGGGTTAAAAAACCCGAACTTTATACAAAAATGTTGAGCATTGTTTGCCTATAAATCTCCCGATTCATAGACGCAGGACACACCTGATTTCACGTCGAATTCCCACTGTGAGTTCACTTCTGGAGGCTATTTCTTGTCAAAGGAAGGATCAACCTACCAACCTGCTGTCCTGATGGCTGTGGTGCTGTTTCTGGCGTTGTTGCCGAGTTTCAGCCTCCCGGCCGTACTCCCGCTAGTCGAACAGGACTGGGGGATGCGTCCGTCACAATCCGGCACCGTGATGGCGTTTTTTCAGGTCGGGTACATACTGACCGCAATTATCGCTCTACCGCTTACCGATCGGCTGGACGCCAGGCGGATCGTAATGTGCGGTGCCTTGCTGACCGTAGCAAGCCATATCTTGTTCGCTTTAGTCGCCAAGGATCCGATGAGTGCCTCTGTGTTGCGGGGCCTGGCCGGAGCCGGGATCGGTTGCATCTATATGCCCGGACTGCGCATCGTGTCGAGAGTCGACAATCTCCGGGGCCGGGCTGTTGGGTTTTACGTTTCATTTTATTTGTTTGGAACCGCTTTCTCCTTCCTCGCCACCGGCGTCCTCGTCTCCTATTACACTTGGCAGCAGTCCTATCTAACCGTGGCCCTCTTCTCCGCTCTTTCCGTTCCCGTCGCACTCTACCTGATTATGCGTATTGACGATACCACCATGCTACCTAGGCGCCAAAAACAGACTTCAGAAACCGGCCCAAGACCGGGATGGCGGGTCAGGTACCGACAGAACCTCCCAGTTATTCTGATGATTAGCGTCTACGTGGTGCATATGTGGGAGTTCTACGGGATGCGCTCATGGATATCCCCGTACCTGGCCCACGTGCTCGGTGAAGGCTCCGGTGCCGCAACGTCTCTGGCCGCCACCATCACTTCGTTCCTGATAATGCTCAGCGCTTCGGCTACATTCCTCGCAGGCTCGATCTCAGACCGGTACGGGCGCCTGCTGACGGCTTCGATGATTATGCTGACCAGTGTTGTCTGTTCCTTTGCTTTCGGCTGGCTGATCGGCTCCCCGCTCTGGCTAATCATTATCGTTGGGGCTATCTACAGCATTATGGTCGTGGCCGATACCCCGATCGTTTCCACCGGGATCACTGAACTCTCTGATCCGGAACGCCTGGGTCGGATCATGGCCTGGCAGACCTTTCTCGGATACACCGCCGCCAGTATCGCTCCCATAACCTTCGGCCTCATTCTAGAACACGCTCAACCAAACCTGGCCTGGGGCTTCGCCTTCTCGTCCCTGGGGCTGGTTGCGATATTCGGACCCCTCCTCCTAATGTTGCTAGCCCGCCTGCCGGAAAAGGCCTCCCTCTGCAACGGCAGAGGCTAAGGTGAAAAAGTGAAGGGGATGCTTGCGCATCCCCTTCACTTTCATGTTTGAAAACTACTGCTTAACGCTTTCCACCCACGGCCACCTTGGCCGGGAGCTCGGGCTGGATCGCCATAATGATCTCCGGCTTCAGACCGGCGTACTTGGCAAGCCACGCCCGCCGTTCTTCCCGCAACTTGGCGTTCCGCCATTGATACTCCTCTTCGGAATAATACTGCCGAGGATTTAGCGGCTTAATGTCAATTCCCGGTACGTCCGCCGGCACCAGGTAGCCCCAATCCGGGTCTTCCTGCCACCGGACGGTCCCACGAGCAATCTGCTCCATAATGACCGTGGAGTCCTTAATCTTAATCTTCACTCCGGGAAAATCAGCGTTCTTGCCGATACTCCCGGTATTTAACAGGTAGCATTCAATACCCGGGTTTCTCCGTACGATCTCCAAGAAGCGATTTCCCTCTTCAGCCTCGGGACCCACGATGAACGGATTGGTTCCCACTTGCCGCTTGGCCTGCCCCGCTTTGGTCGGGTCGCCGGCCGAAGTCTCGATGGACTCGCCCAGCATGAAAAACGCGGCCGCCTGCTCGGGGTCGAGTTTCACAACCAAGGGAACCACATCATCGCGCCGGGTAATAAAGATGATGCGATCCGCCCGAACCAGATCGATCTTGTCGTCCGTTCCGATCACCTCAAAACGAAGCACCACTCCGCGCCCATTAGAGGTGAGTTCTTTGTCATCAAACAGTACGGTCCCGTCCTCCAAGACCTTGATGTTCTCAAAAATGGCCTTAGGTGAGGTGGCGGCGTCATATAATACCGCTTGGGAACGATCGAGCCCATCGGTCTTAATATAAAACCCGTTCTCGGTACCCATACAAGATTCGTCGGCATTCAACATTATAACGTCGTCTTGCCGGATGGCCACGCCCTCGTCACCCGTTAAGCCGTGATCGTGCATCGTCAAGGTCGTTTTTTCGGTACCGCTTAGACCAAAAAGAATGAAGCCCACTTCGCGGGTTTTGCCCTTTCGCCCCTAACGCGAATCACCTTGCTCCCCGCGTGCAGGCCGATTCCGCCTCGTTTCTTCTGGATATACATGGCCTTACGCAGGAAAGATTTCTTGCACTCGCCAAAGTAGTCGGTTCCCAGGATGTACGTTACACCTGACTCGGGATGGGAAAAGATCACTCTTTCGGGCCATTCCGGGACGTAGAGTACACCCATTAAAACCTATTTAGTTGATTATTTGTCTTATTGGTCATCATTTCTCCCAATCAATCGTCCGATTCGTACAAATGTTCATACAAATAACACCCATGCGGGTGATTTGTTTGGGGTGGTGGGAGTTACGTGGGGTCGCCCCCGAAGAAGGTTTTCAGGGCAGCTAAGACGTCCCCCTTGTCCCGGATAACTACGGTTCTAAACTTGGGGTGCCGAATGCGCTTGTAGGTGGAACGAAGGGTACTCGAATAGTAATAGGGGCCCTCAATCTCGCCGTATCCGACTAGGCTAGAGATCTCGGTAAGCTTCCCGACTAGCTCGACGCACTGGTCATTATCAGACGTAAGGTTGTCTCCGTCTGAAAAGTGAAAAGCGTAAACATTGTAGTCCTGCGGCGGGTAACGCTCCTCGATCACCTGAAGCGCCAGTCTGTAGACCGACGAACAGCGAGTGCCTCCGCTCTCCCCTTTGGTAAAGAACTCATCGTCGGTACTCTCGCGGGCTTCGGTATGGTGGGACAGGAATACCACATCCACGTTCTTGTACTTGCTGCGGAGAAACCGGGTCATCCAGAAGAAATAGGTGCGTGCAATGTATTTTTCAAAGGGCCCCATCGAGCCGGAAGTATCCATCATCGCCAAGACCACCGCCCCCGATTCCGGCTGCTCATAGATATCCCAGGTGCGGTAGCGTAGGTCTTCCGGTGTAACCGAATGAAACCCCGGTTGTCCCTGCGACAGGTTTTTGCGCAGGACGTTTAAGACCGTCCGGCGGCGATCAATGTTTGCGGCCATCCCCTTTTTGCGCACATCCCGGAAATCGGAGCCCTCGGCCGTCAGGTGCGGCCGGGCCTTTGTTTCCAGGTTGGGAAGGCTCAGTTCTTCAAACATTATCTCGGAGACTTCCTCAATGCTGACCTCCGCCTCGAAATAATCACTTCCGGCTTCTGTCCCTGGTGTCCGGCCCTTAGCACCGCCGCTAGGCCTCCCACCGGCCACCAGGTCGCCCGGCAGACTGCTTCCGTAACCCTGACCGACCAGATTTCGCTTATCCGGGTCAAAACGGAACCGGTACTCCTCAATAGCCCGAACTGGAACTTTAATCACTTTCTGTCCGCCTGAAAGCACGATGCTTTCCTCGCTGATGATCTCAGACAGGTTATTCTTTATCGCCTCACGCACCTTCTCCCGGTGCCGTTCCTGATCCAAGCGGCCTTTCCGGTGTAGACTCCAGTCTTCACGACAAACCGTAAACCTAGTCATCCTCGGTCCAACTCCCTAACGAACATCCAGTAACTCATAGCTACCCCTGCAACCCGACTCCTGACTACTGACTACTATCGGTTCAGCATACTGCCCACGTATCTCAAAAGCTCGGTAGCACAGACCGGACAGTACCCATGTTCAGCAATGAGCTCCTCGCCGACCTTATTGATGCGGCGCAGTTGCTCCGGGTCGGGGCTCCGGGCGGAGGTGGTGATCTTAATGACGTCCTTCAAGTCTGCGAACAGCTTACGCTCGATGGCATCCCGTAACCGGGTATGGTTCTTGTAGTCAAAACGGATCCCTCTCCGTGCATAACTGGAGATACGGATCAGGACTTCCTCGCGGAAGGTTCGTTTGGCGTTCTCCGACACCCCGATCTGCTCCTCGATGGCCCGCATCAACTGTTCGTCGGGCTCAATTTCCTCGTCTGTAAACAAGTCGTGGTTCCGTATCCCGCTGCAATAGGCCTCCACGTTGTCCAGATAATTATCGAAAAGGATCCGTGCCGCTTCCTCATAGGACTGCACAAAGGCCTTCCGGACTTCACGCTTTGCCATCTCGTCATACTCACGCCGTACCTGCGAGATGTGGTTGAGATAGCGCTCACGTTCCTCGCGGCCGATCGAAGGATGCTGGTCCATCCCATTCTTAATCGCCCGCAAAATGTCCAGAGCGTTTAGGCATTCGGCCTCGTTACGGATTATCGCCGACGACAGGCGGTTCACAACGAACCGCGGATCCACCCCGCTCATCCCCTCCTCAGGGTGTTCACACTGGAGTTCCCGCAAATCCGCCTGCTTGAGGTTGTCAACTTCCTCGCCGTCGTACAGCTTCATCTTGGCGAGCAGGTCCACGCCCTGTTTGCGGGAATCCTTAAGTCGGGATAAGACCGAGAACATCGCCGCCACCCGCAGGGCGTGTGGCGCCAGGTGGATGCTCTGAACATCGCTTTGCCCGATCAGCTTCTCGTAAATCCGGATCTCTTCGGTCACTCGCAGGTTATAGGGAATTTTCACTACGATCATCCGGGAAACCAGGGCCTCGTTTTTCCGATTGCTCACAAAGGCCCGGTATTCCGCTTCGTTGGTGTGTGCCACAATCATCTCATCCGCATAGATCAGAGCATACCGCCCGGCCTTGAAATTACCTTCCTGGGACAAGCTTAGCAGGTTCCAGAGAAACCGTTCGTCGCATTTTAACAGCTCCTGAAACTCCATGAGTCCCCGGTTGGCAATGTTCAACTCCCCGTCAAACCGATATGCCCGGGGATCAGATTCGGCACCGTAGTCTGCGATCGTCGAGAAGTCAATGCTGCCGGTGAGTTCAGCAATATCCTGAGACTTGGGATCGGAAGGGGTAAAGGTTCCGATGCCTGTGCGGTTTTCCTCCGAAAAGAGAATCCGCTCTACCGGAAACTCCTCAATCCGACCGCTATACTCCGTCTTTAACCGCAGACGGCAGGCCGGACACAGTTCCCCTTCCACGTGTACGCCGTATTCCTTTTCAAACGCCGGGCGCAGTTTCCGGGGGATCAAATGCAGGGGGTCCTCGTGCATGGGACAGCCCCTGATAGCGAAAACCGCACCGTCCGGCGTACGACTGTACGCCTCCAAACCGCGCTTCAGCAGGGTGACCAGAGTGGATTTGCCGCCGCTCACCGGCCCCATCAGTAACAGAATTCTCTTGCGCACATCAAGACGCCGGGCAGCCGGATGCAGATAATCGTCCACCAGTCCCTCCAGCGTGCCGTCAAGGCCGAAGAGTTCACGGGTGAAGAACTTATAACGCCTTCCATCAGCGGCAGCCTCAATGCCGAAGGCCTCGACCATATTATAGATCCGGGTATGCGCGAGTTGGGCAACCCGGGGATGCTCACGCACCAGTTCCAGGTAGTCCTGAAACGTACCGTCCCAAGCCAATTCCTTCTCCTCCCGGGAATAATCCTCCAGACGCCTGAGAAATTCCAATATCCCCGCACCTCCAAGCATCTCAAGCTCGCCCCCGCTGGGTTTAACTCCTTGAAATATATGCTTAAAGTACCAAACATAGAAGAACCACCGCCTTTCGAGGACGTCCGAACAGAACTGCCACAACAAGGGGCCGTTGCCATAAAACTTCATTGGTTAACCAATTAGCAAAAATTGGCTGAGTCATAGGCATTGAGTGACACAACTTACAGCTATATAATACAAATTGAACTAAGTGGGAGATATGCTTGCTACTCCCATCATTACTAAGGACGTGACACAATGCGGAATTTTGCCTCAATTGCACTGGCTGCAACAATCTTCCTGTTCTGTATACCATCGGTGGCCGAGGCTAATCCATCCGCCGCTTTAATGATCAATGGTCAGCGCATTGCAGGTGAAGCCTCTTTGATCCGAAATGACCGTGCCTACGTTCCCCTCCGCTTGGTATCGGAGAGTCTCAATGCAAAGGTTCAATGGAACCAGTCCCGCCGCACCATTGATATCTCAAACGGGCACTCCGAGATTCGCCTATTTCTAAATGAGGCTTTTGGCTATATGAACGCCAGAAGAATTGGCCTGGATGCTCCTCCGTTCCTCGTCGGCAGCACCACCTACGTTCCGCTCCGGTTTGTGGCTACAGCCTTGGGTGCTGATGTCCGCTACGATAACCGTTCGGTCAGCATTAGGCTGGCCGGTGCTAAGCCTCCGGCGTCGGCCTCCGGGACAGCCACCGAATACAGAGTAAGTAGCGGGGATACCCTCGGTACAATCGCGGCCCGTTTCAAGACCAGTGTTGCCGCCATCAAGCAAACTAATCAGTTGAAAAGTGACCTGATCACTCCCGGACAACTGCTCTTCGTGCCAACCAACAGCAAACAGCCCGTGACTAACATCTCGGTACCCAGCAGGGGGAGCAAGACCGGATACGGAGAGTTGATTGAATGGCAGTACGCTAACTGGATATTTAACCATCACAGTACAGCGGTTATTCATGATCTCTGGTCGGGAAAAAGGTTCAACATCTACCGTATCGGTGGCGCTAACCACGCCGACTGTGAACCCCTTACTGCTCAGGACACGGCGATCATGAAGTCCATCTACGGTGGTCAGTGGAGTTGGAATACCCGCCCGGTTATCGTTGAAATCGACGGAAGACGGCTAGCCGCGTCCATGAACGGTATGCCGCACGCCTTCAACACTGTGCCCAACAATAACTTCAATGGAATGTTCTGTGTACACTTCTGGAAAAGCCGCAATCACAATACCAATGCTGAAAACCCGGCCCATCAGTTGAACGTGCAGCGCGCAGCAGGGTTGAAGTAGATTACGGCATCCACAACTACTAAAAAAGCAAGGGACGGTATCCGGCATCGCCGGAACCGTCCCATCACATTTTGAATCCTTTATCGGGCTAAATTCCTCAACCGCGGGGCAGCTCCAAGCCGCCCTTTCTGGCTAGACTGCCCAGATCATTGGCCTGAACCATCCCGTCCGACAGGGTATAGAGCGTGTCCTTGATGTAGAGGATCCGGTTGATGTCCCGGTTGCCAGGGTACCAGTCCAGTCCGGCCTTCAGGTAGTCTTGGTCCGACCGATGGGTCAGCTTCCCCCTAAGGGTGAAGCCCCGGTCGATGCTAAGGTCGTAGACGTAGGCTCCCTGAAACACAAAGCTACCGTACTCCCACTGTGGGGTTGAGGTGCTCTTGTTCTGAATCTCCGCCACTATAATGGGGAAGGCCAGGAGATTTTGCTCCCTGTTGAACAGCAGGGCCCGGTGATTGTTCAGCACCTCCGAATGAGTCCCCCGATCCCCAATCTGCACCGCATACTTCTCCACCGGATGATTCACGTCGGTAATGTCAAAAAGCGCTACTTTCATCCCCTGCGCGTAGGCAAAACCCTGGCGAACCGGCGTCCCGTCACGGTTCTTTTGTACTGCCTCCACCGCGTCCTTGCCGAACCCAATCAGGTGGTGCTCGTCGTAAGGATGCAAGTAGTTGCTGAATCCGGGAATTTTCAGGACTCCCAGTATCGTGGGTTCATTAGGGTCTGAAAGGTCAAAGACAAATAGGGGGTCGGTGGTTTTGAAGGTGACCATGTAACCCCTCTGGCCCATGAACCGTGCCGAGTAAATCCGTTCGCCCGGAGCAATGTCTTCAATCTTCCCTGCTATACCGAGGCCCTTGTCCAATATGAACAGATTGTTGCTGGAAATGCCGCTCTGCCAGTGACTTTGGGTGGTTGCAATACGGAAGAACCCGTCGAATTCGTCCATGGAGAACTGGTTTAGCACCGTTCCCGAAACAGCCCCCTGTCCGTTGTAAACAGCTTTGCCCTTTTCCAACGCAAAGCGGTAGACCGTGGTTTCTTCTTGATTTGCGATCGGCGGCGCTATACCCGGCAGGCGGGGGGATTCGGGCAGGATCACGGGCATCGGTTGGATTGGGCCGTGGTCATACCTTGTCGCCGCAACGTACAGGTTAGCAGTGGACACATAGACGTTGGTGCCCGCGCCGAGATAAGTACCCACCTGCACCCCTTCTGCCGTATCCAGGCTGAATCCACCGACAATCAAGAAGTTGGGTTCGACGAACCCGGGGAAATAGCAGATGTCTGCACACTTGACCCGTTTGTAGTCCTCTCCGGCCCGGGTGTCCCGGTAGACGGGGGTAACGACCGAGGATGCGGGTGCGGCCGAATCGCGTAGGAGATACACGTTCAGATACCGGTTTGCAACCAGATAGACGTCCTTCCCGATCTTTCGCGAGGACAAGTAGTCACCCTCAATCTCCACGGTTCTGGTCTCGGTGATTCGATTCTTGTCCCGAATGTCAAAGACTACTGCTTTGACGGTACCGCTCACCGGAAGGATGATGGAAGGATAAGTCCCGGAACGCATGGGGTAGGACGTACCGACCACGACCAGGTGTTCCCGATCCACATACATTTCCCGAGGGTTGAAGTTCGGGTCGGCAAAGGTTAGCACCTTCTGCACCGTCATTTGGTCTGCCGGATTAGCCCGGATCACCAGTACCCGGCTGTTGTTAACCTGGTATATAAACTCTCCGTCCGTCTTGATGATGTCGGCCTCGTCCACGCCTTCCACCTGCACGTTGGTAGTCGAATACTCGTCTCGGCTTGGTGCCGCCTGTTTTTCCGAAGGGGCTGCGGCCATGCCGCTGTCCTCGGCCAACATTCTCTCATTCATACCTACCCTTAGGGGAAAATACCCCTGGTATTGCTGCCTCTCTTCCAGCAGCCGGGTCAACTCGGCGCAGGACCCCACCGACGGTAGTGCTAACGGCTCCGGTGCAACCTTTGCCTCACCGGGCAGTTTTGTAAACCCCATCGCCAACGCCGCCACCATAAACATCAGCACCCCGATCCACCGGTACATCGGCCCACTCCTTCCCAATTCTGCTGTTACCTTCTTGTAATGCTGACGTTCGGCAGGGCTAAACAGTTTTCTAGTACGACCGCCTTCGGCCAAAAACGATGCCGTACCCAAAACAAAAGACCGCCAAAAGGCGGTCCTAGCAATCTCTACAGTATCGTTTGCAACGTGAACTAGTTAACCAAGGGTACCACGATATATGGACGATCGTCTTCGAGGAGGGCCGGAAGCTCGTCGGCGGGTACGATCCGGTAGTTCACGTCATTACCGTCCGACCAGGTCACAAGGTATTCCATCTCTCCCGCTCCCTTCAGGGTGTATCCCTGTATACGTTATACTTAATCCGATCTTAACAGAATGCACCCCTCGTTACAAGGGCGAAATGAAAACCAATATGAAAAATATTCTAGAGGATTTTTAAGCGGGAAAGCATGACCTGGTTCGCAGCGTCCTCAAAACCATCATCTAGGGGCGCGAGAAAGCCATCCCGTCCCCGCCTTTCCAGCGCCAGTCGGATGAAATAGTCGGTGAGCGCTGGATTCTTGGGTAGCAGGGGACCATGCATGTATGAACAGAAGACGTTCTTGTACCGTGCACCTTCGGTTCCGTCAGCACCGTTGTTGCCGTGACCGGACAGTACCCGGCCGAAGGGCTTAATTTCACCGAGGAAAGTCTGGCCGGAATGGTTCTCGAAGCCGGAGACGTGTACGATTCGCCCCGGCACGGAGATTCCGACTGCCACATTGCCGATCAAACGGGTGGTCCCGGCTTGGGTATAGAAGTCCAGCAGATCCAATCCCGGGATAACCCGGCCGCTCAAGGAACGGTAATACCGGCCAAGCAGCTGATATCCCCCGCAGATCGCTAAGGTGACCATACCGTCCTCAAAGGCGTCCCTGAGGTTGGCCCTCCGGCTCGAAAGGTCTTCCGCCATTAAGTCCTGTTCCCGGTCGGAGCCCCCGCCAAGGAACAGGAAATCCGCATCCGTGAAGTCGATGCGCTCTCCCAGGTTAATCTCCCGCACCTGCACAGCGATACCCCGCCACTCACAACGACGGCGAAAAGCGATGATATTCCCACGATCCCCATACAGGTTGAGCAGATCTGGATAAAGGTGATATACCGTGAGCATCACGTCGGTCACTTCCCGTCACTCATAGTGCTCAAGGCCTTCTCGGTCGGCCAGAGAGCGGTGTAGGTAGCCAGAAGATAGGCGGCATCTCCACCTCCACGTACCATCTCTCCAACCGCATCCTGTACCCGGGGTTCGACCCCGATCTTGCGCGCACTGACACCGGCATACTTCAAGCGCACGGCCATCTCGGCGGCCCGCTCACCGCTGCAAAGAAACCGGTTAATCTCCAAGTCCGGTTCAGCCAATAGTTCAACATCAACGTCCCATAGCCAGGAAATGTCCCGTCCATCAGCAGCGTTGTCGTTGATGGCGATGTACAGATCCTTGCTTCCCCGTGCAGCGAGTAGGATCGCCAGACTCTCATTGAAACCGGCCGGGTTTTTCACCAGGTTCAGGTATAGGGGGCGCCCTCGGTGTCGGAAGTGCTGTAGACGCCCGATCTCAGGTTTATAGTGATAAAGGCTTTTCAGCATGGTTTCCGGTTCTAGTCTAAGGCCCGACCCGGCACATAGGGCGGCTAGGGCATTGTACAGGTTGTAGAAGCCCTGGGTCGGCAGGTTCAGCCGGAAGTCCCGGCCGTCGAGAACCACCCGGCAGGTGGTTTCATCTACACTCGAGACAGCCTCCCAGCCCTGAACCGCGGGTTCAGGCCGCTCGAACCCGCAACCAGTACACTCGTACAAACCCAGTTGACTGTAATGGTAGAAGGAATAGTGGAGGTCCGTCCCGCACAGGGGACAGAAGCGGGCCTCACGCGAAGCACCCGAAGTGTCCAGGACCCGCCCGTGCGGCGCCAAACCGAAATAGGTCGTCTCCGGACCGATCCGGCCTAGCTGGGCGACCAGCGGATCGTCGCCGTTTAGTACCAATCGTGTTTTGGGAAGCTTCCGCAGGGCGTCGCGGATGAAGGAAATGGTCTGGTCCAACTCGCCATACCGGTCCAGCTGATCCCGAAAGAAGTTAGTGACCACAACCACGTCCGGGTTGACCTGCTCCACCACCCTGGGAAAGCTGGCCTCGTCCACTTCGAGCACGGCATAATCAAAGGAGTACGCCGGATTTACCCCAGCACTCCGGACGAAGGCAGTGGCAATCCCGGGAAGCATATTGGCCCCCTCCCGGTTGATGATCACACTGTGACCGGCGTCGCTCAACATCTGGGCGATCATGTTGTTGGTGGTGGTCTTGCCGTTGGTCCCGGTAACCAGGATTACACCCTTTTTCGCCCTGCGTGCCAGGGCCCTCAGGGTACCGGGATAAATGCGCAGGGCGACATGCCCCGGTAGCGAGGAACCGCGGTGTCCAAGCATCCGGCTCAAAGCGGCAACTGTCTTCCCGGCCCATACGGCAGCACACAGGCGAAACGGCAAAGGTCAAGCCTCCTTACCGAAGATACTCCCATTACTTTACATTTCCAGCCCTCAAAAATCAAGTAAGGGGTCGGGGCTTAGCCCCGACCCCACTGCTCTTACTCCTTAGAACTCTGGGGGCAGTTCCTTGATCTGTATCAGGTTGAAGACCGGGCCCTCTAGGCACACATACTTATGTCCGATGTTGCACCGGCCGCACTTGCCCACACCGCACTTCATGCGCAGTTCCAGAGTGGAATAGATCAGTTCGTTCTTGAAACCCAGCTTTTCAAGCCCGATTAGGACAAACCTGATCATAATCGGCGGACCGCAAAGAACGGCAATCTTACCCTCACCCTTGGGGGCAACCTCCTCCAGGTAGGCCGGAACAAAACCGACGTGACCCTTCCAGGTGTCCTCCGCCCGGTCGATGGTCGTCCAAACCTCACAGTTTGGCCGTTTCGGCCACTCCTCCAGCACCGCCTGCTTGAAACAGAGGTCATCGTTGGAGCGGGCTCCGTATAGGATCTCAATCTTCCCAAAGTCAGCACGATGCTGATCATCCAGCATCAACTCGACCAGGGATTTTAGCGGTGCCAGTCCGATGCCGCCGCCAACAAACAGGACGTCCCTGCCCTTCATTAGTTCATAGGGAAACCCGTTGCCGTAAGGGCCGCGGATACCAATCTTTCCACCCACTTCCAGGGAGTGCAGAGCCTTGGTGACCACACCCGCCTTGCGGATGGTGAAATCCAGGTAGTCCCTTTGGGTCGGGGACGAACTGATCGAAAACATCGCTTCTCCGGCACCAAACAGCGACATCATCGCCAATTGTCCGGGCCTGTTGCGCCAGTTAGCCATGGCCTCGGGGTCATCTAAAGTGACCCGGTAGGTGTTTACGTCACTGGTCTCCGGAATGATCTGCTGAATGGTGGCCGGCAGGGGCATCAGACAGTTTTCGGCGATTCCCACCTAGTCCACCTCCTCGATATCGGCAATAATCTGGGTAATATCGATGTTTACCGGACATTCTGCGATACAGCGCCCGCATCCGACACATCCGGCCAAACCATAGCGTTCATCGTGATAGCTGAGCTTGTGCAAAAACCGGTTACGCACCCGCTCCTTCTTTGTGGATCGGGGATTATGACTCGAGGTATGCAGTGTGAAGTCGGCAAACATACACGAGTCCCAGCACCGCAGGCGGCATCCCCGGTGCCCGGAATGACTTTCAATAATATCGAAACAGTGGCAGGTCGGGCACAGGTAGGTACAGATACCGCATCCGAGGCACTTGCGCGCTAGCTCCTGCCAGTAGGGGTGTTCAAACATGGTGTCGACCTTTGCTTTGACCCCGGTTAGATCCACGTTAAGCTGAAACTGTCCGGCCAGTTCCCCGGCCAGAGCATCCTTGGCTCGGCGTCCTTCCGCTACACCCGCATCGGAGAACAGCGGGGCATTATCGCGGATCAAGGCTTCACCTTTAGGGGTCAAGATCTCGACATAGTAGCCGTCTCCCGCCTCGGTGAGCATCAGGTCCGCCCCTTGACCATCCGTCGGCTCAATTCCGTAGGAGCGGCAGAAACAGGTAGGCAATACCTTCCTGCAGCTCAAACCAATGATCACCGTCCGCTCCCTTTTATTAAGGTAGTAGACATCCTTAAAGGCACCGTCAAACACCGGATCGAGGGCAGCCACAGCCTTAAGGTCACAGGGGTGTAGCCCGAAGATCACGGCCGGACGGGGTGGTGGCACCGGTTCAATCTTTAACTCACCGCCTGACGTATCATAGCGGTACAGTTCCTCTGTTTGGGGTAGAAAATGGCTCTTAGCCGGCACCTTGGCCTGGTCGAATCCCCAGGCGATGTCACCGGCCTTCTGAATCTCCCCAAACCTGACTACCCCTCGGTTGTCGGAGACGGGGGCGATTACCCTGTTCTTTTCAACCAGCCTGTCCAGCAGCGTGGCCAGTTGGTCTCTAGTTATAGTCTTGTTAGACACTCCTGCACCTCGCTACATAAATTCTTCCGGGTCATCGGGTCGAAACTCGCTAAGCGGCGACACTGTCTCGGTGCTCATCCCCGGGGTACCCGCACCATAGAGGATACGCGCGTCCTTCAGTACCTTTCGGTACAGTAGCCTCAGGGGAATACCCACCGGACAGACCCGCTCGCACTCCCCGCAGTCCACACACCGCCCGGTAACATGGAACATCCGGATCAGATGAAACACGGCGTTTTCCGGAAGGCTGTTGACCTTGCTCCCAATGATCCCAGACTGTTGCCAGCCCGGCACGGCCTGTTCGAAAACGCATTCTTTACAGCTGCAGGCCGGACAAGCATTGCGGCAGGCAGTGCAGCGCAGGCAGCGGGAAAACTCGTTGTCCCAAAAGGAACTCTTGTCCGCGATGTCCAGTGCCTCCATCCCGTCCACTTCAGCGGTGTGCTCGAATCCCTCACGCGCCGGAGACGGCACCGGCTCACCAGCCAAAAAGTCCGCCACAACCGGCATGTTGGTCTCGCACCGGTAGCACTTATCCATCAGGAACCGGTCCTTCGGGAATGAGAGGCGACCCTTGTCCGTCACCAAGACCAAATCCTCGCCGGTGTCCTCAATATCCTGTAGGCGAGCACCCGGGGGAATCTCGGATAGTATCGAAGCCCGATCCAGTTGTCCCCCGCAGGGTACCCCTAACACCACCAGTCGCTGGCGGGGGAACTGCAGATCCTGGAGCAGGCGGTTGACCGCCCGGCTGTCACAACCCTTAACGACCACCGCCAGACGGGTGTCCTCGAAGCGATAGTCCAAAAGATACTTAACCAGGTTGTTCGCACACAACGGCCCCCAGGTCAGCAAGGCAGCCTGCTCCGGCGTTGTGGCGAAACAGGGCGTCGTCCGGGCTGCGTCGGTTCCCGCGGCGTAACCGATCACCATTTTCACTTCATCTCCGGCCAGCAGCCTTGCCGCCTCCCGGCGCAGATTGTCTACAACCGTTTTCACTTAACATCCCTCATCTTCGTGTTCGGGCCCAGGGCACGGATGCGCTCGGTCATCTCACGCGTCACCTCTGCCACCTTGGCCCCTTCGGAACCGGAAATCCAGCGGATCTGCAAACGGTCCGGTTCCAGTCCCACGTATTCCATCATCTGCTTAAACAGCATGAAGCGCCGCCGCGTTTGGTAGTTGCCACTGACATAGTGGCAGTCGCCGGGGTGTCACCCGGAGATCAGTATCCCGTCGGCGCCGTGCTGGAAGGCACGTAACACCAGGTACGGATTGATGCGGCTCGAACAAGGCACCCGGATAATCCGGACGTTTGGCGGATAGTTGATGCGGCTCACCCCGGCCAGGTCGGCACCGGCGTAACTGCACCAGTTGCAGAAGAAGCCGATGATCTTTGGTTCCCATACCGTTTCCGGTGCTACAGACATATCGCGTCCACCTCCGCCACTAGTTCATCGTTGGTAAACCCTTTAACCTGCATCGCCCCTGGCCGACAGGCCACGTTGCAGGCCCCGCAACCCTGGCACAGACCGGAGTTTACATCGGCCACGGTGCGTTCACGCGGGGCGTGACCGGGAATGCGTTCCGTAATCGTCTTCAGTTCGACGGCCTGATACGGGCAGGCCGGAACACATAGTCCACAGCCCGTACAGATAGCCTGATTGACCGTGGAGATCATGGGGTCGGTGGCCAGCTCTTCGCGGGATAACAGGCCGCAGACTTTAGCGGCAGCCGCACTGGCCTGAGCTACGGTGTCCGGAATATCTTTGGGGCCCTGACAGGAACCGGCTACGAATACCCCACCGGTGTGTGTCTCCACCGGACGTAGCTTCGGATGGGCTTCCTGCAACCAACCGTCCTTGTCCACCTGCACGGACACCATTCGGGCCACGTCCTGAATTCCGCTGGACGAAACCATGGCTGAGGCAAGCACCACCATATCCGCTTCCACCTCCACCGGCCGGCCGAGCAGGGTGTCACTACCCCGCACTACCAGCTTGTCGCCCATCTGATAGATCTTTGAAACCCGGCCGCGCACGTAAACCGCACCGTCCGAGATAGTCCGTTGATAAAATTCCTCATATCCCTTGCCCGGAGTGCGCACATCGATGTAGAAGATATACACGTTCGCACCAGGGATTTTCTCCAGCACCTGATGCGCGTGTTTGGCGGTGTACATACAACAGGCGCGTGAACAGTACTCCTTGCCCTTGGCCGGGTCACGGGAGCCCACGCACTTGATGAAAACTACGGTCTTCGGCTCTGACTGGTCCGAAGGCCGCTGGATCTTACCTCCGGTTGGGCCAGCCGCATTCACCAGGCGTTCGAAATGCATCCCGGTGACTACGTCCGGGTACCTGCCGTAGCCGTATTCACCGTAGGCAGCGGCCCAGTCGAACAACTGGTAGCCGGTGGCGACCACGATCGCCCCGACCTTCTCCGTGATCACAGTGTCCTGCTGCTCGTAGTCGATGGCCTCGGTGGTGCAGATTTTCTGACAGACCTTACATTTACCCGTAGTGAAGTAACGGCAGTTAGCGGCGTCGATCACCGGTTTGTTCGGTACCGCCTGTGGAAACGGAATATATATTGCTTTACGGGTGCTTAACCCGAGGTTAAACTCGCTCGGAACCTTGGTGGGACACTTGGTCTGGCAGTCGCCGCAACCGGTACACTCACTGTGGTCCACATAACTGGCCTTGCGGCGGATGGTCACCTCAAAGTTACCGATGTACCCGTCAACCCCAGCCACCTCGGAATAAGTGTACAGGGTAATGTTGGGATGAGTTGAAACGGATACCATTTTCGGCGTGCTGATGCAGGCCGAACAGTCCAGGGTCGGGAAAGTCTTGTCGAGCTTAACCATGTTCCCGCCGATGGTCGGCTCCTTCTCCACCAGGATCACTTCGTGCCCGGCATCCGCCACGTCCAGAGCGGCCTGGATACCAGCAATGCCGCCGCCGATCACCAGGCAACGCTTGGTCATCGGAATGGAAGACGGAAACAGCGGTTCGAGCAGGTTCGCCTTGGCTACCGCCCTGCTAACCAGGGCCAGGGACTTCACCTGGGCCTTCTCGGGTTCCTTATTGTGAACCCAGGTACAGTGCTCGCGAATATTGGCCATTTCAAAGAGGTATGGGTTCAGCCCGGCCCGGGCCAGTGTCTTGCGAAAGGTTTCTTCGTGCAGTCGTGGTGAACATGACGCTACCACTACACGATCCAGGCGGTGGTCGCGAATCGCCTGGATTATCGAATTCTGCCCCGGTTCGGAGCACATGTACTTATACTCCGTGCTAAGAACTACTCCGGGTAATTCCCCGGCGTCAGCGGCAAGCTTGGGACAGTCGATTACGCCCCCGATATTAGATCCGCACCAACAGACGAACACACCGATTCTGGGCATCACAACGACTCCTTTGGGCTCTCTGATAGTTTAACTGATTAGGTAGCAAATTTCACGATTCCAGCTGTTGCCACAAAGTGGCTCTTAAGACCGAGCCGAGCCGGTTCTATGCCCAAAGCCAGTCCGATCAGTTGCGTGAAGTAGAGTACCGGCATTTTGAAACCAGTACCGAAAGCACGGTTGATGTGCGTTTGGCGGGAGTCCAGGTTACTCTGGCACAGCGGGCAGGCCGCGACTAGACAGTCTGCACCGGCTTTCTCCGCTACCTGCAGGATATCCCGAACTAGTTTCAGGGTTATTGCTTCATTTGAAATCCCCATGGAGGCCCCGCAGCACTCGGTCTTGTAACCCCAGTCGAGAGCTTCTGCTCCGCAGGCCCGCATCAGGTTGTCCATTGTCTGAGGATCCTCCGGGTCGTCAAAACCCGTAACCCGGGGTGGGCGCACCAAAAGGCAGCCGTAGTAACAGACCGCCTTCAAACCGTCCAGGGGACGGACTATTTTCGATTTCAGATACTCTGGGTCAAGGCTAGCGACAACTTCAAGCAGGGACTTCACATCGGCCTTGTTTTCATATACTGTACCGGTGACTGCGGCCACCTTCTCGCGAACACCCTCGTTCTGATCAAGCTCAATCTGAGCGTACCGCAGGCGCTGGTAGCAGGCCGCACAGGGTACAGCGATATCAAGCCCCATCTTACCCGCCAGGGTCAGGTTGCGAGCAGGCAGGGCGACGCTCAACAGGTGACTGGTACTATGCGCCGAAGTCGCCCCACAACAACTCCAGTCTGGGATTTCAATCAGTTCGATACCGAGAGCACTGCAGACCTCACGTGTTGATTGGTCGTATTCACGGGCGGTAGCATGGAGTGAACACCCGGGATAATAGGCGTACTTCATTCAGCCTCCTCCAATTTGCGAACTTCGTTGAAGATCCGGGCGATCTCCCCCTGCCCTTTAATCTTTGACGGTAAGAGCTTCATCCGGCCCTTGAGCATCAGTCCGGTGCCGATATCGGCGTCCTTAAAGGGTTTGTACGTACGCAGGTTATGCCCCATTCCCACTCCTAATTCGTGGACGCGGCCATACTTGCGTACCGAACCCAGGAACACATCATTGAACAGGTCTATGCTACGGACGGCTTTGATCCGCCCTTCCCGCTTAGCCATAATCCGCAGGGAATCCATCACACCGGCGATATCAATGTCCTTCGGGCACCGCGTCGTGCAGGTTGCACAAGTCGAACAGAGCCAGATGGCGTTAGAATTCAGGACCTCGTCCTTTAGACTGAGTTGGAGCAACCGCATAATCCGGGTGGGAGGCTCGTCCATAGCGTAGCCAACGGGACAACCGGCGGTGCACTTGCCACATTGGTAGCACTGGGCCACATCCTGACCGGAGGCGGCTTTCACACGCTCTAGAAACCCGGCGTTGGCCTTAGCTACCGCTGTGAGATTGATATGCATACACCTTGTCTCCTTTTAGTACATCGGAACCTCGGTTTGCAAAAAACCGAGGAAAAAAGGGGCCGAATGGTTATTCTCTGTTCGCGGCCCTATCGGCGATTCCTTTTAATTTTAACAGAATTGTTTGGTAAATTAAAGTCTAGTATTATGCCTTATTTGATAAACTTCTTCAAAAACGACCGGACAAACCCCGGTAAACGAAAATAGTAAACGCGCAAGACGATCCCTCCTGCCCTATGTCCTTTTCTTTCTATTCTATTGGTCTTGGTCAGGAGATGTGCCTTTTTCGCCATTTTCCCGCAGGAATTTGGACAGCCTAACCGCCACCGCAGACAGGGACGCCGCTTCCCACGACACCGGGAGCGAACGCAGGAACTGGCTTCCGTATCGCTTTGTGGTCACGCGGTCGTCTAAGACAACGGCCACACCGAAATCTGAAGCCGTCCGGATCAGCCGGCCAAAACCCTGCTTAAAACGCAGAACCGCCTGGGGCAGCGACAGCAGATTGAAATCGCTTAGCCCCTGTTCCTTCAGCAGCTTACGGCGGGCCACGGTCACCGGCTGATTAGGAGGCTGAAACGGCAGCTTGACAATGATCAGGCAACTCAAAGCCTCGCCGGGAATATCCACACCTTCCCAAAACGAGGAAGCGCCGAACAATACCGCCTTCTCACTGATTCGAAAAGTGTCCTGCAGGCGTGCCCGACCTCCATCGATACCGTGACCGAGCAGGTCGATACCCATTTCCTCAAATATCGGTTTCAGCCGGTGGTAGACCAGCTTTAAGACGCGGTGTGCCGTGAATAGAACCAGAGTTCGCCCTCCGGCCGCCGCCACCAATTCCTCAATCCCGCGGCAGACTCCGGATAGATAGGCCTCTTCTGGACCTCCCGCCGGGGAAGGCAGGTCATTAACCACAAACAATCGGGCCTGTTCCCGGTAAACAAACGGTGAGCCAACCTGCACCGTCCGCACCACATCGGGGTGCACCCGGGTGATGCCGGTACGCTGTCCAAAGTAGGCGAAAGAACGATCCACGGCCAGGGTGGCCGAGGTCAGAACCGCCGGTCTGATGCCCTCAAAAAGCCCGTTGTACAACAGTTCACCGACCTCGATGGGGGCTGCCCGGAGTAAACAGTCATTCAGATCCCGGGGCTTTGGCTCCAGCCAGCAGACATAATTCGCGTGATCCGCAGCCAGGATGAAACGCAGGTCATTAAACAGCTTGCGACCGTTCTTGCCGAGGAATTCAAAGGTCAGCAACAGTTCGGCGTCCGTGCCCGGCATGATCCGATCCGATAGGAGCATCCCGGCCCGATCCAGGCGTGCACAAGCTTCAGATCCGGTTTCGTGCAGTCTTTGACTCAAACCGCTGATATCTGCTTCCAAAGCCAGATTGGCCGATCCCGGTTCCAGGCGCACGTGCAGTTCATCCCCGCACTGGTTCAAAACGCGCCCCGTCTCGGCGAGGGCCGAAAACAGCGCGGATACCCCGTTGCTCACCTGTTTCTCCACGTCCAGCAGGGGCTGGCGTAGTTCCGGTGCCAGACGATCGATCCTGCTGGCCAACTTACGAATCATCTCTGTCCAGCGAGCGAAGTCATAGCCCGAAACGCTGCGGCCCAACTGCTCCGTCGCCACGTTCTCCAGATGGTGCGCCTCATCAATAACCAGGGCACCATAGGAAGGCAGTAACCTGTTGTCGGTCTTTAAATCAGACAATAGGAGTGAGTGATTGGTAATCACCACGTCCGACTGCTCGGCTGCCCGCCGCGAGCGGTTCACGAAGCAGTTCCCGGCATGACGACAGCCGTTCCCGGCACATCCGTCACTGACTGCGGATATGGTATCCCAGATTCGCCATTCATCTGGTTTTAACCCCAGTTCAGATCGGTCTCCACTCCGGGTGGAATTCAGCCAGACCATAACCCTGGCTAAAAACAGCACCTCCGAGCCCTCGAAAGCGCCCTCACTGACCGCGGCATGCCAGCGGCGCAGACAGAGGTAGTTTCCTCTCCCCTTCAAGAGACCGGCCCGGAAAGGTGGCAAAACTGAACGTAAAAGCGGTATGTCTTTGGCGATTAACTGCTCCTGCAGGTTAACGGTATGGGTAGAGACCACCACCCGCTGCTCCTGCTCTAAGGCCCAGAGTAGACCAGGCACCAGGTAGGCAAAAGACTTCCCGGTTCCGGTTCCAGCCTCGGCGAGGAGGATACCCTGCTCATCAAAGGCCTTCCGAACGGAATGCGCCATCTTCACCTGCTGGGGTCGGAACTCATAGGCGGTCAGGCTCTTTGCCAGCGCCCCGGAACGACCCAGGATATCGTCCACAGACAGATTTTCGAGGTCTTGCACCCGGCCTTCCTCGGTCGAACCTGCGGACCAATCATCCCCGGTGCGTTCAGTACCGATGCGTGACCGACCGAAAACCCCGGCGGATTCTTTGAGAGCACCGTTAAAGACTGGGAACCATAGGGTGGAATGCTGGTTCAAGAGGGTAACAAGATTCGCCAGAAGAGAGGGATCCATTTCACAGGCCCGCTCGTACAGAGCCAAATACGCCCCTGCCGCCGCCAGGGCGTCTTCCAGAGCACGGTGCTGCAAAGGATAAGCGACATCGAGAGCCCGACAGACGGTCTCCAGGCGGTAGTTGGACACATCCGGCAGAAGGACCCGGGCAAAGTCACAGGTGTCATAAGAGACACCGCCGCGGTAGCCGCCGTGGATCTCGAGAAACTTAGTATCAAATCCGATGTTGTGACCGATGAGGGGGCTATCACCAATAAACTGCAACACTGACCGACGCACGGACTCCCAGGCCAGCTGTGCCTCAAAATCACTGTCATCAAGACCGGTGAGGCGCTTAATGCGCAATGTCAGCGGCCGGGTTGGAGCAACCAACGTTTGCAGAGTCTCAGTGATTCGGCCGTCTTCGACCCGGGCCAAGCCGACTTCAATAATCTCGTCAACAGACACATCCAGCCCGCTGGTCTCCAGATCGCAGGCCACAAAGGAATGTGGAAACACCATTATTCACATTCCTTTTTTGAAGCACCTGTATTCTGTTCGGCCGCCTGGTTTCCCGGAGCCTTGACTGCCGCAGTTTCAGGCTTTTCGGTCTCCTTGCCCAGTTTAGTCTTGCATTCCTCAAGAGCCTTCTCCAACTGGCTGTTTTTGTTGGAAACTTCCCGAATACGCATGGTCACCTGAATCTGCCGGACAATGCCGACTACAAATACGATTACCGCCCCCGACACTACGGACGCTAAAATTACTAGAGAAAGGGGAACCTTCGGTAAACTCCAGAATAGAAATTGGATATCGACCGTAATTGCGTTCTGAACCGCAAATACTGCAACCACCAGCGCAAAAACGAGCGCCAGTATCAAATATATCTGCATTTCATCACCTCTTTTCATTTTTCTTGCAAGATAGTGTAATTCCTTCCTTACAGTATAAAAAAGATAGCCGGGGGTCAGCTTAAAATTTAAGCTTGCTTTCATTAAATAGGGAGAGTGAATTACAGAGATGAAAAAGAGAAAGGCTGGCCGGTCTCTGTGTGACAAGCGGATGGCGGCCCTGGAAACATCAGTCTACAATGTGTACTGGGTTTGGTCCATGGTAGCCTACATCGTCTTCGGAGACCTCAAGGAAGCACAACGACTGATGCAAAACACCACGAACCAAATCACCGATCAGGAACGAATGGCTCGCAAGTCCGTCATGAAGGTCTTTACGCACATTACCGAGGATCCCTGCAACAACGTCGACTTGTTTCTGGAAAGCGCATACTGTTTTGAATCTGCGCGGGACCGTAGTTTCACCCTCACCCGAAAACTGATTGCCAGCCTTAGAAGGCGCGACCTGCTGCCTTCGGACCAATGCGACCAATGGGAGAAACGCCTTCTGGAAACGTATTAATCCCCGAACTACTGATATAATGGATGCACAGGTAGTGAATGGAGGTCTTGCCATTGGCTCGCTTCAAGCTGGGTGTCTGCCAAATGCCCATCACCGGCGATAAGTCCGTAAACCTGGCTCAGGCTCGGGAAATGGTGCTACAAGCGGCTGACTCCGGATGTGCGATCGCGGTGCTTCCGGAAATGTTCAACTGCCCATACAGCCACAAATACTTTGTCCGATTTGCCGAGACCGCACCGGACGGAGAGACCATCCAGACTCTTTCAAATACCGCACGTGAAGCCGGAGTCACCATAGTCGGTGGTTCGATCCCCGAACGCGACGGTGAACGGGTGTACAACACTTCATTCATTTTTGGACCCGACGGGGCACTGCTTGGCCGCCAACGCAAGATCCACCTCTTTGATGTCGAGCTGGAAACGCTTTCCTTTCGGGAATCGGACACCCTAAGCCCCGGAGAGGAAACCAATCCGGTATTAACCCCGGTGGCTACCATCGGCGTGGCCATCTGCTACGATGTTCGTTTCCCGGAACTAATCCGTTCTTTATCTTTAAAGGGTGCTCAGGTTGTGGTCATCCCGGCCGCTTTTAATATGATCACCGGTCCCGCCCACTGGGAGCTGCTCCTGCGTGCCAGGGCAGTCGACAACCAAGTCTACACCGTCGGTGCCTCTCCCGCCCGCGATCCCCGGGCGACCTACGTCTACTACGGCCATTCCCTAGTAGTTAACCCCTGGGCAGAGGCAATCGCCGCCGCAGACGAAAAGCCCGGCGTGATCGTGGCCGACATCGACTTGGATTTCATAACCAAGGTTCGGAACGAACTCCCACTCCTCAAGAACCGCCGCACGGACATTGTTTCCCTGAACATTATGCAGGAGAATTATTAGGCGAAATGTATAATTATTGGATGCACTGGTCAGAATCTTAATGGACCCAGTAACAACCTAACTCCTCTCCCTTTCTGCTGTACTTAAGTACAGCCTTTTTTTGGAAATCGGGGACAGGCTGCTTTTTCTCGTATGTAGGACACATCCCCGTTCTAAGCCTTCCATGATACAAAACGCTAGGTGGTAGGGTAGATTACGTCGCGAAAAAGAGTCGAGTAGAAGCGGGACTCTTTGAACCTCTGCGTGTACGAATTGTCCCAGCCCCCCTCACAGAACCGTACTAGCCCAACTAAGGCATACGGCTCTTCACATCACCATTTACATA
>Ga0180017_100165_pt1 | contig 27623 bp, 27 predicted proteins | sample KR46_S_MetaG_FD_129674 | JGI IMG/M metagenome (GOLD analysis project Ga0180017, IMG submission 129674) | Groundwater microbial communities from the Olkiluoto Island deep subsurface site, Finland - KR46_S_MetaG | ecosystem: Environmental > Aquatic > Deep subsurface > Groundwater | place: Finland...
CGAAAGATAATGAGAAATAAGAAGGCAAACCCCCTTTTGTGGAGAATTCTTTTTGTTGAAGCAAAAAAGAACCACAAGGAGGTTTTCCCTTATGGCTGTTATACCACAACAACGCCTATAAGCCATATATCCCTATATTCGGCTAATGCCCCCTGTTTTGCGACTTGGGGAATACCATGCCGGGCGTGGGCATTGCCCTATCGGGGGCAAAAATGGTTACAACGCAAAACGCTTTTTGTTAGCTTTCGCTTGCATCTTGCCCACTGGGATGATAAAATGCCCTGTGGGAGGTGATTAAGCTTGGCACATAGTCGCTCCGCTTTGAAGCGCATCGAGACTGCACGGAAGCGTACAGAACGCAACCGTCGGGTGAAATCGGCGCTCAAAACGACGATCAAGAAGTACGAGACAGCGCTGGGGACCGGGGAGGAAGTCCAGGACAGACTCCGCACCGCGCTGGTCAGAATCGATAAAGCCGTAACCAAGGGGATTATGCACAAAAGAACAGCCGCCCGCAAGAAGTCACGGCTGACGAAGAGAATGAACGCGAGCACCTAGTGCATCGCGTTCCTTTATTTTCAGGCGTCTCCAAAAGCACCTCCGCTATTCTCCTCCGCGCTAGAAGGAACAGCAGCCCCCTCTTTTCAATTAGTCATCATCTGGCCACTTACTTGCTCAGGCAAACGTGGATGAGCAGGTCGGAAACGGCCGGCAGGAATTCGCGCTGGCCGGATTTGATGTCGCTGTCAATCTCAAGGCATCCTTCCAGAGCGTGGAGCGCCTGGCTCCGGGTGAACTGGCCGGACTGCCCCTGAATCCTGCGAATCACAAAAGGCTTGGTCTGCAGGGCGGAGGCGATCTCGTGCTCGCGCAGGCCGGACGCGACCAGTTCCTGGACACAGAGGGTGAGCCGGAACTGCCTGGAGAGCATCGCCAGTATCTTTAACGGGGCCTCTTTGGCCGCGAGCAGGCTGCAAATCCCCTCGAGGGCCGCTCGGCCGTTCTTGGCACCGATGGCATCGACCACTTGGAAGATGGTCTCTTCTCTGTTGGGGACTACCACCGCTTCAACGTCCGCAATCTGTACCAGCTTGGAATCTCCGGCGTGCAAAATCACCTTTTCAAGTTCGCGAGACAGCCCCTCCAGACCAGGCGGTGCCCAATCCTGTAGCCTGTCCAACGCTCCGGGGGCAAACTGCTTGCCGGCGCGGCGGGCCTCCCGCTGGAGCCATTTCGCGGTGTCCGCTCGGGTCAGTAACTGAAAATCGATTACCACTCCGTGAGCGGCGATCTGCTTATAGGCCTTGCGGCGGCGATCAACCGGCCCGGGGCTGTAGAAAACTAAACAAGTGGAAGGGAGCGGGGCCTCCAGGTAGTTTATTAGCGGGGCCTGAGCCTTTGGGTCGCTTTCCGGTTCCGGGCTATCTTCCCCGGTATTGCGCTTCTTACCGGTGCCCCCGAGGAACGGGGCCGACCGCACGACTACCAGGCGCACGGGGTTCAGTGCCGGAGTGGTTTGGGCCGCCCGGACAATACTCGACAGGGGTACTGTCTCTCCGTCCAGTAAAGTCATATCAAAGTCAGCCGTACCAGGGGCGAGGAGCCTGTCCCTTAAACGCTCCAACGCCTTCCGGTGCAAAAAAACCTCGTCTCCATGAAACAGGTACACCGGAGCAACCTGATCCCGGGACAGGGCGTCTACAAAATCCTGGTAGTATTTCACCGGCTTCCTCCATACCGAGTGGGGACTGTCCCACCTTTTTCGAGGTGTAACTCCCCGTATCCGATGTTCTGATTATACCACGATAACTGTGGATTCCTTTACCATCCGGAGATCGGTTTGATGTAGCCTTCACGGAAAGAGCCCGGGTCGAGCTTCAGCTGCTCGTAACGTTCGATCCCGTCGTAGCCGCGCCAGGCGATCGTCACTTCAGTTGACGCCAACGCTTTCCGCAAGTCTACAAACGTCAACCGGCGGAATGATACATCCGCCTGGTCGGAACGGATCGGTTCCAGCACCTTCACCGCCCCGTCCGCCGTAAACTGTCCAGACGCACTGGATAGTACCGATGTGCCCCGCCACGAATAGCTGAGGATACTCCCCTCAAGGCTGGAAATCCGATACACCGTACCCAGCTCGCTAAGCCGCCGGTTTTCCGCCCACGGCCTGATGTGATACGAAACCTCGATGTGCCAGAACTGCCCGTAGCCCTGCCCGGTAACGCCGTTGGGCTCCTTACCACGGATCTCCGGGAATCCGGAGCGTAAGGTCCAATATCCCATCCGGTCATCCAAGATGAAGTTCCCTTCAAACTCCCTCCCGTCAGGCAGCTTGAAGAACACAGGCACATCGACCTGATGCGACCGGATAACCACCCGTTTGAGACTCACCCGACTACGAAAAAGCTCATCTAAGCCGATGGTTTTCACGGCCATTACATACCCATCCAAATTCGGGTACATCCCTGGGATACCGCCTAGATAGGCACTTTCGTAAGCTCTCTCCCAATCACCAGTGGCAACCGCCTGAATGTAGTCCTGCACAAGCGTTTTCTGCGCAGAATGGTAGCCGCATCCGGCAACAGTCACCGTCAGCATCAGGATCCCAATAACCGCTACTCTTCGCCACACCCCGGACATAGACACCACCTGCCAGGCTCTCGCTCTTAATACAAACCTATGGCGCAGGGCGGCATGTTTTTCCGGCCGTGATCCGAAAACCGAATAGTAATTTTTAGGAGTCAGTCTCTTCGCCCCGGTTGGCCGACGCCCGACGGCGACGGATAATCCAAAGGGTCACGGGGGTCAAGATTACGGTCAGTGCAATCAGGAAGGGTAATAGGGCCCCGATTATCACCACAAATCCCGCGGCCAGCGCATTTAACTTGTTAATTGAGGCAACAAAAGCCTTTGCAAACCCTGACGGGCTGTCTCCGAGGGTAAGGGTACCTGGTTGCAGGTCGGACTGTTCCGGCAGGAAACTCACCCGGATAGTCGCGAGGGTGGTCAGGCTGTCCAGATTGCGCAGCTGTGCCTGCAACTGCTCAATCTCGCCGCGCACCCGGCTGATTTCCTTCTCCGTAGCCAGTACGTCTGCAATTTCCCCGGTTCGGTCCAGAATGGCGACCAGCCGCTCTTCGGTGGCCCGGAGGTTGCGCAACCGGGCTTCTACGTCAACGTATTGTTCGGTAATGTCCAACTGGTAGATGTTCCTGGAGAGGAGGCGTCCCAGTGCGGACAGTTCGGCAATTGCTTCGTCCATCCGAGCTTCAGGTACCCGGATGGTGATCTCGCCGCCAGCACCACTGTGAATGTGAATCGATGACGATGAGGCGAAGCCTCCCAAGCGCTGCGCCAAGTCAATGGCAGCCTGCATCGCTTCCGGTATCGAATCCACGCGTACCCTTAGATCCGCTTCGCGTTGAATCTTGCGCTCCTGCGCGCCTGCGATCATTTCCGGTGATCCTGGCTCTGGCATAGCACGGTCATACGTTGTCTCGTTCTTGCCCGAGTAGCGAACCGACTGTTCAGCAACTGTCACCTTGATGCTGTCAGAACTCCCCATCGGCGTCAAGAAAGCCAACAATGCTACGGTTCCCAGGACATACAGCAGTACAATGGTGCCGATGATGATCATCAGTATCTTGGCAATCTGCTTCCCTTTACTTTGCTCCTTCAACAGCAGTTCCTCCCCATTTTACCCGTTATTGTGTTTAACTAATTGACGTAGTTCAACCCTCTTTAGATTCCTCAGGCGGCCGGTTTTTCGACCCGCCCGTTCTCGCGGCCTGTCCGGACGTCCAATTGCGTCCCGTCACTCCGGATGATCACCGCACCGTCCAGGTCCGTCCTGTAAACACGTGAACCCAGTGCTTCGAGCTTCTCCAGTGTGGTTTCCTTAGGCAGACCGAAGCGGTTATTGGCCCCCACGGGGACTACCGCGATTTCGGGATGCACAGCTTCGAAAAAGGCGGGTACAAACGCACCGCTGCCGTGATGAGGCACTTTAAGGACGTGGGCATGCAGATCGGCACCGGACATTATCAGCCGGGCCTGGGCCTCCTGCTCCACATCGCCCGTAAACAAAAAGGTGTGTCGACCATACGCTAGCCGCAGAACCAGCGAGTTGTTGTTGAGATCGGCGCGGCCGCCAACCATGAGCGGTAGGAGCGGGCCGAGGACGTCGATTCGTACTCTGGGATCAAGCCGAATCCGGTCTCCCGCCGAGATTCCGTGGATGTTGATGCCATCATCCTGCATCTCCTTGAGGAGGGCGACGTACTGTTCCGGGGGCTGCACTCCGGACCGTGAATCCGGGCTGGCAACCACGGCCATAGTTACAGGCAGTGTATTCACGACCGCCCGCACCCCGCCGATATGGTCCTCGTGGGGGTGGGTCATTACCAAGACGTCGATCTTTTTTACCCCCAGGCGCTGCAGATAAGGCACTACGACGTTCTTCCCCACCCCCGAATCCGGGTTTTCTAACTCACCCACCCGGCCTCCGGCATCGATCAACATGGTCTTTCCCGACGGTGTCCGAATCAGGCAGCTGTCTCCCTGACCAACATCAATGAAATGGACATCCAGATCACCGGTACTGGGCATCATCACCCAGACCAGGACTAGGCCGACCGCAAGCATTACGGCTATAGGCATAACCGTTCGCCTCGAACGCTCCAAGGATCCTCTAAGAAGCACCACTTTTTCACGCCAACTACCGTCTGTCCAAACCTGTCCGAGGGCAAACAGAAATACAAAATACACCGCAATCCACCCGGGGGCAGGGGTTGCCACATAGAAGTAGGCGCCGGGGAGAGCGGCAAACAGGTTTATCACCCAGAGAAAGAGGTCGACCAGGGCCCCGGTGGCGCTGCCGGGAAGCCAGCCCAACGCCGGAACGATGGCCCCAGTAACAGCGGTGAACAGACCTAGAATAAAAATCAGGGCTACGATCGGGACAGCCACGACGTTTGCCAAAAGGGCCACCGGTGAAACCAGGTTATAGTAGTAGACGACCAGTAGTGCCGTGCCCACTTGAGCACCCAGGGGTACAACCAAAACCCAACTGAAGGCGGGACGCCAGAAGCCGAGTCCGACTCCGGCAGCCCCCGCATTGATCGCTTTTACCAATAGCGGGCCGAGGTAAAGGATGCCCCAGGTAGCAGCAAAGGACAACTGAAATCCAGGGTCATACAGCAGCAAGGGGTTAGCCAACAAGATCGCGAAGGCGGCTACGGCTAAAGCGGTAGGCCAGTCTCGGAGACGTCCGATCTGATAGGCAACCAACAGCATTATCGCCATCGTAGAAGCCCGTACGACAGAAGGCTTGAAGCCAACCATTAACATATAACCCAGCAGCACCAAGGATCCCAGGATAATAATCCAAACCGGCTTGAGACGAGCGGCGTTTAGGAGAAACATGACCAGCCCTAGGAGGAAACCGACGTGCAACCCACTGACCGCCAGGATGTGAACCACCCCTGTTGCCGTGAATGCTTCTCGAACCTGGGGATCAATACCGCTGCGCATCCCCAGAATGATGCCCTTAACGACTTCCGCAGCAGCCGGTTCCAACGCCCAGTCGAGACCTCGGCATAAGTGCCCTTTAACCCAAAGGGCCTGGGTTACCAGCGGGTTTCCGCCTACTCCGGTTTTAACCAAAGCCTGGTCGCCGTTGACCATGACTACTAGAGAAATACCTTGGCGCTCCAGGTAGGCCCGGTAGTTAAAAGCTCCGGGGTTGCCGGGATCGGCTGGCATCTGCAGTAGTCCGCGGACCTCCAGCACATCCCCGTATCCATACACTGCGTCCGGCTGGTAGTGGGTGACCAACAACCGCCCCCCCGAACTGTCGAGTGTTTCCGAACCGATAGTGGCCTTCTCCACCGTGAGGGTGTACATCGCCCGGTCGTCCCTAACCTCTGGGTCACGGTCGACCATCCCTTCCACAACAACGGGTTGGCCCACCCAGCGTTCGAGAGGCGATACGGCCGCCCTAAGGTCCAACTGGGCAGTGATTACGCCGAGCATTACAAATAAGACAAAGAAGAGAAACCGGGTGGACTTATGCGACGAGAAATACAACAGGCCCGCCACAACCACAGCAACCGATGAGGCCAAAAGAGTCGACCCTACGGGTACCGTGATATAGGGGGCCAGGATAATCCCCAGTGCAAAAAGGAAGACGAACAGCACTAGCGGTCTTGACGTCATCAGACACTCCTTCCCCCTTACATAACACCGGACAACCAATAACTTCGCTTGAACAAAGCGAGACCAAGTCTATCAACCCCCTGCGAGGGCCCTCTTCAAGGATAAGCAGGCGGTCTCCAGCTAGCAAAGATGCTCTTCTACCAGTACTTCCTCAAAAACACCAACGTATGGAGACCGCTTGTCCTCACAGGGGGCTCAAAAGCGCGTATGGCGCGGAAGGCGAAGTTGCACAGGGGCGGAACGTACTTGGAACGTACGTGAGCACTGGTCGACGAGCCTGACAAAGCCAGACGCGTTTCTGAGCGGTCTCCTCTATCAGTAAATGGTGGCGAAGTCCCTTAACCCCTCCAGCTTTTTCTCCCCAATCCCCGAGACATTCAAAATATCTTCGACTGAAGCAAACGGCCCGTTTTCCTGGCGGTATCGAAGTATGCTACTAGCCAGAGAAGGGCCGATTCCCGGAAGTTGCTCGAGCTGGCCAGCATCTGCAGTATTGATGTTGATTTTCCCCTCTGCGCCGATACCCGGCCGGAGAGTATGCGCAACACCCGGCTCATTAGGGGTATCAGTAACTAGAGGCGGTTTTTCCGGTACGAAAACCTTCTGACCGTCCTGAAGGACAGCCGCTAGGTTCAAAGCATTCAATTCCGACGAGGATAACGGTTTAGCTGCGGTCACCGCATCAGTCACACGGCTACCCCGTTCCAAGCGGTAAACCCCTGGGCTCTCAACGGCCCCCGCAACGTGCACCGAGATCTCGGTGGCAATAATATCCGCCGCCCTCTCGACGGCAGGCACTAGTTCAACCCGGGTTTTAACCACAGCATACTTGTACCCTAAGCCAAAGACTATAACCGCGATAACAATCAGCACCGCCAGTTGCTCCCGCCGTCCTAACACCGGCCACACCACCCATTCCAATGTCTGACAGGTATTTCGTGCGCTATACTACAAAATCCTGCCAGGATTCCTATTCTTCGGCAGTAAAAACATAAAAAAGGCTCTCCCCCGCTTCCGGAGAAAGCCTTACCAAATGCAGACCTGAAACGACCATAACTAAAGAACGTTTTCCTTACTGTGTTGTCTGTATTATCAGGCGATACCTATACACCTTACCCCAGAAGCCCTTCAGCGAGGTAAAAAGTAGCCTGTCCCTATTTGTGGATATCTAGGCGATTTCGCCTAGATAGGCGGCGCGAATGCGTTTATCGTCTTTTAAGACATTGGAATCGCCGGACATTACCACCCGCCCGGTTTCCAGAACATAGGCCCGGTGTGCAACCTGGAGGGCCATGTAGGCGTTCTGTTCCACGAGCAGGATCGTGGTACCCTTCTGGTTGATGGTGCGGATAATCTCGAAGATCTCTTCCGTGAGAATCGGAGAAAGGCCCATCGAAGGCTCATCCAGCAGCAGGAGCCGCGGCTTCGCCATTAGGCCCCGGCCGATAGCCAGCATCTGCTGTTCACCACCGGAAAGGGTCCCCCCCAACTGTTTTTCCCGCTCTTTAAGCCGGGGGAACCGGGTGAACACTTCCTCCATTGACTCCAAGATTCCGGCCTTGTCCTTGCGCAAGAACGCTCCCATTTTCAAGTTGTCGCGCACAGTGAAGCTACCGATAATCTTGCGGCCCTCAGGCACGTGAATCAGGCCCATAGCCACGATCTGGTGCGGCTTAAGCGTGGTAATGTTCTTATCCTCGAAAGTGATTTCCCCGCTCTTAGCCTTGATCAGCGAAGAGATGGTGCGCAGGCTCGTACTCTTACCGGCGCCGTTGGCTCCGATCAGGGTAACGACTTCGCCTTCCTTCACTTCAAAAGAGATGTCCTGGACGGCGTTAATCGCCCCGTAGTAAACACTGATATTCCTAACCGTCAGCATTAGGCCACAGCCCCCTTACCGAGATAAGCGCTGAGAACCTTCGGGTCTTCACGCACCTCGTGCGGCAGGCCTTCAGAGATGGTCACTCCAAAGTCCATGACCACCAGCCTTTCACAGACGTTCATTACCAGGCCCATCTGGTGCTCGATAAGCAGAACCGTGAGGTCGAACTTTTCCTTGACAAACTTAACCAGTTGAACTAGGTCACGTACCTCTGACGGGTTCATCCCGGCCGCCGGTTCATCGAGCAGAAGGAGCTTCGGTTGACAGGCAATAGCCCGTGCGATCTCCAGCCGGCGCTGAGCACCATAGGGCAGGGAAGCGGCCCGGTCGTAAGCCCGCGGTAACAGTCCCAGGGTATCCAGCAGTTCCTCTGCTTGCTCGGTAATCCTGGCTTCCTCGGCCATGAAGCGTGGCGTGCGCAGGAAAGCATCGATTATCCAGTAGCGGGTGCGGGGGTGAAAGGCCACCCGCACATTGTCCAGCACGGTGTTCTGGCCGAACAGACGGATATTCTGAAAGGTCCGTCCAATACCCAGTTGGCATATCTGGTATGGTTTTCGCCCATTCAAAGGGTGTCCTTCAAAAGCCATAGTACCGGTGCTGGGCGAAAAGTAACCGGTGATCAGGTTGAACACCGTCGTCTTTCCGGCACCATTAGGCCCGATCAGACCTACAATCTCCCCCGACTGGATCTCCAGGTTGAAGTTGCTTACAGCCTTTAGACCGCCGAAATTAATGCCCAGGTTTTCAGCTTTCAGTAGTGACATTGCGAGCCTCCTTCCGACGGACTACCGGGGCCAGGAATCCGTATTCCTTGTTCCCGAAAAGCCCCTGGCGACGAATTAGAATCACGGAAATCAGGATCAGGGCGTAGATCACACCCCGCCATTCCAAGAAGGTGGTACCGAGTATGGCGCGCAGCCCCTCTAGCAGGAACACCCAGGCGATAGCGGTGACGATCGTCCCCGTGAGACTCCCCATCCCGCCTAAAACAACGATGATTAGGAAGTCGATCGAGGGTAGGAAGTCGAAGTTGGTCGGGTGCAAAAAGGGATAGCGGTGGGCATACAATGCGCCCGCCAGGCCAGCCAGACTGCAACCGAACACAAAGGCCAAGACCTTGTAACGGAAGATGTTGATCCCGACCACGTTGGCCGCCACTTCATCTTCACGCAGGGCCATGCAAGCCCGACCGTGGCCGGATTGTACGAAGTTACGGGCCAAGATGATGCTGATGATGCAAAACAGGAAGATCCATTCAAAGTTGGCCACCTGGGGAATCCCGGTCATCCCGGTCGCTCCGCCCATCTCCGGAATCACCTTGTTGGCGTTGTCAAAACCGACCTTCATAATGATACCGAAACCGAGGGTGGCAATACCCAGGTAGTCCGAGGTCAGGCGCAGAACCGGCAAGCCGATCAAGAAAGCGACCAGACCCGCCATAAAGGTTCCCACCGCTAACGCGAGTAAGAAGGTAAATATGTCTCCGCCCAGTGATTTAGTCACCAGGCCCGCACTGTAGGCACCAATACCGAAAAAGGCGGCATGCCCAATGGAGAACTGACCGGAAATGCCGAAGATGATGCTCAAACCAAGTGCGCCGATGGTCATAATCATCGCCTGATCAAGAATGCGCTGCCAGTACGGGTTGAAAACCCCGGTTACGGCCAGCATCTTAATCACGGCGTAGACCAGAATGACCCCGACGATGTAGATTAGAATTCGTTTTCCGTCTTTCACTCCCATATCTTAAACCTTCCTTACTTAAACCTTCTCCGGCTGGGTTTTACCGAGGATGCCGCACGGCCTGACCAGAAGCACCAGGATTAGGATGGAAAAGGCGATGGCATCACGCAGTTGGGAAGAGATAAACGCCGCCGTCATCACCTCAGCCTGTCCCATGATCAAGGCTCCAAGCATGGCACCCGGAATCAGACCGATGCCGCCCAGTACAGCCGCAGTAAAGGCTTTAAGACCGGGCATAATTCCCATAAATGTCCAGATCTGCGGGTAGGCAATGGCGTAGAGTACCCCGCCCACCGCTGCGAGCGCCGCGCCGATACCGAAGGTAAACGAGATGGTGCGGTCCACGTTAACCCCCATCAGACGGGCCGTGTCGTGGTCGAAGGACACCGTCCGCATCGCCGCTCCCATCTTGGTTCGCATTACAAGATACTGGAGACCGACCAGCATACATACCGCGGTACAAAATATAAGGACCTGAATGTTCGAAATGGTAACTCCACCGATACTCCAGTAAACCTCATCGAAAGGCCTCTGGACAACGCGGTAATTGGGGCCAAACATAAACTTCAGGCTGCAGAAGTATTCAAGAAAGAAGGAGACACCGATGGCGCTAATCAGCGCCACAATCCTGGTGGCATACCGCAGGGGACGGTAGGCGATGCGCTCAATGAGCATACCCAAACAGGCACAACACAACGCCGAGACCAGGATGGCTAGCGGCCAAGGCAGGCCCCAGCTTGAAAAGCCGAAATAGCCGATAAAGGCACCCACCATGAAGACATCACCGTGGGCAAAGTTGATCAGCTTGACGATGCCATAGACCATTGTGTAGCCCAAGGCAATCAGGGCGTACACCAGACCCAGCTGGAGCCCGTTAATCACTTGCTCCATAAAATAGTCCAACTAAACTCTCCCCCCTACCAAAAAACAGGTATCGGGGGAAAGAGCCTAGGCTCTTTCCCCCTTAAAACCTGGGTCTAAGGATTAACGATGGTTATGAACTTCTGGGTGCCGTCCTTGATCTGCAGGATCGCAGCGGACTTGATCGGGTTGCCGTTCTCGTCAAAGGTGATGCTACCGCTCACTACGCCGAAGCCGTTGAGAGCCTTCATTGCGTCACGGATCGCAGCCGGATCAGTGGAGCCGGCATCCTCGATCGCCTTGAGGAGAAGCTTGGTAGCATCGTAGGCCAGGGTGCCGAGGGCATCCGGGGTCTGGCCGTGCTTGGCGGTATACTTGGCTACCCACTCCTGCACTTCCGGACGCGGGTCGTCAGCAGAGTAGTGGTTGGTATGGTAGCCGCCGTCCATGGCAACAAAGTCGAGCTCGGGGCTGTCCCAACCGTCACCGCCAACGAAGGTCGCGGTGATGCCCTTGTCACGGGCCTGCTTGCCGATAAGGCTGGCCTTCTGGTAGTAGTCGGGCAGGAATAGGACATCGGGTTTCTGCTGGGCGATACGGGTCAGCACCGCGGAGAAGTCGGTGTCGTTCTTGGTGTAGGCTTCCTCAGCCAGCATCTGGCCGCCGCCGGCTACAAAGGATTCCTTGAAGAAGTCCTTCAGGCCGATGGTGTAGTCGTTGCCCTGGTCATACAGAACGGCTGCGGTTTTCGCGTTCAGTTCAGTAAGAGCGAAGCGGGCTGCTACGGTGCCCTGGAATGGGTCGATGAAGCAGGCACGGAAGACGAAGTCTTTGCGGGCAGCATCAACCGTAACCTTGGGGTTGGTCGCCGTCGGGGTGATCAGGACCACACTGTTGGCCTGGGCCACTTCGGAGATCGGAATGGTGCTCGAAGAAGTAACCGAGCCCACGATCGCGGAGACCTTGTTCTGGGTGATGAGCTTGTCGGCCACGTTCACGGCCTCAGTCGCCATGTTGCGGTCGTCTTCGATGAAGACCTTGATGGTGAAGTCGCCAACTTTATAGTCGACCTCTTCCATCGCCATTTCAAAAGCATTCTTTACAGATTCGCCAAAGGTTTTTACGTCGCCGGTAAGCGGGGCAATCAAGCCGATTCTGATCTCTTCGCCGCCAGCCGGGGTCGTACCGCCGGAGCCACCGCCGCAACCGGCAATGATGGACATGGAAAACAGGATTACCGTAATCAGAGCCACCCATTTGGAAACACGCACTAGTCTTTCCCCTCCTCAACTTTAATGAAAAATGATATCAAAGGCAGAACCATTCCAGAAACTGGCTCACCACCTCCCGCTCAATTTTTGCAATTCCGCAAAAAACAGAGAATGCTCCCATATTAGGCCAACAAAACACGTTCAACCTTAAGCGTCGGCTTTCCTGCAAAAGCAGGAAGTAAACCAAAATTTATTTGCTAAAACTGCTGGAGGCTCCCACAACCAACCGTTGTTCGAGACCTTGGGCGTACATGGAAAGGAGATGATCCGGCCTCAGTTGTGAATGGTTTAATATTCTGCGGCTCCCGGAGAATTCCTGCTTGAAGTCGACTCTTGGAAAATATTGAAAACTTAGCTGACCGACAACGTGGATTAAGAAAAAAGGGATTTTAATTCTCCCGCAGTCTAGTACAATAGGAATAGGGCCTTAACACTGTATGTGGAGGTAGTTAGGACTATGACCAGTTTTAGTCGTGGCTGAGGGCCGACTGCGTGCGGGCCGGGCCGGGCCGCATCTGAAGACCACCGGGAAAACTGCAAGATCTGCGGCTCTCCCCTCACCTACCTGACTGAAGGCCGGGATATTCAGTGCAGCCGGTGCGGGAACTCTGAACAGGCATACGTGGTGTGTCCGAAGGGTCATTTCATCTGTAATCGCTGCCACGGTGCGGAATTGTTCGACCGTATCCGTACTCTGGCTCTCGCCGCTCAGGAAAAAGATGTCATTGCCGTGGCCGAAAGGCTGGTGCACACCCTTGATCTGCCAATGCTGGGCTGTGAACATGCCTGGGTGGCCTCCGCCGCCTTGATGGTCGCCGTCAGAAACGAGGGCAGCCTGGCCGTTACGGATGAAAAAGTGAACGAAGCGATGCTGCGCACCAGACGGCAAGCGATCGCCGCGTTCTGCGGACTGACCGGGGTGTGCGGCCTCTCCCCGGCGATCGGAGCCTGTTTCAGTGTCCTGCTGGGGGCGTCCTGTCCCCGAAACCGCGAGACCGCAATCACCATGCGCATTACCGCCCGGGTGACGGATGCAATGTCCTCCAATGCCGGTCCGTCCTGTTGCAAGAACTTTCTCCGGGTGGCACTTAAGGAAGCTGCTGCTCTGGCCCACGAATACCTGCACGTGGAGATTCCTGCAGATGTGTCCCGTGTCACCTGTCGTGATAGCCACCGTCACCCGCACGGCTGCCGCCGGGAAAAGTGCGCTTTCTTCCGCCCGGAATCCGCCCCTGGAGCTTAACCGATTTGTAACAAGTGCTTCATTGTGGTGCAATAATTACGTGCTATACTGACGCTTGGAGAGACACTGTCAGGACTTGCCCAAGGAGGCGAAAGAATCCGTGCGGCGGTTAGTAATTGCTTTGCTGTGTGTATCTGTAGTAACCAATTTGGTTCTGGGAGCCTTCCTGCTCCGGGATCACGGATTTGCAGGAACAAATCCGCTTCCCGACGTTGAACTTGTCGTGCAGATTGAACAGATGGAAGCCGCCATCACCGCCCTGGAACAACAGCGGGATGACCTGCTGAACCGCCTGCGCTCAGACAGTGAACCTGTAGTCACGGTCCCATCCGCCCCTGTTCAGGAGCCCGCACCGGACCAAACCATTTATGACTGGTATTTCGTGCGCAGTAAGGAGCACCGTCCCCCTGCCACCGACACCCGCTACGTCTCGATGCTGGATGGCCGCGGGTTTTATCTGGGTCCTGCTACTCAGAAGGAGATCTACCTTACCTTTGATGCGGGTTATGAAAACGGGTACACCGCTAGAATCCTGGACACCCTCCGGGATAACGGAGTCCAGGCGGCCTTCTTTGTCACTGGAGGCTATGTGCAACTGAATCAGGAACTGGTGCTGCGGATGGCGCGGGAGGGACACACTATCGGAAACCACTCCATGAACCACCCGAGCATGCCGACATTAGACAACAACCGAGTGCGCTCCGAAATCGACACGGTGCACCAGTTAGTAAAGAACCTGACGGGGAAGGAAATGAAGCACTTCCGGCCGCCGTACGGCCAGTTCAACGGAAGGGTGTTGGAGCTAGCCTCACAGCAAGGCTATACCACGGTTTTCTGGAGTATGGCCTATCGGGACTGGGATGTGGATAACCAGCCTGGAGCAGAGGCCACCTACCGACACGTTATGGATTACGTGCACGAAGGAGCGGTGATTCTCCTGCACAATGTCTCTTCATCCAACGCCGAGGCTCTCGCCCGGATCATCAAGGATTTGAAGGCACAGGGATACCGTTTCGCCAGTCTGGAGGACGTAAAGTGACGGGGGAGATAGCCTGTTTGCGGACTTCAGAGTAAGGAGCGAACGCAGCTTGGTATTCCGGGACAGCCTGACGCCAGGCCTGAGCGCTGCTCCGGATGTCCTGCACCTGCGGATAGACAAACCACAGGAGACCGCTGATCAGAACGATCGCGATAGACAGATACAGGATCGCCAGCATCTTGCGCATGTGCCGGTTCTGGCGGAGCATGCGCCGCTCCATTCTGGTCAGTCCCACGTGTTCTATACTCACCTGCACAATCCGCCTCCGCTGTTGCTAATTCGAGATTCCGGGCCTCTATTCCTGCCAAACGGCAGCAAATTTCCACCAAAAGGAATATTTCTACATTTTACTCCCTAAAGAGGGTTTTTTCTGTTTCTGCGGAACTTGTCGAAATATCACAGAGAAAGGCTGGGACATTATCGGATTCTGCCTCTCAAGTAATTTTCCATAAGACCATATCTATCTTTAAACTGTTGATTTCTGCGCATTATGGAAAAAGATATTTGTAAAACAGTTTCCAATCTGCTTTAATAGGATAGATGATCTTTTTCCGGGAAGGGGTAATTGAGGATTGCAATTTCCAGAACTGCGTATCGGACACCTGAAACCGAAGTACCCGATTATTCAAGGTGGGATGGCGCTGCGCGTTTCCACCGCTCCTCTGGCGGCCGCAGTGGCGAACGCGGGCGGGATCGGCATCATTGGTGCGACCGGCCTGCCCCACGACGAACTCCGTGAGGAAATTCGCAAGGCCAAGAGGCTCTCCAAAGACGGGATTATCGGCGTTAACATAATGTTTGCGGTGCGCGATTTCGCGGAAATGGTGGCTATTTCCATGCAGGAAAAAATCGACGTCATTTTCACTGGCGCCGGTTTTTCCCGGGACATCTTTGCCTGGGGTAAGAAATTTGGCATCCCCATTGTCTCTATCGTTTCATCCGCCCGCCTGGCGAAGATGGCTGAAAAACAGGGAGCCTCCGCCATCGTCGGAGAGGGCTTTGAGGCTGGGGGGCATTTGGGGACAGACCGCTCCACCAAAGACATCATTCCTGAAATCAAGGCAGCGGTAAGCATCCCGGTCATTGCTGCCGGGGGTATGGTGGACGGGCGGGACATCGCCGAGATGATGAGACTGGGTGCTGACGGCGTGCAGCTGGCCACCCGGTTCGTGCTCAGCGAGGAATGCACTGTTTCCGATAGATTCAAACAGCATTACCTCGACGCCCGGGAAGAGGATGTGGTAATCATCAAAAGCCCGGTGGGAATGCCGGGCCGGGCGATCCGCAACCCGTTTTCCGAGCGGATCGCCGGGGGTGAAGCGCCGAAGCCGGTGGAGTGCCGTAAGTGTCTTAAGGTGTGCTCCAAGGAGTACTGCATCATTCAGGCTCTGGACAACAGTCGTCTCGGCAACACGGACGAAGGTGTGGTATTCTCGGGCCAGAATGTGTTCAAAATTAAAGAGATACTCCCAGTAGGGGTCATCTTTGAAAATCTGATCAGGGAGTTTGGCGAAGCCTAACTGCTTCCTGGAACGGCAATACCGATATTCGGATGGGGAACGTGCCTAGTACGTTCCCCATCTTTTTGTTTGCCCGTATGAAGTCTGCTGCATAGGATGGGGCACGGAGGGATGCTTATGCAGGAGTGTCTTGGTTTCTACGCTTGGCAGGGGAACTGGGAGCGGCTTTTCGGCGCTTCTTTCCCACAGACAACGGACCAGGCCGGTGTCGCCCCGCTGCTGTCACGGGTGCCGGTCGTCTGGTTTTCCTTTGATGAAGCTGGGAATATGACCACCCAGAATGCTTATGCCAACCGTCCAAAGGGTTGGGAAAAGATGGTTGACGCGTGCCGTGGGCGCGGCATTGCGGTTGATATGACCGTGGCTTATCTCGATGGACCCAAGCTGGAGAAAATCTTGGCTGACGACAGCATCACAGATCGAATCATCGCTGGAATCGAGCGGGAGGTTGCCCTGTTTGACGGGGTGAACATCGACCTCGAGGGACTCGGTTCCAAGAGCGTACACCAGGCCGACTCGCGGACCTTGGTACGCTACAATTTCAACCGGTTCCTAAACAAACTGCGGGATCGGCTCCAACGACTGAACAAGAGGCTATATGTCTGTGTCCACCCCTTAAACGGCTGGTTTCTCGGCTACGATTACCGGGAAATCGCCCGCCTTTCCGACGGGCTGGTGGTAATGGCTTATCATTACGGACCCACCCCGGAACCTTATGAACCGGTGGAACAATCTGTGACTCTGGCTCTGGCCTCGGGCGTCCCGCAGGAGAAGCTGATCCTCGGGATCCTGACCCTCAAACCGTACGAGATCCCGGAAACATTGGCGGAAAAGGTCGGGATCGCTCAAAAACACCGGATCGGAGGGATTGCCCTCTGGAAGATTTCATTCCTTAACGAAGATTTCCAAGCCGTTCTGCGACGCCTTCTCCAAATTAAATGAAGGAACGGATTACCGAAAGTGTCCCGTTAACAGCCATGGTCACGACCACCCCGGCGACTAGAATACCGGTAATTACCGCAGCCATCGACTTGGCAACGGGAAGACCCAAGAGCCAGGCGGCAATTGAACCGGTCCACGCCCCGGTAAACGGCAGAGGGATAGCCACGATCAAAAAAAGGCCCAGGTATCCGTAGCGCTGGATGGGCTTACTCTTACGCCGGGTTCGACCGAACAGCCAATTGAAGAAGCTTCGACAATAAACACAGTACCGGGAGAGAAAATCGGAAAGCGGACCGAGGTATTTCAGAAGCAGCACAGCCGGCAATATGTTACCAAGAACAGCCCAGAAGAAGGCCGACTCCGGAGACATTCCGAGAAAGCCTCGGGCAAAAGGAATGGCCCCGCGCAGTTCAAAGATCGGCGTTGTCGCAATCAGCATCACCAGCAATTCTTCGGGCAGTATCCCGGTCAGCCGCTCGAGCACTAGGCCAGCTCCTTTCCCTGTGTTCTTTCCTTAATTTCTACTGAAGAGGATGCTTCGCCCGTTAAAGGGAAGGGGGACAGTCCCCGTATCCCTTCACATTATAGCATGTCACTGGACCGTGCAGAAAACATTGGAAGCAAAAGGACACTACAGAAAGGGCGTCGAATTTCGATAATTATAGAAAGGATCAGCCTAATAAGGCAGGTGTTCTTAGCTCGTGGACATGCTTCAGTACCGTCTGACCCAGGAGTTTTCCGTTATCCACCGCATCATTTACCAACTGGCCGGCGTGAAGGCGATTGTCCGTGAGATCGAAGCAGACGAGATCGATGTTCAACCCTATCTTGAAGAGCTACCGGAGGGTGTAAGTCCCCGGCTACTGTTCCACCTCGCCGACCGGCAGGACGAACGCTTGCGTGCCATCAGTCAGTTGAAACGGCTGGAGACCGACCTTTCGACAGACCTTCGCCAGGCCTCGGCGAGCCTCGGACAGCTGGTTCAATCACTGCGACATGATAAGTGTGAAGTGTGAGGTAGAAGGTGAGTCGTACTCCCCCAGCAATTACCGGCAGAATCGCTTTACTAAGCCCACCGGATGGTGTTTAATGAGGGTTAGACATTCTTCTTCTACGGAGGCTTCTGTAATGCTCTATCGCAGTACGAGGGGCCGGTTCGAACCGGTCAGCGCGTCTCAGGCCATAAAGCTGGGGATTGCCCCCGACGGCGGTCTGTTTGTTCCGGCGGATTCCGTTACCATCGAGAACCCCGAACGTCTGGTGAATTCGACCTACCAGGAGCGGGCGCAAGCCGTCCTACAGCCCTTCCTGACCGGCTTTTCCGATGATGAAGTCCGGGAATGTGTACACTCCGCTTACAACGCAACCAGGTTTGACACCCCGGCGATTGCCCCCTTGCACAAACTTGCCCCCGGCCTGCATCTGCTGGAGCTTTGGCACGGTCCGACCTGTGCCTTTAAGGACATGGCCCTGCAGATCCTGCCTCATCTGCTCAAGAAATCAACCGAGAAGACCGAGGAAGATGCGGAAATCGTGATTTTGGTGGCGACCTCGGGCGACACGGGAAAGGCGGCCCTGGAGGGTTTTCGGGATGTGCTTGGAACCCGGATCATTGTCTTCTACCCGGAGCAGGGTGTGAGCGAGATCCAGAAAAGGCAGATGGTCACTCAGGAGGGTAATAACGTATCCGTTATTGCTGTGCGGGGCAACTTCGACGATGCCCAGTCCGGCGTAAAGGCAATATTCACCGACGACACCGTAAAAGCAGATCTGGCCAATCGGGGTTTCAAGTTTTCATCCGCCAATTCGATTAACTGGGGTCGCCTGGTTCCACAGATCGCCTACTACTTTTCCGCTTATCTGGATCTCCGGCGGGACGGTGAGATCGGTCCCCGGGAGGCGATCAACTTCGTGGTTCCCACGGGCAACTTCGGCAACATCCTGGCCGGATTCTACGCCAGACGGATGGGCCTGCCGATCGGTCGGCTGATTTGCGCCGCCAACCGAAATAACGTATTGACGGACTTCATCCGCACCGGGGTCTATGACCGGAACCGGGCGTTTGTGCGTACCCTGTCGCCTTCAATGGATATCCTGATCTCCAGTAACTTAGAGCGTCTGCTTTTCGAGTTGACCGGTCACGACAACCGGGCCGCCATATGGATGGAACAGCTACGCAAAACCGGACGTTATGCCGTGGATACTGAGACCGTACGGGCGGTTACCGACCTCTTCTGGTCGGACTTTGCCGACGACACGGAAACAATCAACACCATACGCACCACCTACCGTGAATCCGGATACCCGATGGACACCCACACTGCGGTAGGCAGGGCGGTTTATGACAAGTACCGGTCTGCCACCGGTGATGCCACAAAGACCGTGGTTGTCTCCACAGCCAGCCCGTTTAAGTTCAACGAGAGCGTCTCTAAGGCTCTGCTGGACAAAGAGACCGTCGCTGGCCGAAGTGAGTTTGAGCTTCTGGAGATCCTCTCGGGGCTTACCGGGTGGATAATCCCCCCCGGACTGCGGGATTTGGATAAGAAGCCGATCCGTCACGATCGAGTTGTTGACCGGGAAGGGATGCAGGACGCAGTGCTACAGACACTCCGGAAATAATAACTGTGAACAATCCCGCTTGACCTATACATTGAAACGGAAGTTGATAATGTCTCCATCCTTCACGACATACTCCTTGCCCTCAAGCCGGAACAGGCCTTTCTCCTTAATCTTCACCTGGCTTCCCAGTTCAAAGATGTCGTCGTAGCGGAAAACCTCGGCCCGGATGAAACCGCGCTCGATGTCGGAGTGCACCTTGCCGGCCGCCTTCTTGGCAATCGTACCCCGGCGAATAGTCCAGGCCCGCACTTCGTCATCTCCTACTGTAAAGAAGGAGATCAGACCTAAGCGTTCATAGGCGGCCTGTGCCAGACGGCCAACACCGGACTCGGTAAGGCCAAGATCGGCCATGAAATCCGCCCGGTCCTCCGGTGGGAGCTGACTGATCTCCATCTCGGTCTGGGCACAGATCTCGATCACCGGGATGCCCCGCTCGGAGGCGAAAGCACGCACCCGATCCCGATCCGGATAGTCTCCGGCAGCCAACTGGGCCTCATCGATATTCACGGCCAGAATCAGGGGCTTCTCGGTAAGGAAACTCTGGCCAACCATTATCTCCTGCTCGGCCTCGGTCAGTTCCACACTGCTGACGGGCTGCTCGTTTTCCAGGGCGGCTAGGAGACGTTCCAGCACGGCCAGCTGGGCCGGAGCCTCCTTGGGCAGTTTACGGGTGTTCTTCATCCGGTTGATCCGGTTCTCGATCGCACCCATGTCCGCCAGCAACAGTTCGGCGGCAAAATCACTCAACTCCCGAAACGGGTTCGGTTCACCGGCAACAGACGAGACTTCGTCCGAATTGAAGGCCCTTACGACCTGAACCAGGGCATCGGCACCCCGGACTTCGTCCAGCAGCTTAACGGCCAGATTCGAGGCACCCTCGTCCGAGCGCACGCCGGGAATGTCCTTGAACTGGATCTGCGCATAAATCGTCTTCCGAGGCTTGTACAGGCCCGAGAGAAAATCAATGCGTGCGTCGGGCACTATGGCGCTTCCGAGGTGTACCTCCCCTGCCCCGGTGAACCCAGTTTCGCAGTTGGCACCGGTTAGAAGGTTAAAAAACGTGGTCTTACCCGCCAGGGGCAGTCCGACCAATCCGATCTGCAAAAATTATTCATCTCCCATTGCTGTTTGTAGGCAAAGAACTGCTACACGTCTTTAGTGTAATAGACTACTCCGACCGTCCCCGGCCCGACGTGCAGGCCGATTACGGGGCCGATGGGATAAACCGGCACGGTTGTTCCGAGCTTCTCCTTAATCCGCTCAGCCACATTTTGCCCTTCAGCCCCACAATTGATATGGTGAACAGCCACTTCTCCCAGACCCCTTTTCTGAACATCAGCGAGAAAAGCCTCCACAATGGTCTGAATAGCACGGTTTTTGGTGCGCACCTTATTAAACACTTCGGTTTTGCCATCGCTCACGGTAAGAATCGGCCTGATCTGCAATATAGCACCCATGAGTGCTGCGGCGCCTCCGATTCGACCGCCCTTTTTCAGGTACTCCAAAGTCTCAGGCACAAACAGAAAGCGGCTGCGTTCGATTACATGACGGGCCTGACGCACGACTTCATCCAGGGCCAGACCAGCCTTCGCGGCCCGAGCCGCGGCCAGCACCGCAAAGCCCAACTCCATACAGTTTGAGCGGGAATCAACAACCTCAATCTCCGCCTTCGGATACTCTTCTTTAACCGTTTTCAAGGCTGACAGGGCGCTTTGGCAGGTACCGCTCATATCCGATGAGATGAAGACTCCTACCACCTGATCGCCTGCTCGTACACAATTCTCAAACACCCGGTGAAAGTCTAGCGGGCTGGGCTGCGAGGAAGTAGGTACACGCTTACTGGCGGCCATTTTCTGATAAAAGGTGGCGTTGTCTATGTCCTCTTCCAGAAAGGTCTCGGTCTCAAAGTTCACGCTTAAGGAGACCACTTGGATGTCCAGTTCCTCTCGCAAATCGTACGGCACATAGGACGTGCTGTCTGTGACTACTCTGACGGCCATCAAAAACACCCCCAACTAATAATATCAAGAACCTGCCATACCACAGATTATATAACAGTAGCACCAAAAGACACCAGCTTTGAAGGCAGCCCCAAATAGACCCGAATTTTTATTTCTACCAGATGCAGGGAATTAGCTTGTGGATAGAGAATTTCTGTCCGAGTCAACCCGAAAATGCGAGCACCGCTTTGGGGAGTAATTATGGACCAGCCGAATCAACAAAAATATGGCACGACTGGTTGTAGCCGTGATGACACAGGTATTGCGGCAAGGAAGCGAACTCTGTCCCTTACCATTTACTACGTGATTGGGATAACCCTGGCCTTCACGCTATTCCTGCATCTTCACGAAACCCTCTTTCCGGATCCCACGATACCCCTGTATTGGTTCATGTGTGTAGGCTTCGCCGCTCTGATCAGTACCGTGTTCCTTTTCAGTTTTCGCCGGGTGTTGCTGACAAACCTGAAGCGCGAGCGTGACTTCTTAAGAACGGAGGAGCGTTTCCGGCAGCTCATTGAAAACGGCCAGGACGTAATCTTCCGTTTCCGGATCAAGCCAAACCATCATTGGGAATACGTGAGCCCAGCAGTTACAGCCATTACGGGGTACAGTCCGGAAGAGTTTTACAATGACCCCACCCTCCATCTACGGATTGTACATCCGGATGACATTAAACTGGTTACCGGCATCAGCCAATCTTTGGTCTCCCGGAACGAGCCTTTTCTGGTGAGGTATGTTCGTAAGGATGGGGGTATCGTCTGGGCTGAACAGAATATTGTACCCGTTTTTAATGAGGCGGGGGAAATCGTGGCCCTCGAGAGCATTGCCCGAAACATCACCGAACGTAAACAGGCGGAGGAGCAGCTCCGGTTTCTAAGCCTGCACGATTCGCTGACCGGAGTCTATAATCGCTCCTATTTTGAAGAGGAGATGCGCCGACTGGCGGGAGGTCGCTACACTCCAGTGGGACTTATCGTCTGTGATCTGGATGCTCTGAAGTTTGTGAACGACACCCTGGGACATGCAGTCGGTGATTTGCTGCTCAAAAAGGCGGCTGAGTTGATCCAGAGCTGTTTCCGGACAAATGATGTCGTCGCCCGGATCGGGGGGGATGAATTCGCCGCTATTCTCCCCCGGAGCGATGCTGTAAGTGTTGAGGAAGCCTGCAATCGAATCAGGATCTCAATAGCCGACTACAACCAAACGAATCCGGAGTTGCCCGTGAGTCTGTCCGTGGGGTTTGCGGTAAGTAGCGGCGATACGGTGGGGGTGAATGAACTATTCAGGGAAGCAGACAACAATATGTATCGCGACAAGCTGCTCCGAAGCGAAAGTACCCACAGCGTCACACTTCAAATCCTGACAAAAGCCCTGAAAGAAAAAGACTTCCTGGCCGAAGGACACGCTGAGCACATGGAAGACCTGGTAGTCGCTCTGGGTCAGAGAATTGGACTGGCCCAACAGGGGATAACCGAACTCCGCCTACTGGCCCAGTTTCACGACATCGGCAAGGTGGCCATCCCTGACCATGTTCTCTTTAAACCGGCATCACTAAGTCCTGGGGAAAAAATGGAAGTGCAGCGGCACAGTGAAATCGGATACCGAATCGCACAATCGCTTCCTAGCCTAGTAATGATTGCCGACTTAATCCTTAAGCACCACGAGTGGTGGAACGGACAGGGATACCCGCTTGGGCTTGCGGGTGAAGCGATCCCCGTGGAAGCGCGCATCCTGGCCATTGTGGATGCCTATGAGGCGATAACCAACAACCGTCCGCACCGTAGAGCAATGACGGGCGCCGAGGCTCTGTCTGAGTTGAAGAACTGCTCCGGCACCCAGTTCGACCCTGAGTTGACTTGGGCCTTCTGCGACGTGATCGCGAATAGGGGCCGTCACCAGCAGGAACTGCTTCTGAAACCTACCTAGCCCCCTCGTATTCCACCTTAAGATCACGGACAATCGAGACGACGCGTTCATCCATAGTCAGAACGGCGAGGCGCCGGCAAAAATGTAAGCCTCGAACTTCTCTTCACCGGGTAAAACCTGAGCCGACCAATAAAGAGCCTCACCAGCCCGGTATTCATTCCAGGGGAAAAGCTTAAGCACACGGTCGTACAAAGCTACGGCCCGGGCCTGATCTCCGTTCGCCTGTGCCGCTCGGGCCTGCCCCATCAGGTAGCCCGGCCCGGCCGGCACACACCCAATGATGCCTAACAGTAGGAGGAGGATTGAGACGATAATGGTTTTGTTCTTGATTCTCAGTGTAGCTCCGATCATAAGGTGCTGATGCCTCCTGAAATGCTTTGAAAACCTTGATTCGCCTCACCGACCACCGTGGCATTCCTCGGCCAGATGGTGGGTCACCACAGATCAGGTAGGCTGCCCGCAGCATCCGGTCCGCGTACAGGCCGACCAAGCGATTAACGGCACCGGGATCGCTTGACCTTAATCCCTGCACCAGGTCTTGCCTCGCTGACTGAATTCATCCCTACCCCTGACCCCCTTCATACCCTTAGACGCTGCAATCAGACGTGCGGTTGCATGGTTTCCCGGGTCATTCCATCAAAATGTTTATTTATCCGTGGACACTCTTACCATATACTAAGGGGTAGAGTCTAAGAAAAGTGAGTTAAATGCTGTGCTGCAGATTATTGCCTTCATCGTGGCCGGTAGCCTGTTGATCGCTCTGGTCGCCATCGGCCAGATCCGGTATGTGGAGCCAACCCTCTGGCCGGCCCTGAAGTACAACACGATGGTCGTACCACTGATCATCCTGGCTAACGCCTTGATCTTTATCGCCTTCACCAGAGCCACCGCGCTTTCGTACAACCTGCCCGGAGTGGTCGGTTTTCAGGTGGGCATCTATACCCTAGCTCTGGCCCTGCTCTCCGTCCTGCTCCTCAACGGCACCATCAGCGCCCGCACCCTGGTCGGCATCGGGCTGATTATGTTCGGGGCCGCCCTCGCCCGCTAGCAGTTCAGAACACACAAATATTCGGGATTCGGGTTCATTCGACAAGCGGAATGTATTGACCATCCGCAGGTTAATCAATTAGTCTGTAAGTAGATGATACCACCAATAATAATCGGGAATTTGTGGAGGTGTTTCAATGGAGAAACTACTGCGCGTAAACATGTCAGACCTGGAGGTCCGCTCTGAGGAACTGCCGGACGAGTATTCCCTGCTGGGCGGCCGCGCCATGACATCCACCATTGTCGCCGCAGAAGTACCACCAACAGCACACGCACTCAGCGAACGCAATAAATTAGTATTTGCACCAGGAATCCTAACTGGAACCACGGCCCCATCTTCCGGGAGATTGTCCGTAGGAGCCAAGTCCCCCCTGACGGGAACGATCAAGGAATCCAATGCTGGGGGTATCTCCGCCCAGAAACTGGCTAGCCTCGGTATCCGGGCGCTGGTTGTGGAAGGCCAGCCCGCCGAAAAGGGTTTCTACGTCCTGGTTGTCTCCGCTGAAGGGGCCAAGCTCGAACCGGCCGGTGCTCTAGCCGGGCTGGGTTGCTATGAGCTGAATACGCGGCTCTGGGAGAAGTACGGCACCGGAGCAGGCATCATGTGCATCGGACCGGCCGGCGAAGCCGGAATGCCGAACGCCGGGGTTTCCACAAACGACCGGGAAAACCACCCGGGACGCTACGCCGGGCGCGGTGGGCTGGGTGCCGTGATGGGCTCCAAGGGCCTCAAGGCTATTGTACTGGTTTGCGACAAGACATTTGAGGCACCGGTGGCGGACAAGGAGAGCTTTAAGGAAGCCCAGAAGCTCCTCTCCAAAGCGATCCTTGAGCATCCTGTAACCGCACAGGCTCTGCCGGCTTTCGGCACTGCCGTCCTGATTAACATCTTGAACGAAGCAGGCGGACTGCCCACTAACAACTTCAGCTCCGGTCGTTTTGATGACGCCGCCAAGACCGGCGGGGAAGCAATGGCCGAGTTGTGCAAGACCCGTGGGGGCAAAGGGAAAATGGGTCACGGCTGCCATCCAGGCTGCATCATCCGCTGCTCAAACATCATTCCCGACGAGAAAGGCGAGGTCGCCTGCGCCCCGCTGGAGTACGAATCGTCCTGGGCTCTAGGTGCCAACTGCGGCATCGGGGTCTTAGACACCATCGCCAGGCTGAACTACCTTTGCAACGATGTCGGATTGGACACCATCGAGACCGGCGTCACCATCGGTGTCCTGATGGAAGCCGGACTCTTACCCTTTGGCGACGGGGATGGGGCTATCGCCCTACTCGACAAGGAAGTGCGTAACGCTACCCCGCTCGGACGCATCGTCGGCGCAGGCGCAGAGGTCACCGGCCGCGTTTTCGGCGTGGTTCGTGTCCCAACCGTCAAGGGCCAGGGTATGCCGGCCTACGACCCGCGCGCCGTAAAGGGCATTGGGGTCACCTATGCGACCTCAACCATGGGTGCCGACCATACTGCCGGATATTCGGTTACCAGCAACATCCTGAAGGTCGGCGGATTCGTGGATCCGCTGAAGGCCGAAGGTCAGGTCGACCTGGCCCGAAACCTGCAAATCGCCACAGCCTTCGTGGACGCCTCCGGCCTCTGCCTGTTCACGGCCTTCCCGCTACTGGATATTGACTACGCGCTACCTGCGGTGGCGGACATGTACGCCGCACGGCTGGGCCGTCCCTACACCGTGGCGGACGCCATCGAGGCCGGAAAGGAAGTCCTGCGTAAAGAGCGGAAGTTCAACGAGGCCGCCGGCTTTACCAAAGCCCACGACCGGCTCCCGGATTTCATGAAGTACGAGAAGCTCGCGCCGCACGATGTGGTCTTCGATGTCACGGACGAAGAGCTGGACTCGGTATACAACTTCTAATACCGGCAGTCAAAGGATAGACTAGATCTGACAGAGACGGGGTGGGGCTAAGAACCTCACCCCGTTCTTTAACTACAGGGAGAGTTATTTGACGAATGATCAGGATCAGCATCCGCCTCTTTGCCACCCTACAGCGCTATCTGCGGCCCCCTGCACCCGGCGAGGGGACTGCACTGGAGGTTCCCGAGGGCACAACCGTGGACGGACTGCTCCGGACGCTGGGCGTTCCCCTGGAACAAGTGAAGATTGTGATGGTTAACGGTATCCACGCCGAAATGGAATACGTCCTGCGTGAGGCAGACCGGGTGGGGGTTTTCCCTCCCGTAGCTGGAGGGTAACCAATATGAACACAGAACGCTACAGCCGAAACCTGATCCTGCCGGGTTGGGGGCAGGAGACACAGGAGCGTTTGGCCGATTCGACGGCGCTGGTGGTGGGTGCCGGGGGGCTCGGTTCCCCGGTGCTGTATTATCTGGCCGCGGCCGGGGTGGGCCGGATCGGGATTGTGGAAGGGGATCGGGTGGACCAGTCAAATCTGCAGCGGCAAGTTCTCTATACCACAGGCGACATCGGGCACCCGAAAGGGCAGGCCGCTCTTGAACGCCTAGGCGCGCTGAATCCGGAAATCGACATCCGGCTCTATCCCTATCGCCTGGGATTCGGCAACGCGGCCGAAACCATCGCAGACTACGATATCATTCTCGACTGCACGGACAACCTCGCCACTCGCCGGCTCTTGCACCACACTTGCCGGAAAACCGGTAAGCCGTGGGTACACGGGGCGATCAGTGAGTACTACGGTCACGTGACCACCTTCCTACCGAACCGGGGACCATGTTGGTCCTGCCTATACGAAGACGGGGACTCCCGTGAACCCGAGACCACCGGTACCTTCGGACCGGTCGCCGGCCTGATCGGCACCATTCAAGCCGGTGAAGCCGTAAAATACCTGACAGGACTCGGCGAACTGCTGGTCGGGCGTCTGTTGATCTGGGACGCCCTCAGCGCCCGCTTCGACGAAATGACCTTCCCCAAGCGCCCCACCTGCCCCCACTGCTAAGTTATCCACAAAAGGGGACAGGCTACTTTTTGACGCCCATTCCGTCCAACGACCGGCACAACCATGATGAAAATTGTTGTGTGGTGCAGTGCGCTTTCCTGAGGGATTGCCTACACAAACACGTAAGTGACAGAGGAATCTGCTCAGGGCGGAAATCGGGGACAGGCTGCTTTTTCTTGTATGCAAGACACATCCCCGTTCTAAGCCCTCAATGATACAAAACGCTAGGTGGTCGGGTAGATTACGTCTCGAAAAAGATGCCTGTCCCCGTTTCCTGCCCGGTGGCGCTCACTCAAACAGGCGGTCGACGCTGATCCGCGGCTCCACTGCGCATTTTTGATTGGACACAGTCCAATTGAGACTTCTCTAGATTC
>Ga0180017_100166_pt1 | contig 27490 bp, 27 predicted proteins | sample KR46_S_MetaG_FD_129674 | JGI IMG/M metagenome (GOLD analysis project Ga0180017, IMG submission 129674) | Groundwater microbial communities from the Olkiluoto Island deep subsurface site, Finland - KR46_S_MetaG | ecosystem: Environmental > Aquatic > Deep subsurface > Groundwater | place: Finland...
CTTGCCTACGCTTAAACCAACCAGTTGCCTGGGTGGCTCCAAGGCTAGCTACCGGTTGTTGGCTAAACTTTACCGGGTGGGGTTCGCACCCACTATGTGACACGACCTAGCTCGGCCGCACTGTCTGTCCCTATTTCCTGCCCTTCTTAGGACAGATGGGCAAAGAGCAGGGTCACAATAAAGATGGACGCAAACAGTGTCGTCAGGTCGGCGGTAAGCCCGGAAGCAATCGCGTACCGGTATTTACGGATACCCACCGATCCGAAATACAGAGTCAGGATGTAAAAGGTCGTGTCCGTTGAACCCTGCATCGTGGACACCAGTACGCCGATGAGACTGTCGGGTCCGTGCTCCTCAATCATCTCGGAGGCGATACCCAGGGCCGCCCCACCGGAAAGCGGACGCATCACGGCGTGCGGCAACACCTCGGCAGGGGCACCGATCAGGTTGAAAAACGGCGAAACCATCGATATCAAGACGTCCATTGCCCCCGAAGCCCGGAAAATGCTGATCGCCACAATCATGGCCACGAGAAAGGGAATGATTTTTACCGCGAGGCCGAAACCCTGTTCCGCACCCGCGACAAAAGTCTCAAACACCTGAACCCGCCTTAGGGTTCCGATCACCAGTACCAGTGTCAGGAAAACCGGAATCGCCCATTTGGAAACGGCCGATATCGCCTCTAGCATAGACCGCCACCCCGCAGTCTGTAAAGACGGCGGAAGAACTGATCCGCCAGGATAGCCGCAGTCATGCCGCAGGTCGTCGCAAACAGGGTGGTACCCACCACCATGGCCGGATCCGCCGACCCGTAAAAGGCACGGATCCCAATGATCGTGGACGGTATGATGGTGATACAGGCCGTGTTCAGCGCCAGAAAGGTGCACATCGCCTCCGAGGCGGTATCCGGCTTCGGATTCAGCTTCTGCAACTCATTCATGGCGATCAGGCCCATCGGGGTCGCGGCGTTACCCAGCCCCAGCATGTTCGCACTGAGGTTCATTACGATCGCCCCGACCGCCGGGTGATCTTTTGGCACACTCGGGAACAGAAGCCGGATCAGGGGCCGTACCAAAACGGCCAGAACCTTCACCAGCCCCGCTTCCTCCGCAATCTTCATTATGCCCAGCCAGAAGGCCATAATTGCAATCAGGCTGAAAGCCGTGGTCACCGCCGTCTGGGCTCCCTCGAGCGCCGCTTTAGTAACCACCTCGATCTGCCCGTTCCAGGCGGCAGTTACTACACCCATTAGAATCATACCCAACCAAATGTAATTTACCATCTGCAACTCCCCCATCATAGCCTTGGTACAACCTATGAAGAGGAAGATATCGGTATTACTACCAGCGGAAGGGGATCCGGGACAGGCCGCTTTTCTCTTGCGCTTTCTTCTAAAAAGGGAAAAACAGAGGGATCACTACGATCATTACCACGCCCACAATCAGGGACAGTGGCACCCCGATCTTTGCAAAGTCGCTGAACTTGTAGCCACCGGCAGTCATTACCAAGGCGTTTACCGGTGAGGCTACGGGGGTCATGAAGGCCATGCTGGCCGCGACTGATACCGCCAGCATGAACGGGTAAGGGCTAATTCCCAGGTTAATGGCTGCGGTGATCGCAATCGGGGCAAACAGCACTGCAGTGGCAGTGTTACTGATGAACTGACTGAACAACGTCGTCAGGATATAAAAACCGGCCAGAACGGCCAGTGGGCCGTATCCTCCCAGCATTGTGACCAGGTTCTCAGAGACGAACAAGACGCCGCCGGTCTTCTCCAGGGCCGTAGCCATCGGCAACATGGATGCAATCAGGATCACGCTCTCCCAGTTGATGCGGCTGTAGGCGTCATCCATATTCCTCAGACAACCGGTGATCACCATCAGGAAGGCAGCGACCAGAACCGCAATCACCACCGGTACGATTTCTAGGGTCATCATCACCAGCATCCCCAGCATGATCGCGGCGGCGATGGGAGCCTTCCCCCGAGCTGCGGCCATACCAGCCTCTTCCTGGGGCCGGCCGAGCACAACCACGTCTTCGTTGTCACGGGCGAGGGCTTCGATGTGGCGCCATTCTCCCTGCACCAGCAGGGCATCACCGAATTGCAGCTTCTGGTTCCCCACATCAGTGAGAGAATAATCGCCCCGGCGACTGATGCCTAGGACGTTAAGCTTGTATTTTTTGCGAAAGTTCAATTCGACCAGTGTCCGGTCAATGAAGCGGGAATGCGGCCGAAGCAGCACTTCGGCCACTCCCATGACCCGGGACACCAGCCGGTCGTCGCACTGGGGCAGGTTGTTCCCACCATTCTCCTGCACGATCAGGCCGTACTTCGCCGCCAGCTTCTGTACCCGCTCCGGAGAACCCTGCAGGTATAGGACGTCCTGTTCCCGAATCACGGTATCCGGACGGGCCATCTCACCTGCTGTGCGGGGCAGGATATTCAAGGGCTCGGATGTCCGTCCGACGATGTCCACGATGCTGACCTGGAATTCTCCAGGTAGGCGCAAACCGCGCAGGGTGCGCCCGACAATCGGTGAGCCCGTGGGAACCTGAACCCGGTGTAGATTACCCGAGAGACGGTAGTGGCTGGCCACCTTCTGGAGCGTGGTCCGCCCATCCGGCAAAGAGATGCTGCTCTCCTGTACCTGGGTGGGAAGCAGCTTTCGACCGACCAGCACCATGAATAGCATTCCGGTAAATAGGGCCGCCAAACCGACCGGGGTAAAGTCGAAAAAGGCTAGGGGGGCGAAGCCGTTGTCGGCCAGCGCCTGGCTGACAATCAGGTTCGGCGGGGTTCCGATTAGAGTCAGCACACCGCCCAGGCTACTGGCAAAGGCCAGCGGGATCAAATAAGCCCCCGGGCTGGCACCGATGCTCAAGGCTAAGGCAATAATGACGGGCATAAACACGGCAACGGTACCGGTATTGCTCATAAAGGCACTGAGCAGAGCCACTACTGCCATTACCAATACCAGCAGTTTGATTGGTCTGTCGCGTCCCACCTTCATCAACTGTTTAGCGACCATGGCGGCAAGGCCGGTGCGGAAGATTCCGCCCCCGACCACAAACAGACCGGCGATCATAATTACGACCGGGTTGGAAAAGCTGACCAGTGCTTCCTGTGCGGTCAGGATACCGGTTAGTACAAGGGCCAAAAGAGCCCCCAAACCAACTAAATCTGGGCGAAACCGCCCGGTCATAAACAAAAGGGTCGTGATTCCAAGAATAACAAAGGTGAGAATCATCAGCATTCACCATAGCAAGCTTATTCCGGTTGACCGGCGGAATTGACACCGTACCGGCCCCGGCTCTCATTTTACCATAGTGGCTACTGGGAAAACAAAAAGGGGGTTACCCGCCTGTTACTGAATGGTGTCATTCCGGTCGTGGCGCTTAATAATCTGCTCGATCTTATCCAGTACCGTAGGTGCCAGATCGATCAACCGGTCCGCCACCATATTGGTGTCCACCGGCAGGAGCCGAACCTGGCCTTGACCCACAACCAAAAAGCCGAGCGGAGCCACCGAAACACCTGCGCCGCTCCCGCCGCCGAAGGGGTAGATGCTCTCCTCTCCCCCCCGGTTGATTTCAAACTCGCCACCCCCGGCCGCAAAGCCCAAGGCCACCCGGGATATCGGAATGATAATCGTGCCGTCGGGGGTCTCCACCGGATCGCCAACCACGGTATTCACGTCGACGATGTCCTTAATGCTCTCCATCGCAGTTTTCATTAAACCCTCAATCGGGTGCTGCTCCATACCCACCGTAATTCCTCCCTGCAGTTGCTCCTCCTAATATGGCCGGGAGCAATACCGAATATGCAGTTACGAAAATGGGGAGCGCCTACTGTTTCTAAACGGGGCGAGAACGGAGAAATTAAAAAAATTAAAGCCTCGACCCCAGGACGGTCTTTAGGCCGCCTAGCATTAGGTGGCCGATGCGGATGGAGAAGATGCAGTCCACTAGGGTGTGGAAAAGAGGTTTCTGGAAGTTGGGACGGACGCTGATGCGCGGCGTGGTCTCCAGGTGTGAATAGGAGGATATCGCGGATAGTACGATTCCCTTGACGGACCAAGCCAGCCCGGTCAACATCCCCGTACTCGAAGCACTGGAGAGGCCGAATTCACTTACCCACTCCAGCTTTTTGATCCTGGTCTGGGCGGTCACATATTTCAGAGTGGCGTGGAAACGAATGAGGCGCTCCAGGCCCGTCTCAAACATTTCCAAGGAAAGGGGTACCTCGGTCTGTTCCCCTGCCACCTCCGCCCGGATGACGGTATCCTTCTGCAGGCGAGCCTTGAGGTCCACGAGTGGAATGTCCAGGGTATAGGTTAGATAGCGCAGCCAGGTAACCTGCAGGGTGAGTTGGTCGTCGTCACCTCTTCGCTCATAGCGGCAGCGCAGCTGCACGGACGACACGAGAATCAGCCCAAATAGCACAAGCACACTGATGATGACTAGGATCGCAGTCATGGTCTGAACGCCTCCGATACCCCCGCGTAACAAACACTCTCAATCCGGATCAGATGCGTAGCGCCTCCCTCACCATTTCCATGGTCCTGACCGCCTCAGCCGCTGCCTTCTTCCGCCCCTCTTCCAGCACTCCGTCCAGATAGTCACGGTCGCTCAGGATCTGCTCCCGGCGGACGCGGACGGGATCCAGCATCGAGTTTAAGGCTACGGCGAGGCGTTTCTTGCAAGCCACGCACCCAATTTTGCCAGCCCGGCAATCGGCCTCGATCTCGGGCACTTCATCCAGGCTGTAGGACGAGTGGAAGGTGAACACATTGCAGACCTCAGGATGACCGGGATCATTCTTACGGATTCGAGCCGGATCGGTAATCATCATCCGGACTCGCTCTTCCACCGCCCCCTGCTCACCACTGAGGCTGATTTCATTTCCGTAGCTCTTGCTCATCTTGCGCCCGTCCACACCGGGGGTTAGGGCGGCCTTGGCCAGCAGGGCCTTCGGTTCCGGAAACACGGGCTGGTACAGATGATTGAAACGGCGCGCCACTTCACGGCAGAGTTCCAGATGCGGCAGTTGATCCTGCCCAACCGGCACGGCATCGGCCCGGTAAACCAGGATATCGGCCGACTGCAGGAGCGGGTAACCCAGGAACCCGTAGGTGGAGATGTCCTTTCCCTGCTCACCGAGCTGTTGAACCTGGTCTTTATAGGTCGGAACCCGCTCCAGCCATGAAAGAGGGGTCACCATCGAGAAAACGAGGTGCAGTTCGGCGTGGGCCGGGATTTCAGACTGCACAAAAATGGTAGACCGTTCCGGAGAGAGCCCCACCGCCAGCCAATCGGCCACCATCTCCCGCCTGTTTTCACGAATGGCCTCAGTATTGTCAAAGGACGTGGTCAGGGCGTGCCAGTCGGCCACGAAGAAGAAACACTCGTTTTCGCTCTGCAGCCTGATCCAGTTCCCGAGAACGCTCAAGTGCCCAATGTGCAGTCGCCCACTGGGACGCATTCCGCTAACGATACGCAAGAATCTTCATCCTTTCCCTCACGACATAGCAATTGCGATTCTTTAGAAGCCGATGGCCAACTGAAGCAGGAAGACGTATATCGGGTGGATTACCAACCGGAACAGGGCACCGATGGCTCCGCTGAAAACCAGCACTAAAAGAATGATCAGGCCGTACTGCTCAAGACTCTGCAGCAGTCCCCGGGCCCCCGGGAAAAGACCGGCCAGGATCTTGGAACCATCCAGAGGCGGCACCGGCAGCAAGTTAAAGAAAGCCAGAATCAGGTTCACCAGGATTACCGGGCTCAGGAGCGGGGTAAGCACCGAGTTAAACCCCACAAAGGCCAGTACCACAGTCCCGGCCAGGGCCACCACCACGTTGGAGGCCGGACCGGCCAGAGAAACCAGCATCAGGCCCTTCAGCTGATCCCCCCTAATGTTATAGGGATTCACCGGTACCGGTTTAGCCCACCCGAAACCCGCTACGAACAACAGTAGCATCCCCACCGGATCAATGTGGGGAATCGGGTTTAAGGTCAGCCGGCCAGCGTGCTTGGCGGTGGGATCGCCCAGCTTATACGCCACCCAACCGTGGGAGTACTCATGAAAGGTCAGACCCACCAGTACCGCAGGCATCCAAAAGACCAACCGCTCCAAGATCGCAGCGATGTCAAACAAGCTGCTACCCCTCCTCCCAATCCCGGATAAACTTCCGGGCAACCTCGAGTTCAGCTTCTCTGTCTGCGGGCAACCCTTCCAACCGGGCCATCCATACGGCGTTCATCGCCTGGGGCAAATATGGGCCAGGTTGGGAGCCGAGGCTTTTTATATCTTTACCAGTAATATGCGGTTTATGTTCCTGCAAAATTTGCAACACCGCGTAGAACCGCTGCTTCCAGTCCTCTTCATCCAGCATCAGCAGCACCAGCGGGTAAGCCTCCCGGGGCATGCCCAGAATATAACGGGCAACCTGCTTTAAGTCTGTGTCCCCATTTGCGGAGAGCCGGGACACGGTGCCTTTCCATTTAACAATCCCGTTCATAATCTTATTAATCTGCCGCCGTTCAAGCCGGTGGACGGTGCAATACTCTTCAGCCATCACCAGGTTCGTGAAGTAGAGAATGGCCATCAGATAGCACAGCCAGGGTTCGGCCGGTTCCGGGATATCCCACTTCTTAATATCGTCAACGGCTTGAGGGATACCGGCCAATAAAGGCTGCACTTCCCAGTAGGTCACGGTCGGGAACAGCTGCGGCCAGACGTTCATCTGCGCCAGACGGGCCAGCATCTTCGGAGCGGCCGGCGACTCCAGGAGCACCTTCAACTCGGCAAAGACCTGTTCCTTCGGCAGTCTGCGCAACAGGCGGTCGTCCACCGCCTCCCTGATCAGCTTCAGGGTTTGCTGCTCCACGGTGAACTGGTACTGAGTCTCCATCCAGACCGCATGGAAGATGCGCAGCGGGTTCTCCACGAAGCTGAGGCTGTGCAGCGCCCGGATCAGACCGTACTGCAGATCCTCACGCCCGCCAAAATAGTCAATGATCTCACCGAAGCGGTCCGGGTTTAAGGCGACCGCCAAGGCGTTAATGGTGAAGTCTTTGCGGTAGAGGGCATGCCGGAGGGGCGAGTTGATAGTGTCTGCGGCCAGCATCCCGTATTCCACGAAATCAGACTCAGCGCTCGTAATGAGCAGCCTGAGACCGTCAGGCGTGATTACATAGCTCTGGTTTTCAATCCCCGGATCCCAGCGCCTGCCTTGCAGTGCTGCGGCCAGGTGATCCGGATAGTACAGGCCGTCCCCTTCCACCACCAGTTTCAGGTTGATGTTGGATACCCCGAGGGCGGTATCCCGCACCATTTCCCCGGCAAGGTACACAGTGCATCCAGATTCCGAACCGACCCTCCCGGCGGTGCGTAGCACATCCACGATGTGTTCCGGCACTTTGCGCCGGAGCACCTCAGAGGCGTTTTCATCGTACGGAATGGCGGTCGTCCGGGGCTGTACGTACAAGGTTGAAAAGCGGGGTTTAAACTTGGGGTGCAAGGTACGGAGCACGTCGGTGCGCGATACGATGCCGAGCAGGTCTCCGTTATCCACGACCAGCAGGCGGCCGATGTTCTTGTCAATCATCAGCGCCTGCACTTCGGTCACCGGGGTGGATGCGGAAACGGTGTGGACGTGACGGCTCATAAAGGCTTTGACCGGAGCGTGGCCCAGATTGTGCTTATGGGCCTTCTCCACATCGCGGCGCGAGATCACACCGGCCAAGCCGGAATCCCCTACCACCGGAAGACCGGTGTGGCCGTAGCGGAGCATGATGCGGTTTGCCTCGTCGATGCGGGTTTCGGGCCGCACGCTTTTCACCGGCGAGGTCATTATGTCCACCGCAGCCAGCGGCGGCAAAACCTTTTCCTTGATTACAGACAGCAGGGACGCCGTGACTTCTTCCAGTTCCGTGCTCTTCACGGTGGCCGAAGCGGCGGCATGGTGTCCCCCCCCGCCGAAGACGGCCAGGATGTCTCGCGTGTTTACTTCAGGCAGGGTACTCCGGCTGACAATGTGGATGCGATCCTCCATAAACACCACGCAGAAGACGGCGTCCAACTGTTCAATCTCAGCCAGTTTGTGGGTCAGGAGGGCCAGGCCTCCGATGAATTCCTCCGTGCGGGAGACCGCTACCAGGATCCGGGCACCGTTGATCACGTGCCGTTCGGCGGATAGGAGCAGACTGCGGAGCAGGGTTTTCTGTTCATCGGTTAACGGACGCCCGAGAAAGTCGGCGACCACGCCCAGATTCGCCCCCTGGGCGAGCAGAAAGGCCACGGACTCGGCGTCCCGTTCCGTGGTGCTCGGATAGACCATACAGCCAGTATCCTCGTAAATGCCCAGCGCCAAAACCGTGGCCTCGAAGGGGGTGAGGGTGATGAAGCGGCGTTTGATCTCCTCCACCAGCAGAGTGGTCACCGCCCCGACGTGCTCCACCACGGTTTGGGTTCCGACCAAGTCGCCTTCGGCATCCGGGTGGTGGTCGTATAGGTGAACCTGGAGGCGCCGGTTCTTCAGAACCTCCGCCACCTTGCCGATGCGCTTTGGGGACCTAGTGTCCACCACTACCAAAAGGCTGACCTGGTCCAGGTCAACCTCGTTCGGCTTCTTGAGTTCGAGCACATCGCGGTGCAGCGCTACAAACTCCTCGACATTGCGCGCCAGTTTACCCGGAAGCACCAACTCGGCGTCCGGGTATAACTTCTGGGCGGCCACCAGTGCGGCCAGCCCGTCAAAATCGGTATTCGTATGAGTGGTTATCACCTTCACGGTCATATCACCATCAGGTTCACACTTCTTCTAATCACGCGGCTTACGCAGCCGCGCCGGGATGACGTCATTCCGGATCAGGTCTGCATAGCTCTCGCGGCGAACAATCAGTTCCGCCTCGCCGTCCCGGACCAGGATCATGGCCGGACGGGGAAAACGGTTGTAGTTCATAGCCATTGTATAGTTATAGGCACCCGTAGCGGACACCGCCAGAACATCCCCCACCCGTGGCAGCGGCAGGTCGGCATCCCAGATCAGCATGTCCCCGGACTCACAGTACCGGCCCGCGATGGACACCTTCGCGTCGGCCTCCTCTAGCGGGCGGTTGGCAAGGCAGCACTCGTACACGGAACCGTAGAGCGCCGGGCGCGGGTTATCGCCCATTCCACCGTCCACGGATACGTAGATCCGTACATCCGGGATAGTCTTGACTGTGCCCACAGTATAAAGGGTCGTCCCGGCCGGCCCGGATATGGACCGGCCAGGTTCGACCAATACTTTTGGAGTGGGCAGGGAAAAGCGGGTCGCCGTATCCTGAACCGTTCTAATCACCGTTCCGGCCAGGTCTGTGACCGACGGCGGATCGTCGCCCTCCGTGTAGTGAATGCCGAGCCCGCCACCGAGGTCGATTTCCTCACACACCCAGCCGTGCTCATCCCGGGCCTGCCGCGCAGTACCAAGCAGGATCTGGGCGGCGTCCCAAAAGGGCTCCAGATCGAATATCTGCGATCCGATGTGGCAGTGCAATCCACGGAGCGCAAGGTTCTCACGGGCCAGGACGCTGTTGACGGCCTCCCGCGCCTGCCCGTTCGGGATCACAAAACCGAACTTGGAATCGATCTGTCCGGTCCGGATGTAATCATGGGTATGGGCCTCGATCCCCGGGGTAAGGCGCAGCAGCACATTAGCCGTTGCCCCCGCCTCACGCGCCAGAGTATCCAGCAGGTCGATCTCATCAAAGCTGTCCACCACGAAGCGGTGGACACCGGCAGCCAGCGCCATCCGGATTTCGTCCGCGGACTTGTTGTTGCCGTGGAAGTAAACACGATCCATCGGGAATCCAGCCTGGAGCGCGGTGTACAGTTCCCCTCCGGAAACTACGTCCAGGCTTAGACCCTCCTCATCAACTATCCGGCAAATGGCTAGGGTCAAGAGCGATTTACCGGCGTATATCGCGTCCGCTCCATGCTTATTGAAAGCCGCATAGTAAGAGCGACAGTTGGAGCGGAGATACTCTTCATCCATTACGTACAGAGGTGTCCCGAAACTTTCAGCCAGCTTGACCGTATCACAGCCGCCGATTTCCAGGTTCCCCGCCGCGTTCACCTTCATTGTTCCTGTAAACCGCATCAAAACCTCCGTAATACCCCTCCCTACACGTTGGGGAGGGAAGCTAGGGCTCTCTTCAGATCTTCCTCGGGCAGCGGGAAATCCTCCATCTGGTTGCTGAGGAATACGTCGTAAGCAGCCAAGTCGAAATGGCCGTGTCCGCTCAGGTTAAAGACAATCGTCTTCGCTTCCCCGGCTTCCCGGCAGGCGATGGCCTCATCGATGGCAGCGGCGATGGCGTGCGCGGATTCCGGAGCCGGAACCATGCCTTCGCTTTTGGCAAACAGCATCGCGGACTCGAAGACCTTAGTCTGGTTCACGCCTCTGGGCTCGATGTAGCCTTCCGCAACCATATGGCATAAGAGTGGCGCATCGCCGTGGTAACGCAGACCACCGGCGTGGATACCCGGGGGCATGAAGCTCGAGCCGAGCGTGTACATGTAAATCAGCGGAGTCAGACCGGCCACATCCCCGAAGTCATAGGCTAGTTTACCTCTGGTCAGGGTCGGGCAGCTGGTCGGCTCGACAGCGATGAATTTCGGATTCGCGGTACCGGCGAAACGGTCCTGCAGGAACGGGAAAGCGAAACCACCGAAGTTGCTCCCACCGCCGCAGCAGCCGATAATCACGTCCGCCTGTTCCCCAGCCTTGGCCAGCTGAGCTTTGGTCTCCAAGCCGGTGACGGTCTGGTGCAGGAGCACGTGATTAAGCACACTGCCCAAAGCATAATTTGTATCCTCACGGGTGGCGGCGTCCTCGACGGCCTCACTGATGGCGATCCCCAGGCTACCCTGGGAGTCCGGATCGGCCTCTAGCACCTGGCGTCCAGAATTGGTGCGGTTGCTTGGGCTGGCGATCACCTCGCCGTCAAACATCTGCATCAGGGAGCGGCGGTAAGGCTTCTGGTGGTAGCTGACCTTAACCATGTAGACGGTGCATTCCATACCAAAGAAGTTGCAGGCCATAGACAGTGCGCTTCCCCACTGGCCGGCACCGGTCTCGGTGGCCAGTCTTTTGATACCCGCCTGTTTATTATAGTAAGCCTGCGGCACGGCGGTGTTCAATTTGTGGCTGCCGGCCGGACTCACACCTTCATTCTTGAAGTAAATCCGCGCGGGGGTGTCCAGTGCCTTCTCCAGACGGGTTGCCCGGATTAGCGGGGACGGTCTCCAAATGCGCAGGATCTCTCTGACCTCATCCGGAATCTCGACCCACCGTTCCGTCGTGGCTTCTTGCTTGATCAATTCCATTGGAAAGATCGGCATGAGGTCCTCAGGGGTAACCGGCTGGTGGGTTCCCGGGTGCAGCGGGGGCTTCATGGGATTGGGCATGTCCGCCTGAACGTTGTACCAGGCTGTAGGCATCTCTTCTTCGGTAAGCAAAATCTTGATCTCGGACATCTCTCTTCTCCTCTTTTCGACAAGCATTTTTTCAGACTTGCAACCATTTTACTAATTATCCAATTGTTCCGCAAGGCTTGATTATGGCCGATCGGCGTTTGGCGTGGTCTACGGCTCTTCCTTTTCCCGGGCCGTCGAGGCTTTAATATATTTTAATTCTTTTAGTGGGGGTTTCCGGAAAGGGGAAAGGGCACCAGTCGGTGCCCTTACTTCGCTGAAGCTATTTTGCAGTCTGCCTTGTAGTTAACCACTTTTCCGTTTTCGACTCTGGCGGTGAAGTTGATTACTTCGACTCCGGTCACGTTGCCGAGTGTTTTCGAGGCTTCGGTAACCGCTGAACTTACGGCGTCGTGCCAACTCTGATTAGATTCGCCGATGAATTCCTCGACTTTTACTTGCATCGAAACCCTCCTTACTTTGTTCTACCAAACTTATTATGTCTTTCCCGAGCTAGATTTTATGCAAAGGGCAAGGGTATAAAACGGGGACAGTCGCCCATTCCGCCCAACGACCGGCACCACGAATGATGAAAATTGTTGTGTGGTGCTGTGCGCTTTCCTGAGGGATTGCCTACACAAACACGTACGTGACAGAGGAATCTGCTCGTTCGCCTCGGGCGTCGCCGAACTCGCTCGCTTCGCTCACTCAGACAGGCGGTCGACGCAGATCCGCGGCTCACTGCGCATTTTTGATCTATACTCCCTATCGTTTGTTCCGGCAATACCCTCAGCGCGCACTGCACCTTCCAGGTGTTGGTATTTTCACCGCTGTCCCCGTTTTACACCTACTCTTGTCCGGTCATGCTGCGGAGTTTTTTTAGGGCGTCGCGTTCCAGGCGGGAGACCTGTACCTGGGACAGGCCGAGGGTGCGGGCCACCTCAGCCTGGGTCTTGTCGTCAAAGAAGCGCCACATTATGATCTTCTGATCGCGTTCGGGCAAGGTGTCCAGCAGTTCCCGGAGGGCCAAGCTTTCGATCCAGCTTGCTTCCGTTTGCTCCTTGTTACGCAGCTGATCCATGATGTAGATGGCGTCGCCCTCTTCCTGATGCAGGACGTCGTAAAGTGAAGCGGGAGTCTGGACGGCTTCAAGAGCAGCGACCAGTTCTTCCCGGGGAACGCCGAGGGCTTCCGAGATCTCGCCGATGGTCGGTTCGCGATCCAGTTCGGACTGTAGCCGTTCCCTGGTGGTCTGCAGACGCCAGGCCAGTTCCTTCAGCGAACGGCTGACCCGAATCGGGGTATCGTCACGTAAGAAACGCCGGATTTCCCCGATAATCATCGGAACGGCGTAAGTGGAAAACTTCACCTTAAAGGTGAGGTCAAACTTATCGATCGCCTTAATCAGGCCGATGCACCCGATCTGAAACAGGTCGTCGATGTCGTAGCCCCGCCCCTCAAAACGCCGGATTACATTGCACACCAGCTTCAGGTTGGAGTTGATCAGGGTCTCACGGGCGACCACGTCACCCTGCTGCGCGGCCCGGATCAAGCGCCGGGTTTCCTTGTCCTTCAGGAGCGGGTGGTTCGGGATATTGATATCAATTCGTGCGCGCATCGCTTCTCTGTGATCCGGGTCGCTTATACATTATGACCTTGGTACCCTTCCCCGGTTCGGAGATAATCTCCAGGCGGTCGACGAAGGACCGGATGAAGGAAAAACCGAGACCGAGCCGTTCCGGCACCGTGGACGCACCGGGGCGCAGGACCTCGTCGATGTTCGGGATGCCGTAACCACGATCCTCAACGACGATTTCCAGTGCTCCTTCCCGCAGGTAGGCTGCGATCTTCACCACGTGATCGGGATCATTCGCGTATCCGTGGACGATCGCATTCGAAACGGCCTCCGACACTGCGCCCTTTAGGTCGTCGAGTTCACTGATCGTGTAGTCGAGTTGCGCGGCAAAGGCTGCCACCGCCACCCGAGCCAGCCCGACATTCTCAGGCCGGCTAAAAAACTCAATGCGCAAGAAGTTTTCAAATTCCATCAGGCCAACCCTCCTCGTGCCAGTTCGGCTACTGCCTGGTGCTCGTCCTGAAACTCGGTACTGATCCGGAGCACGCCGGAGAGCTCCAGTACCCGGCGCACCGGTGGCTCAACATTTACAAAGCCAAGCCGCCCCCCCTTGTCAACGATCCGCCGGTAGCGGCCGAGGATCACACCCAATCCAGAGCTGTCGATGAAGGAAACCTGCCTAAGGTCAAAAAGCAGATGCTTGGCTCCCGAGGTGTCCAGAGCCTGGTCGAGTGCACTCCGCATCGAATCGGTTACCTTCATATCCAGTTCACCCTGTAGCCTGGCCACCAAAGTGCTGTCCAGGACCTCTATTTCCGGTGTCATTATTAGCTCACCCTCCCCGTGAATACCCCATCCTGTCCATAAATTATCGGTTTACTTCTACGGACAAGCGTCTGGTTCCTGCAAAATCCTTCCAATAATCCGTCGTTTGGGCAAACAAAAAGGGCGGTCGCCCGCCCCTTTTACGCTTGGGATTGTTGTGGAGGGATCTACTTCAGGACCTCGTCACCGACCCGCATGATTTCTTGCCACAGGGTCAAGCGTTCCACCTGACGGTTGCTGACCAAATCCACGCGGAGAATTTCCTCCCCTTCATTGGTCACGATATAGGAGCCCACTGCTGCTCCCGACTCAATCGGGGCGGTCAGCTGCTCCGGAAGCTCCAGATGAAAGCTGATCCCTTTGTTCTCACCCTTTGGTACCACTACGGACACAGGGGCATTGGTGATCAGGCCGACCTCCTGGTGTTTGCCTTTCTCTACCGCAACGGTCTTGATGACCTGTCCCTTATCGGCCAGTTTTACCGCTTCATAGCGGGCGAAACCCCAGTTAAACAGCTTCATAGATTCCTGAAAGTGCGTTTTCGGCTGGGGACAGGCTAACACCACCGAGATCAAGCGCAGGTTGTCACGCTCCGCACTGGACGCCAGACAGTAACTGGCTTCATTCGTCCATCCGGTTTTTCCACTGTCCGCACCCCGGTACCACCACAGCAGCTTATTGGTGTTCCAAAGCTTAAACTCCCCGCCCCGCAGGTCGTATTCCTTCATCCCGGACATTTCCATAAACACCGGGTACTTAATCGCCTCACGCAGGATCAGAGCCTGATCCCGTGCTGATGAGTGGTGTCCTTCCGCAGGGAGTCCGGTCGGGTTTACATAATGGGTGTTCTTGCAGCCCAGTTCCTTGGCGCGTTGGTTCATCAGATCCACGAAGGCCTCGACCGAACCGGCGATATGTTCGCCGACAGCAACACTGGCATCGTTAGCCGATCCGGTAGCGATGGAAATCAGCATTTCGCGAAAGGGGAACTCTTCTCCGGGCTCCAGATAGATCTGGGAGCCTCCCATACTTGCCGCATAGTCACTGGTCGTGATGATGTCGTCGAGGCTCAGTTTGCCGTCGTTTAAGGCCTCGACCGCCAGCAACATGGTCATAATCTTGGTGATACTGGCGATCGAACGCGGCGTATCCGGATCCTTTTCAAATAGCAGTCGTCCCGAAACAGGGTCCATCAATACGGCTGATTCGGCTGTGGTGTCCAGCCCGGCTTTGGCCTCCGGTTCCGCGAAAGCAGTAGGTACAAGACAGATTGTCAGCATCAAACAGGTAACCAGAACAGCGACAATATGGCAGCGGTATTTCGTCATTTTGATCTTCCTCCCGGTCTGTTTTGCTCATCCTTATTATGTTTATTAATAGGTACGGTATACGGACGAACCGGTCGAAAAAAGGAAAACAGGCAATCGCTGGCGGCTGTATAATTAGTGATAGGAAAGTGTCCTGGATCTCAACTTAACGTGGTTGACTCGGTCTGACAAACTCCGTATAATATTAATTGTCCTTACGGGGGAATAGTTCAGTCAGGTAGAACAGCGGTCTCCAAAACCGTCAACGAGGGTTCAAATCCTTCTTCCCCCGCCATAATGATCTTGAGTGCGGCAGGCTCCCTTAGGAGCTTGCCGTTTTGCTTTGGCCTGGTAAAAAGTACAAGTTGTTTTTTATTTTTGGGGGAGGTGATGAGGTTGTTGGGAATACCCGATCCGCAGGTATGGCTGGCCTATACGCTCAGTGTCCTGGCCTGCCTGGTGTGCGTTGGTTACGGTCTGGTTAACTGGAACAAGGATGAATGATCTGATCTTAAACTGAGGGGGATAAATATGGAACTCTGGGCAATATCACTGTTGATCGGCATCTACCTGGCTGTTACCGTCGATCTACGCCGCAGCCGTCATGATCGGCGGCGCCCGCTTTCTGGAGAAAAGCCACAAGGGCCGGAGTCACCGCGAGCATGCTCATAGGCTTTAGCACCAGCATTTTCGTGATGCTCTTCCTGCACGCCAAAGAAGCCACCGCGATCGGCCTCAGCCAGACGCTATTCGGCAAGGCCACCCTCTGGCCGGGTTCCCCTGGACCTTCGTGGATCCGATCGTGATCGCCCTGCCGATCTCTGCAATCACCCTTACTTTGTGAGGACCAAGGAACACGGCACGCCGATCATCCTAAGTGAACGCACCTTCAACCTCCTGGACAAGGATGTCCTGCCCTGCGAGTTCAAAGAACTGGGCCGGATACCGGTGCGGGGTATCGCCGAACCGGTCGGGGTGTACACCATAGTGTGAAAGTAGCTACGCCTTAGAAACCCGACGGGCGCGCACAGCACCAACAAACACATCCACAATCCCTGGATCGAAATAAGTTCCGGAACACTGTTCAATCTCCTCCAAGGCTTCCTCAATGCCCTTGGACATACCGTAGCGCTGTTGGCTGACCAGGTTATCAAATGCGTCTGCGACCGCAATAATGCGGGCCACCAGCGGAATATCGGTTCCATTCAAGCCTACGGGATATCCGTTTCCGTCAAACCGCTCGTGGTGGTAAAGTGCGCCCGCCCAGAGCTGCCGTACCATAGACTTGGGTTCCAACTGTAAAAGCAGATCGGCCCCCAAGTCAGGATGCTTCTTAATCTGTTCCCAAGCCTTCGCGTCCAGCGGATCGGCCGTAAGGACGTCCTCCGGTATGGAAACCTTACCAATATCGTGCAACAAGGCAGCTCTTTCAATAACGTCCTGTTCATCCAGACCCAGTCCCAATCCTTGAGCGATTAAGACGGCGTGCCTGCTCACTCTCTCCGAATGCCCGAGGGTATACTGATCTCGAGCATCCAGCAGTGACGCCATCAACTTCAGTAAGGTATCAAGAAACCGGCGCTGTTGGGTATAATTCCTACTATTAACAATGGTCTTGGCAGAGACTGCCGCCAAGGCCATGCTGATACGCAGATCAGACTCATCAAACAGTGAACCGTCAAGCTTATTGATTAGCTGAAGGGAACCAATCGCTCGGTCATCTGTGAAAAGAGGTACAACCATCATTGATCTCGTGACAAAACCGGTAGCATCATCAAACCGGCTGGCCCATCGCTCGTCGCTGGTGACATCCTCGATGAAAACCGGCTCCTGACTCTCACAGACCTGTCCGGCCAGTCCTTCGCCCCTCTTTAGCCTGAGTCCTTTCAGACGGTCGGCCTTCGGCCCCCGGACGGCTAAGGGAACCAGGTAAGCGTCTTCCTCCAGAATCCAAAGGGTACCTGCCTCCGCTTTAACTGCCCCCTTGCAGGCGTCAATAACACCGTCCATAATGCGTTCGGAATCAAGGGTGGCCGTAATCTGTCTGCCAACCTCAAGAACCGTTTCCAATTCCGTAACTCGAAGTCTTAATTCCGAACAGCATTCCCTTTGCTCCATGAGCAGTGGCCCCCTTCACCCCATCCTGATCGCTTGGTCTACCTTCCGGATAGCTCCAGCCGCATTTCACGGCCATCAGCGCTCTGCAGCACAACCATCTCCCGGTCTATCTCCACCACCGTCCAGAGTCCGGACACAGTGTCGCCTGTGGCTACCACGTACCCTGTGGTATCCGACTCGATGATCGCTAGGTCGCCTTCTCCCCCGCTGAAGACTATCCCCGTAAGCGACATCGGCCCCACGAAGGGATCCTTAACACTGGCATCCGGAGTACTCGGCCGTACGTCGTCCCTGGCTCTGGTAGTTTCAGGCAGAACATGATGCTCTTTCTCTGTACCCTCTTTGCCTGCGGTCTCGGACTTGGACGCCACCTGGGTACCCGGGGGAGTAACCTCGGCCCGTTGGGTGAGGCGGGAGTAGTCACTGACCAGATATACCCCAAAACCACCGATCACAACAAGACCAACAACAGCTACCATTGCTAGCCGCTTGATCCGGCGCATGTCCACGGCACTGCCTTTTTGGAGTCCGTCAGGCAACAGGTTGACCTTGTACATACCACCCATCTCCTACTTTTGAATTGATCTGACACCGGCTTCACGAAGAGCCAGGCCGACAGACATAAACATCGCCGGATCCTGATAAGGCATTTCATCGCCAGCACCGGGCGGGATGTCAACCGGCAACGCCCCGATTTTCGACGGGATTCCTAGGGCGTCAGCCAAGAAGAGGGCAAACCCCTGCAGATTAGAGCCCCCACCGCTGAGCACAATCCTTTCCACGGAACGTGCCCCCTTGGTTCCGGCATAGAAATCAAGCGAGCGCCGGATCTCCCTGACGACCTCCCCCAAACCGTCCCGAAGGGAGAAGTCCAACTGCATTTCTTCCGGGGAAATTACCTCCGCCGCTTCCTCCGTCGACAACACTTTACCGCTTTCTTCCTTAAGTGTCTGGGCTTCCTCAAAGCTGATACCATATGCCTCGGCCATCGATTTGGTAAGTAAGTCGCCCCCGACCGCTAGTGAACGCCAGAAGAGGAGCGCTCCTTGGTGCACGACGATCAACGTGGTGTTTACCGCCCCAATATCGACGATCGCAGAGACTTCGTCTGGAGGGCTGCCAGGTGAACCGACGACTCCGCTCAAAGCCCTCCATAGGGCCAGTGGCTGCAGATCCAAAGCCGTGATTGTTACACCGGCCTGAACGAACAGCTCATAGAAGCCGTGTACCACATCCAACGGAACCGCTGCCAGGAGTACCTCCTGCTGTTTCCCCTCACCCCCCTCGGTCTCACCGAGCTTAACGTAACGCACGATCAGGTCGGAGAGCGGAACCGGAATGAGCTTCTCCGCCTCGAAGCTAACGGCTGCCGCCAATTCCTTCTCCGGCATCAACGGCAGTTGGAGGTGGCGGGTGATCACCTTATCCGCCCCAAGCGTCGCAATTACCTCTTGGTTCTTCATCCCCGCCAGCTCAATTGCTTCAGCGAGCAGGTTTACCCGAGCATCCAGACCCGGCTCGTCCCCGACCGTAACCGGTTGGGCTACACGTGACAGTTGGAGCAGCATCGGCCGCGGCCCGGCAGTGCTCACCGAGGCCGTCTTTATCGACCGGGTACCGTAGTCCACCGCCGCAAACACCGTCTGTTTGGGTAAAAACCTACCAAGAAGTTCTTTCACATTGACCTTCGTGTTTAGTCCCACACCCATCCCCCCTATCTAGAACACTCCATGTTTCTCTCTCCAACTACTAATCTTAACGGAGGTACCAGGCAATGCCAGATCCCCGCCCTCGGCAAACAGGTTATCGAGATCAAAGTTCACGCTGTTTCCACCACCGTTAAGACTCACATCCTCCACCATGGCGATTCCTAAAATAGACGCGTTTCCGTTTAGGCGAAGCTGATGCGCCACCACGTTTGCGCCCAGAATTTCGCCACCGCCCAGAGTCACCTGACCGGTCGGTGTAATGATGGTCAGGCAGGATTCATCGTCAGCCTTTTCCAATGTCTTCCCCGAAGCAAACCGGACATCCCCCGTGGCAATGATCGTTCCGCGCCCGGAGTAGATGCCGGACTTCAAGTCTAAAGGACCATTGCACCGGTACAACCCATCCAACTGATATACTCCGGACATGTCCAGCAGGGAATCCTGGTTCCATACCGCTATCGAAGGATCGGCTGCCAGTTCTTGATAGTACTCGCGCATGTCGGCCGTGAAGACCAAATCCGGCTTGTCTTGAATGTCCCAGTTTCTGATAATGACCGGGACCCTTAAGCTGATTTTACTCATGGTGTAATCTAATATTGTTTTAGCTCGAACTTCATTTGCAGACAACCTATTCTCCTTTTGCACGTAAAGCTCTCTCTCCACAGCCAGAATGTCGGCAGTCAGTCTCCCGTTTCCACTGATTGTAAGATCTCCCCGGACATAGACCGTTCCGGACAGCACCCCAGCGTCGTCTGTGATCTCCAAAGAGGTACTGCCTCCAATAACTATACCCGCGGTTCCGTCCACAAACAGTCCGGGCCAGCCCCATAATGCATCGTGCAGCCTGACCACAACCGATGCGACCAGGGTCTTCTGCGCGATCGTTTCCCCGGCCACCAGGTGACGGCCGGTGGAAGTGACCGTCACCGTCCGCTCCTGGGTATTCCATCCGGTAAACGCGTTCGGATCTAACTCGATCCGGAACTGCCCCTCACCATAATCGATCCAGAGATCAGTTCCGCTCTCGTCCTTAAAACCGCTCCATGACGGTTGAAACCGAAGCTGAGCCAAGGCCTGTTCCAAGCCTGCTTCCGCGATATACAGCGCCTTAACATCCTCGGCATGGGCTCGGGAGATCTTAATCGCCCCGGTCCCCATGGTCGCTAGAGCTACGGTGACCACAAGACCGACGCCCACGATGAGAAGCGCCAATATCATGGCCTGACCACGCTCGCCGGAAACCCAAAGCACAGGAGCACCCCTTCCCTAGAGCTGTTGAGCACGCAAGGCAACACGGCCATTAAACTCGACGCTCTGCCCGTCTGATGACCCGCCAAGCCGCAGCCCAACCACCCGATTTTCTTCAAGATAGGTCAATTCAAAAGCATCAACTCCGGCAGCCAACACTATATCGCCACCGCCGGTGCTGCGAATTAATTCCTTGCTGATGTTAACGTAGTACTCCACCGTAGGCTCCGAACCATCGTCCTGGAGGACCACGAATTCGATCCGGTCACTCTGCATATCGGTTAGCTGCTGGGCGGTCCGTAGCTCACGGGTCATCCGGTCCATACCTAGGCGTAAGCCCTCGCGCACATCCATCCGAGACTCACCGTAGCGCCAGGAAACGATCGCTTCAAAAAAGAGGGCATTGGCAACGGAAAGCACCAGTAGCAGGATCACCGATGCTACCAACATCTCGACCAGCGTGAAGCCGCCTTCTCTGTTTGCTTTCGGCCCCTTTATCATCTGCGCGCCCTCTCCGTTTGGAGTGTGATCAAGCCCGTCCCGTCCTGCATCGGGTAATGCACAGTCACCAAAATGGTTTTGGTCCCCAAGGATCCGGTGCTCACCTGTGCGTTGCGAGTATAGCCGGATCTTGGGGTGTCCGACTCGGATCCGTTAACCAACGCACTATACGCCCTGCCCTTCAACTCTTCCATCTTGTCCTGGGCTAGAAACACGGCCATCGTCTCCCCATCTGCCCGCACCGTGGCGCGGTGGTACAAACCGTAGCCCGTCGCCAAGGGCGTGAGGAGGAATGAGATGATTACGAGGGCGACGATCACCTCGATAAGGGTAAATCCGTCACTGTTAAGGCGTTCCCTGAGCCAGATCATAGACTCCATCTCCCGCTAATCAGCTTCCGCCACCCGGCCGCTCTCATCAACGCTTATCGTGCGCACCCGGCCGAATTCGCTGGTCAAAATGATGTCACCGTCTTCGGAGGGTCTTCCCTGCCTGCCAAAAACCAGCCGGTTATCGGTGAACGCGGTTCCCGTCAACCGAACCTGATTACTGATCTCCACCGATTTGATCTGGGTACGGCTACCGTCATCTCGGATAAGGTGCACCGTATACCGGTTGCCCACCGTGTCAAACTCAATCCGGTGTTCCATTTCTTGGCTGACGCTTTCCTGTACCACCAACCGTAGGTCTGTGGCCAATTCACCGGCTGCCGTCGTGACCTGGTAAGCGTCAACGGTGCTGCCGATGTTCGGTACAGCAATGGCGACCATTATGCCGATCACCACCATCAATACCACCAGTTCCACCAGGGTGAACCCCGCAGCCCGTTGCTTACCGGTCATGCATATGATCCGGGATACCGTTCGCATGTGAACACCACTTCCCAATCTACACGGTTACTGCATCGATCCGACGATGCTGAACATCGGCAGGTACACCGACATCAAAATGAACCCCACGATGCCTCCGATGCCAACCATCAGTATCGGTTCCAAAATCTTAGATAGATTGCTCACAGTGTCATCCACTTCCCGCTCATAGAAGTGGGCCACTTTTTCCAGGAGCGAATCCACCGCCCCGGTGTCCTCACCGATGGCAATCATCCGAGTCACCATCGGAGGAAAGACCTTACTCCGCTCCAGGGGTGGAGCAAGTCCTTCGCCCTCTTTTACGCTATTTTCCGCATCCCGAATGGCACTGGCAAAGGTCTCGTTTCCGGCAACGCTGCGCACAATAGCCAAAGCCTGTAACAACGGCACCCCGCTCCGAACCAGAGAAGACAGAATCCGGCACACTCGGGCTACCACCATTTTCCTGATCAGAACCCCAAAGACCGGAAGACGTAAGACGCCCCGGTCAACGACCTTTCTGCCCTTCGGCGTCGCGGCGTAGCGCTTAAAACCGGCGAAACCGATTCCGCACACGGCCAGTACAATGTACCAGAAGGACTGGAGGAACTCACTCAGCGCAATGGTAGCCCTGGTCGGTAGCGGTAAAGGCACATTTAAATCCGTCAGCATCTTAATGAAAGTCGGCAGGACAAAGGTCAGGATGATGATCACCGCGATAATCGCCACGGCGATAACCACCGCAGGCATCATCATCGCCCCTTTGACCTTGGATCTAATATCGGCGTCCTTCTCAAAGTGAATCGCCAGCCGTTCCAACACTTCCTCCAAAGCTCCGGCAACCTCGCCGGCTTCAACCATACTGGTAAAGATCTGGGGGAAAATCTTCGGGTAGTCACGGAAAGACTCCGAAAGGGTCCGACCGGTTTCAAGGGACTGCGCCACCGACGCTGCAGTCTCCCGCAACGTGACGTTATCACTCTGCTGGCCCAGGACGTTAAAGCAAGTCAGGAGCGGCATGCCGGCCTGAACCATAGTCGACAGTTGGCGGCAGAAGACGGCCAAGTCCTTCGGCTTCACCTTCTTCCCAACACTGAACAGGGACGATCCTTTTTGGGTGGGAGCCGCTTTGACCTCCACGACAAACAACTGGCGTTCCCGCAACAACACCCGCGCCTTAGCCTCGCTGTCCGCTGTGATTGTGCCTCCAACCAGCTTTCCGGAACGGTTCCGGGCCTTGTACCGAAATTTCAGTTGACTCATTCAACCCTACCCCTGATTTCTTACCAACTTCAGTCCGTGGAGTATCATCTATTGCTCCGAGATCATCTTCTGCAGACTCTCTGGGTCAGCCGCACGGTTAAGCATCTCCACCTTGCTGATCATCTTCTTCTGGTAAAGGTTACGCAGGCTCATATCCAGGGACTGCATCCCAAACTTAGCCCCGGTCTGGATCTGGCTGATGATTTGGTAGGTCTTGCCTTCTCGAACTAGATTACGGATGGCCGGAGTGGCCACCATAATCTCAATGGCGGCGCAGCGCCCCGGCTTATCGATCCGGGGGATCAGCTGCTGGGCTACCACACCTTGGATCGTATTCGCAAGCTGTACCCTGATTTGCTGTTGCTGGTAGGGGGGGAAAACGTCGATGATCCGGTCGATCGTCTGCGCCGCACTGGAAGTGTGCAAAGTAGCAAACACGAGGTGCCCTGTTTCAGCTGCGGTCAGGGCGATACCGATCGTCTCCGGGTCTCGCATTTCACCGACCAGGATTACGTCGGGGTCTTCACGCATCGCGGCACGCAGGGCGTTAGCGAAAGACCGGCTGTCAAGTCCGATTTCGCGTTGGTTCACCCGGCATTTCTTATGGGTGTGAACGAATTCAATGGGATCCTCCAAGGTGAGGATGTGGTCACTTCGCTCAAGGTTAATCAGATCGATCATCGAGGCCAGGGTCGTGGACTTACCACTGCCGGTCGGACCGGTCACCAAGACCATTCCCCGGGGCCGGCGAGCCAGATAAGCCAGGATGTCCGGCAGCCCAAGTTCGGTGAATGAGAGAATCCGGGAGTTGATTAGACGGATGGCGATCGCAACGTGACCCTGTTGCTTGTATGCGTTGACACGAAACCGCCCGACACCATCGATGGCGTAGGAAAAATCCAGTTCACCCGTAGCGATGAAGTCCGCATAGCGATCCGGATTAAAGATTTGGCGGGCCAGATTGTCCGTATCCTCTGGGGCCAGGATCTTAATGTATGAAGCATCAATCTCAAGACCGCCCTTCCATTCCGGAGCGTCGAAGGGCCGTAGATGCCCGTGCAGCCTGAAGGCCGGGGCACTGTTTACCGTAAAATGGACGTCTGATACCCCCATCTTGAAGGCTAGTCGCAAAATGTCATCGATCTTCATCCCGGTACTCCTCCAGCACAGACTATTCTTCTCCCACATAGGCCACGCGCATGACCCCTTCAACAGTGGTTATCCCTTCCAGCACCTTATATATGCCATCGGCCTTCAGGGTGATCATCCCCTGTTCAACGGCCTTCTGCTTTAGCACATCGGCCGGCTTGTTGGCTGAGATCAGCGGGCGCAGTGCGGGACTCACCATCATCACCTCGTGGATCGCGACCCGCCCCTTGTAGCCGGAATTACCACAGCGGGTGCATCCGGCTCCCCGGTACAGGGTCACCGGTGCCGTGGCATCAAGCCCCATGAACTGCCGCTCCGGGGCGTGTTCCGGTAACTGGTAAGACCCCTTGCACTCCGTACAGATCCGCCGGACCAGGCGCTGGGCGACCACCCCCAACAGAGAGGCGGAAACCATGAAAGGCTCCACGCCCATATCCACCAGGCGCCCGACACAACCGGCCGCATCGTTGGTGTGGAGCGTGGAGAGCACCAGGTGACCCGTGATTGCCGCCCGCATCGCAATGTCGGCGGTCTCACCGTCTCGGATCTCACCAACCATGATTACATCCGGGTCCTGGCGTAAAATCGAACGCAGCCCGGCGGCAAAAGTCATCCCGGCCTTGACGTTGACTTGAGTCTGATTGATCCCGACCAGCATATACTCAACAGGATCTTCAACCGTAACAATATTCCGTTCGATGGTGTTAATCTGGTTAAGGGCAGCATACAGAGTGGTGGTTTTACCGCTGCCGGTGGGGCCGGTGATCAGCAGCATCCCGTAGGCGTTGCGGAGTGCGGAACGGAACTTCTTCAAATTCTCGGGCTGGAAGCCCAACTGCTCAATCCGGTAGTTCTGCATCCCGGACTTATCCAACAGACGGGCCACGACCTTCTCCCCGTAAGTGGTTGGCAGAGTCGAGACCCGCAGATCAATCTCCCTGGTACCGGCTTTGAGTGGGATCCGGCCGTCCTGCGGAACCCGCTTTTCCGCTATATCCATTTCGGACATGATCTTGATCCGTGAAATTACGGCGGGCCGGATTTTCCGGGGTAGGTGGGCAATCTCCCGGAGTACGCCGTCCACCCGGTACCTGATGCGAATTCCTGATTCCTGGGGTTCCAGGTGAATGTCACTGGCGTTCATATCAATAGCCTGCAGGAAAATCGAGTTAACCAGCTTCACAACCGGAGCATCGTCGACCAGGTTATGGTCGTCCTGTTCGTCCTCTTCATCAGCGGCTACTTGCAGGTCAAAATCATCAAAAGCCTTGTCGAACTGTGGGATACCGAAGTGTTTTTGAATGGCCGATTCAATTTCTTCAACCGATACTTGAACCGGTTCCACCTCGCACCCTAGGATGAGACGGAAGTCGTCCATTGCCAAAACGTTCGAGGGGTCGGCCATAGCCAGAGTCAATGTCTGGCCGTCTCTCTTAACGGGTACGGCCTGATACTTTCGGATAAGCTGTTCCGGAACCGTCTTCAGCAATGTGCTGTCGATGGAGTCGAGAGATACCGATGGACAGATACCCAAGATCCCATCTACGTCGTGATTCGACACTACGCCCATCCTGACCAAAACCACACCGAGACGGTCACCGGTTTTGGACTGGGTACGCAAAGCTTCCCACAACTGTTCCTTTGTGATTAGGCCTCTTTCAACTAGTTCTTCACCGAGGCGCTTGCGCGAAGACTTGGCCTCAAACACTGGCTACACTTCCCTAGATAAACGGCTAATCAATTAAGCCCGGTGCAATATAAACGATTTAATGTCATAAGTTTCTAGATTATGGCGTCAAATCCTTTATATTTAGGGCGGGAAAAATTATTTCTGGGAATTTCTCGTTTTAATATAGCCAAAAACAGGATAACTGGGAAAGATGGCGAAGCTTGTAGGTATTATTACAGGTAATGGAATAGATTACAGGATCATAACATGTTGAGGTGAAGGCAATGAATAGCAGGTTGTCCTTTCGATCCCTTGGATTGATCACCCTGGTTCTTTTCTTGGTCGCTGCGGCTGCTCCGGGTCAGCCTGACCAGTCCCAGACCTCATTCATCGGCCCCCGATCCGCCGAGGCGACTACGTCCCAAAGCATTAGCCTAGATGTACGCGACGCAGACATTCGCGATGTCTTATCGGCCTTAGCGATCAAGATGGACGTAGGGATCATTCTGATCGCTGACCCCTGCAAGGTCAGTTTCCGCACCAGTTCCTCCCCACTCCAGGCACTGGAACTCCTTCTTCAAAGCCAGGGATTGGCCTACATCCAAGAGGGCGACCTGATTGTGGTCGGCGAGCCGGAGAAACTGCAGGACAACTTCTTCAAACAGTTGCTGCTCACCCGGTTTGACCTGTTCTTTATCCCCGCAGGGGAGATTCAAACCTTAGCTGAAGGACTGGGTATTCCCCTGACCAGCATTACCCTGGATCCAAACCAGAATGTCATCTGGGCCCAGGGTCCCCCGCCTGCTCTGCACAAGTTACAGGAACTGATCAACACCGTAGACTCACCGATCAGTGATCTGTCCTTGGACTACAAGACCATCACCCTGACCCAGATCTCCCCCAAAAGAGCGATTGAGATCCTTGACAGTGCCGGCATCAAGCCGAAGCAGTACCTGCTGTTAAAGAACCGTCTGTTTGTGTTCGACACCAGGGTGTTTGCCCGCTGGGCGCAGGTCGAGACCCTGATCAGGGAAGTCGATACGCAAGACGGGAGAGATAATTCGGTCTTCGTCCACCAGCTAAAGAACATTACCGCTAAAGACGCCGAGGGGCGTTTGGCCGGTTTCGGATTAACCGTTCAGACGGCAACCTTCAACTACCCTGAGTACACCCAGGAGTTGCTCGTCATCTGCCCGCCGTACTTGGAGAGCCAAGTGCGAAGCGCCTTGATCAGCATGGACGGCGTCCGCAAGAAGATTCGGGTTCCTGTGGTCAAGGCCACCGGAACGGCGGCACACGCAGCCTTAAACGCCAAACGCTCCCTACTCAGTGAGTTATCCGGTGTACCGGTCGGCAACATGTTCATCTCCCGCAACTTGTCCGGAGATACCGATTCGCCGCACCATGTGCTGTGGGTTGAAGATACGCCGGAGAAGGTGGCTCAAATAGAAGAACTGATCAAACGGATGCAGAGCCTAGGTACGGGTCAGTAAGTTGTTCTTGTCACAGTGCACGGTTATGGTAGAATTAGCTAACGGAACGTAAATTTTGGTAAAGCCGTGTTAGAGCTTCCAACTGCCGATCGAAGACCGGGTCGCCGTCCGGCAGGCGATGGAAAGTCTGACCAAATTGCAGCGGAGAGCTGTCTACCTGGTTTACTACCGGGATCTGACCCAGGCTCAGGCTGCAGTCGAGTTGGGTATCACCCAGCGGCGGGTTTCCCGCCTGTTACACCGGGGCCTCGATCAGATGGCCCACAGTCTGGCCTGAGCTGGATTTACAATCGGTGTTAAGGCTATGTTTTTGGCCGGGTGTC
>Ga0180017_100168_pt1 | contig 27370 bp, 22 predicted proteins | sample KR46_S_MetaG_FD_129674 | JGI IMG/M metagenome (GOLD analysis project Ga0180017, IMG submission 129674) | Groundwater microbial communities from the Olkiluoto Island deep subsurface site, Finland - KR46_S_MetaG | ecosystem: Environmental > Aquatic > Deep subsurface > Groundwater | place: Finland...
GCGACCATCGAAGAAATGTCGGACAACGTGGAATACTATTCCGATCCGGCCGACAGGGCTTCCGCCGAATCCGACCGGACCTTCACTCTGCGCCTGCGCGACCGGGACCGTAAGCTTATCAAGAAAATCAACGAGGCCCTGGATCGTATCGAGGACGGAACATTCGGTGTTTGCGATGATTGCGACGAAGAAATCGGCATCCCCCGCCTGAAGGCCCGTCCGGTGACCACCTTGTGCATCGAATGCAAAAGCCGCAGGGAAGAGGAAGAGCGTCTGCGCGGCGATTAGGCCCGCATTCATGCCAAAAACACATCAAGCGCGTGCCGGTTGCGGGACGCGCTTTTTTCATTTTCAGGGGGCAGGGCCATGGACGCCAGCGTTTTCTGTTTTGTGGCCAGGGAATTGGCTCCGCGTATCAGGGGCATGCGCGTGGAAAAGGTTTTTGCGCCCCTGCCCGAGACCTGGACGATAAGCCTTGGGCGGGCCGGACATCTCGTGCTGTGCACGGCCAGGCCCACGCCGTTTTTATATCTTGCGGATCACAAGCCCGAAAATCCCCAGAGTCCCTCAGGCCGGGCCATGTGGCTGCGCAAGCGCCTCAAGGGGCGGCGGATACTGGACCTTGTTTCGGACTGGCCCCGGCGGCGCCTGGCTCTGGATTTGTCGGCGGGTGAAGGCAGATGGCTCATCCTGGATCTTGAAGCCGCGCCGCTGCTGGCGGACGCCCTCCCTCCCGGGTTCGGCGACGCGCCGCAGTGGCCCGAACTTGAGCGCATCATGGACGAGGAAGGGCTGTGGAGAACCCTGCCGCATCTGACTCCCCCCTTGCGCCACTATCTGCGCTCGGTTTCCCGGACCCAGGCGCAGGACATGGTGGACAGCCTCAAGGACGGGACGGCTGGCACCTTTTATTACGGCCTCGATCAGCGGGGGCGGTCCCAGGTTCGGCTTTGGCCTCTTCAGGATGGTGGCTCCTGCGTAAGCGCCCTGGAGGCCGCGCAAAAGGCCCACGGCCGGACCCTGGCGGAAATAGAGCGGGCCCATACCGGTGCGGATCGCGCCGTGGCCCGCAACATCCGCCGCATCGAACGCGCCCTGGAGCGGGTGGGGCAGGATCACAAACGTCTGCAGGGCATGATTGACAAGCAAAGTGAAGCCCTGCTGCTGCAGGCCAATCTGCACCGCCTGGACAAGAACGCACGGATGGCCATGCTTCGCCTCCCCGGCGAACAGGGTGAAGAGGCGCAGGTGCGCCTTGATCCGGGCTTGACCGTGCGCGAGAACATGGAGCGCTTTTTTGTCCGCGCGACCAAGGGCGACCGCGGGTTGGCCATAGTCGCGGCCCGTGCCCGGGCCCTGCGGCAGGAACTGGAGACGGCCCGGCAGGGCATGGTGCCTGATGAAGCGGTCCGCAGCGCCGCGACCAGCCGCGCCGCGACCGTTGCCGCGCCCGTGGTCCTTCCCGCCAAGCTTCGCAAGATCAAGGTCCAGGCCTACCGCTCCTCTGACGGGTTCCTCATCGTGCGTGGCCGCAGCGCCCAGGCCAACCATCAGCTCCTGACCCAAGCCGCCAGCCCTTTCGACTACTGGCTGCACGCCCAGGACGGTCCCGGTGCCCACGTCATCATCAAGCGTGATTTTCCGGCCCAGGAGGTTCCCGAGGGGACCATCCAGGAGGCGGCGGCCCTGGCGGCCCTGGCCAGTCATCTGAAAATGGCGGATCGGGGTGAGGTGATCCTGTGCCTGGTCAAGGATGTGCGGCCCATCAAGGGCGCGGCCCTTGGAATGGTTGGGGTGGACAAGGTCTTGCGCACGGTGCGCCCGGCCATCGATCCCGCTCTGGAGGACAAGCTTCGCTTTCAAGCCGACCGCTGACTTTACATCCTGCCCCGCCGGACATACTACTGGCGACCACAATACTTGCGCGAGGTACTCCCATGTTGATCGACTCCCACGGCAGAAAAGTCAGCTATCTGCGGCTGAGCATCACCGACCGCTGCAACCTGCGCTGTCTGTACTGCCGGCCCCAGGCCGAATGGACTTTCCTGCCGCACAGCGAGATCCTCTCTTTCGAGGAGATGGCCGAACTGGTGGATGTGGCTATGTTGGCCGGGGTGGAAAAGATCCGTCTCACCGGCGGAGAGCCTTTTGCCCGCAAGGAATTCATCCCCTTTGTCGGTCGCCTGCACGTCAAGTATCCGGACCTCGACCTGCGCATCACCACCAACGGCACCATGCTGTCCGGCCGCATAAACGAGCTGCGCGATGCGGGCATCTCCTGCCTGAACATCTCTCTTGACACCCTGCAGCGGGAAAAATTTCAGGAAATCACCGGGGTCGACAGTTACGAGCAGGTTCGGGCAGGCATCGACGCTTGTCTGGAAGGTGGGCTCAGGGTCAAGGTCAACGTCGTGGCGCTGAAGGGCATCAACGACGACGAGTTGCCCGGGTTTGTGAACTTCGCCCGTACCCACGGGGTGGACGTGCGATTTATCGAGTTCATGCCCATCGGCTACCAGTCGCGCTGGAGCCGGGCCAATTACTGGCCGGCCGAGGAGATCATCGCCGAAGTGGAGAAACTCGTGCCCCTAGAGGAAGTCCTTGAGGCGTCGCGCAACAGCGGTCCGGCGCGGATGTACGGGATAGCCGGTGGATCGGGCAGGATCGGGGTCATCTCGGCGGTGAGCAATCATTTTTGCGAGAGCTGCAATCGTTTTCGGGTCACGTCCGATGGGAAGCTGCGGACCTGCCTTTTTTCGGATCGGGAGTACGATGTGCGCTCCATTCTGCGCGCCCCCGGGCACTCCATGCAGGATCTTCTCGACCTCTTTGCCCGCGCCAATGCGGAAAAGCCCATGGGCTATCGCCTGTTGCAGGATCGCGAAAGCAACCAGGTCTGCGACAGGGCCATGACGGCCATCGGGGGCTAGCAGATGGCCCCGAAATGGTGATCTGCCTGGTCACTGCAGAAAATCCAGAGCCTCACGTATCTCAACTACGCAAGCCCTGGATTTTCTTTGTTCCGGGCATCTCGCCATTTTAGGACAGCCCGGACATGTGTACCCGGCTGATGCCTAGGGTTTTTTCTTGCGGATCAGGTCGTCCACGGCTTCTGGCGTGGCTGGAATCGAGAGGGTGGGTTTTCCTTCTTCCAGGACGCGGTTTAGGTCCAGGGTCTCGATGACAATGTCCGAGCCGAAGGCGTCTTCCTGGATGGCCAGATAGGCGGTCTTGGAGAAGGCCCGGGTTTTGGCCCACCACGAACTTCCTTTTTGTTCCCAGAAGCGTTGTCCGGATCGGTAGGCATACATGCCCGAACAGGCCATAAATGCGAGATTGGTCTTGATTGCGGTCACGAAGGCTTTCCTCACCATGCTTTTTGCTTCATGAAAAGCAAGTTGCGTTTCCTGCCTGACAGCCGGCAGTTGGCTGGTCTGTTCCCTGCTCTTTGTACTCATATTTTTGATGGCCGCGTGAGGGGCCTGGATTTGATGCTAGTTTTGCAGCGATGCTTGGAGATGAAGGTTCAAGCTGTACGGGAGTCCGGGAAGATTTGCAAATGGGGCTGGAGGCGGGTACGGATTTTCAAACAACTCACCCGGAGCGCAAAGACACATGGAAATGCAGGAAATAGCCTTTGAAAACATGGACTTCGCTCGTGAAGTTTTCGGACCGGGCAACGCCCATCTGGACACCGTGGCCGGGATGACGGGCGTGAAGGTCGAAAGCCGTGGCAATGAAGTTTGCATTTCAGGGGAAGATTCCCTCATGGTCGGCATGGTCTGCCGGTATTTCGCTCAGATCTACGATCTGGTCCGCGGCGGGCATCAGCTTTTCGAACGCGATATCGAACAGAGTCTGCGTATCATGCTGCGCGACCCGTCCGCCTCGCTCAAGAGTTACTATCAGGAAGCGCTTTTTGTGGTCTCGCCGCGCAAGACTGTCTGTCCCAAGACCGTGACCCAGCGCGAATACCTGCACTCCCTGCGCGAACTGGACCTGACCCTGGGCATCGGCCCGGCCGGTACGGGCAAGACCTACCTGGCCGTGGCCGTGGGTGTGTCGATGTTCCTTCAGAAGAAGGTCAAGCGCCTGGTCCTGACCCGTCCGGCGGTGGAGGCGGGGGAAAAGCTCGGCTTTTTGCCTGGTGATCTGGTGGAGAAGGTCAACCCGTATCTGCGGCCTCTGTACGACGCGCTGCACGACATGCTCGATTATGCCAAAGTCCAGGAAATGATCGCTGCCGGGACCATCGAGATAGCGCCGCTGGCCTTCATGCGTGGGCGCACCCTGAACAACGCCTTTGTCATCCTCGACGAGGCCCAGAACACGTCTACCGAACAGATGAAGATGTTCCTGACCCGCCTGGGCTATGGCTCGCGGGCCGTGGTCACCGGGGATGTGACCCAGATCGACCTGCCCTCGCACGTGGGCTCCGGGCTGGTCCAGGCTGTGGAGGTGTTACAGGACGTGCAGGGCGTCGCCATGATCCATTTCACCGAGGCCGATGTCATTCGCCATCCTCTTGTGGGCCGCATCGTGCGTGCCTATGACCGGCACCGCCAGGCTGCCCAGGCTCTGGATGCCAAGAGCGGGGCGAAAAGGCCGGGCGGGCCCGGCCGTGATCGCCGGGCCGGTTCGGCGCGGGAGGCGTGATGCTGCATCTGGATCAGTGCGTGGCCGTGGATCCGCGTTTTCCCCTGTCCGGGCCAGAGCTCATGGATATTTTCGAAGGCTTGGCCCTGGCGTTTGGCCTTGACCAGTGGGAGCTTTCGCTGCGCATTGTCGACGACCGGGAGATGGCCGCTCTGAACGGTCAATACATGGGCTGCCTGGGGCCGACCAACGTGCTCAGCTTTCCGGGCGGCGAGGGGGACTGGCTGGGCGACCTGGTGCTTTCCGCCGAAACCCTGGCCCGGGAGTCTTTACTCTACAACCAGGACGTTCACGAATACACCGTGCGCCTGCTGGCCCACGGCCTGCTGCACCTCATGGGCCACGATCACGGCCCGGAAATGGATGGGCTCACCGAACTGGCCGTGGCCTCGGTCCGTCTTGACGAGAACGAGTCCCTCATTCGTCTTTTCCCAACAATTTGAGCACGTCCCGCCACAGGCGGGGACTGACGCGCGTGAAACGGTCGAAGTCCGCGACGATTTCGAGCCCCGGCACGATAGCGCGAAAGACGGGCAGACGAAGTTCCCTTTTTGTCAGATTGACATAGACAGGCGTGTACCCACGCTTCTCCATGATGGCCTCCAGCAGAGCTAGGTCGCCTGCGGCTGAACCCGTGGAGTGATCCGGCAGGTCTTCGAGCATGCGCCTGGGGAGATCTTCGGGGCCACGGGCGGAAGCCGGCCCTCCGGGAAAGGGGAAGGGCGTCTCGGTCAGGGCCGAGAGGGCGGCGTGACGGCCGCACAGGGACGCGCCCGTGGCCTTGACCAGCCCGCCTTCGGACAGGTGTACGAAGCATTTGTAGCACGGGACGCCCAGTTCCGTGGTCAGGTCCTGGAAGATGGGATGCACCCCCTGCTCCCTGTACCGCGCCAGAAGTTCGCGCACATCATCGTCCCGGCTGTCCGGAAGGAAGCATTTTTGCGGGTCGAAGACCCTGACGGCTTCGGAGTCGCGTTCGATGACCTCCAGCAGTCCGCTGACCTTTGCTTCCTCCGGCGTATTGCCCGAGGCCAGACCCGTGGAACCCAGGCCGCTGAAGAGACGGACTTCGTCGAGGTTGGTGAAGAGGTACACGGCCTGCAGCGGAACAAGCCTGGGCTCTGCGTGGCAGTCGCAACCCTCGATCCAGTGCAGGGACTGATCGGCGTAGGGAACTTCCAGGCGCATGGAGTTCGGGTCCATGGCCTGACTCCCCAGTTCGCTGAAGGTCGCAATGCGGATTTCCCCTCCTTCCTGGCTGCCCGAGACGCGCATGTCGCGGATGTCGGCGAATGAACTGTAGCGCTCGACGATTTCCATGGCCAGGGAGGCGCGCGCATCTTCCAGGCGCAGCCCCCGCCCGTAGCTGGTCATGAGCCCGTCCAGGCGATGGTTGAATCGGCCGCAGCGCGTGGCGCGGTCCAGTCGCCAGCGTCGCTGCAGCCCCCATGGGGCCAGGGACGCGTGATGGCGCATTTCCGGACCGTCCAGGATGCCCAGGCCGTAGAGTCGCTCCATGGCCAGGTCGTAGGTTGTCTCCGCAGGTCTGCGGGGGCATGGGGGCGGCAGCGCGGCCCTGATCGCGGACACGTCGATGGCAGCCAAATCCGATGCCGCCTGCAGGGGGATATCCGCCACATCGCCTGGCAGGGGTGTGTGTTCGAAAATGTTCGCGCCCAGCAGCCTGCTTGCGCGAGCATGGAGTTCGTGGTCGGGCAGGGCGGCGCTGCTCAGAAAGATTTGCGCAGTCAGGGTCTTGAGCGCGTCGGCTTCCGCCCGCATTCGGCCTGCCAGGTCGGCGAGGGCCGGAGTCAGAAGCGCTGTTTCAAGAACGAGGCACCTGATGACGGGGTCGGCATCGGCGTGCAGGAGCAGGGTCTGCGCGTCCAGCGTGGCCAGGATGGAGCGGACGTGGGCGCGCATGAACTCGTCGTTGGAAAATCTGCGCACATGGTCCAGGCCCTGTTCCAGGGTCGGCGGATCTGTGGGCGCGGCCGTGAAGTAGGCCACGCCGAGCAGGCTTTCCTGATGGACCAGACGATAACGGAAAAAGTCGGACATGGTATTCTCCTGCGAAGGTTGGCGCGGGCCTTGGTATCTATCTTGCTTGACAAGGGCTGCCAAGGAGATGCTGTCATGAAATATTGCCTGCTGCTGGTTATGTTATGTTGCGGGTGTGCGTATTCACCCGTCGACGTGAGTTTGAGCGAGATCCGCCACCATGATGACGCCCCGGTCGTACTGAGCGGGTTGGTCGAGGCGGTGACGCCCGGTGAAATGCCCGAAAGCGGACTGCGTGCCCTGATCCTCCCTTTTGCCCTGCGCCAGGACATTGCCGTGCGCAAAGACGTGGGGCGCGAGATGGCGGATATTTTCCGCCTTGCCTGGCTCAACCGGAGGGTCTTTGAGGTCATGGAATACGAGCCTTCCGCTCCATGGCCGGGACTTGGGCTGGCCCTGGCTCAGGCAAGGGCCAAGGGTGCCAATATTTTGGTCAGCGGCAACATTTCCCAGTATTACGTGGGGGGCCGCACCGGGCGGACTTCCATCGGCGACCGTGGAGATTCATTGGGTGCCCGATGGAAGCCTGATCTGGTCCGCAGCCCAGGCCGCGACAATGGAAAGTGCGCCGGACAAGGATTTCGCCCTGTTCCGCAGCTCCAGGCGGCTGCCCGAAGACCCGACCTACGCGGTCATGCGCACCTTGTCCGAAAGTATGGCCGCAGGGTTTGCCCGCCACTCAGCCCAGTAGTCCATCCTTGTTCGATAAACTAATTTTCTGAGCCAGCGCCATTGTGCTGGCTTTTTTCTTTTTTATTACAGACTGTTGTTGCGCTCTTTACAAAACGGGGACAAGCTCTGTAAGTATCATCTTTTTTGCGGGCGTGGCGCAACAAACATAAACCGGTCTTCCGGATAATCGGGTGATATCATGAAGCATTTTTTATCCATCAAGGATCTACTGGCCACCGAGGCCATGGATCTGGTGTTGCGGGCCAAGGAAATGAAGGACACGGATTACCGCTCCAACCTGCTCGCAGGTAAGACCCTGGCCATGATTTTCGAGAAAGCGTCCACCAGGACCCGCGTGTCTTTTGAGGTCGGCATCCGCCATCTCGGCGGCGACACGGTCTTCATGACCCCCGCCGACTCGCAGCTCGGCCGCAGCGAGCCCCTGGCGGACACGGCCCGCGTCCTGTCCCGCTACGTGCAGGGCATGGTCGTGCGCACCTTCGCCCAGAAGAATGTCGAGGACCTGGCCCTCCACGGGTCCATTCCGGTGGTCAACGCTTTGACGGACATGTTTCATCCCTGCCAGATCATGAGCGACATGCTGACCATCTATGAACGCAACGCAAACCTGAGGGATGTGGTCATTTCCTGGATCGGCGACGGCAACAACATGGCCAACTCCTGGATCAACGCCAGCGTCTATTTCGGTTTTCAGCTCAACATGGCCTGCCCGGAAGGGTATATGCCGAACACGGCGGTGCTGGAAAGGGCGCTGAAGATGGGGGCCAAAGTCTTCGTCACCGAAGACCCCAAGGCCGCCATTGCCGGGTCGCATTTCGTCAACACCGATGTGTGGGCCTCCATGGGCCAGGAAGCGGAGCAGAAGAAGCGTGAGAAGGCTTTCGCCGGATACCAGGTCAATGAGGAGCTTCTCGCTCTGGCCGATCCGGACGCCAAGGTTATGCACTGCCTGCCCGCCCATCGCGGTGAGGAGATCAGCGCGGCCGTGTTTGAAGGCCCAAGATCCATAGTTTTCGATCAGGCCGAAAACCGTCTGCATATGCAGAAGGCCATTCTGGAATGGATTTACAGCTAATGCGGCCTGGCCGCTTTGCATAACGGAGTACTCTCATGAGCAAGATAGAAAAAGTCGTGTTGGCCTATTCCGGGGGGCTCGACACCTCGGCCATCCTGAAGTGGATCAGGAAGACATACGAATGCGAAGTCATCACCATGATCGCCGACCTGGGCCAGGGCGAGGAGCTGGACGGCCTTGAGGACAAGGCGCTCTCCACTGGCGCGAGCAAGGCTTTTGTCGTGGATCTGCAGGAAGAGTTCGTGGCGGATTATGTTTTTCCGATGTTTCGGGCCAATGCCGTCTATGAGGGCGGATATCTGCTCGGCACCTCCATCGCCCGGCCGCTCATCGCCAAGAAGATGGTCGAGATAGCTCTGGCCGAAGGGGCCCAGGCCGTGGCCCACGGTGCCACAGGCAAGGGCAACGACCAGGTCCGCTTCGAACTTTCGACCTTGGCCCTGGCCCCGCACCTGAAGACCATCGCGCCCTGGCGCGAGTGGGACCTGAACTCCCGCACGCAGCTCCTGGAGTTCTGCGCAGAGAATTCAATCCCCGTGCCCGTGACCAAGGAGAAGCCCTATTCCTGCGACCGCAACCTGCTGCACCTGAGTTTCGAGGGCGGCGAGCTGGAAGATCCGTGGTCCGAGCCCGGTCCCGGCACCTACTTCATGAGCGTCAACCCCGAGGACGCGCCAGACAAGGCCGAGGTCATCACCCTTGATTTTGAGCAGGGCAACCCCGTGGCTCTGAACGGGCAGGCCCTGTCCCAGGCGAAGATGCTCGCCGCTCTGAACGAGCTGGGCGGAAAGCACGGTGTCGGGCGCCTGGATATGGTCGAGAACCGCTTTGTGGGCATGAAGTCCAGGGGCGTGTACGAGACCCCTGGCGGGACCATCCTGCAGCGCGCCCACCGCGACCTGGAAGGCGTGTGCATGGACCGCGAGCTTTTGCATCTGCGCGACACGCTCATCCCGCGCTACGCCGAGATGGTCTACAACGGCTACTGGTTTGCTCCCGAGCGCGAGGCCTTGCAGGCCTTCATGGACAAGGCGCAGGAGACGGTCACTGGCACGGTGCGTCTCAAGCTTTACAAGGGCGGGGTCTATCCTCTGGGCCGCAAGTCCCCATATTCGCTTTACAACCCCGAACTGGCCACTTTCGAGAAGGACGAGGTCTACAACCAGGCCGACGCGGCCGGGTTCATCAAGCTGCACGGATTGCGCCTGCAGGCCCGTCAGCCCTTCCTGAACAAGATCAAGGGCTAGACCATGAGCGCGGCATCCAAGGAAAAGAAATTGTGGGGCGGTCGCTTTACCGGCGACACCGCCCCCCTGGTCGAGCGCTACACCTGCTCCGTGGGATTTGACTCGCGGCTGTGCGCCCAGGATATCGACGGCTCCAAGGCCCACGCGTCCATGCTGGCGGAGCAGGGCATCATCACCCCGTCCGACTGCGAAGCCATCCACAATGGCTTGGAGCAAATCCGCGCGGAGATCGAGGCCGGGACCTTTGTCTGGAGGCAGGACCTCGAAGACGTGCACATGAATATTGAGCACCGCCTGACCGAGATCGCCGGCACACCGGGGCAGAAGCTGCACACCGGGCGCTCCCGCAACGACCAGGTGGCGCTCGATTTCAGACTCTTTGTCGCGAGTAGCCTGGATGAATGGGCGCAGAACCTGCACTCCTTGATCGGCGTGCTCGTGCAGCGTGCCGAAGAACATCAGGATACGCTTCTGCCGGGCTGTACCCATTTTCAGCCGGCCCAGCCTGTCAGCCTGGCCCAGCACCTCTTGGCCTATGCCCAGATGTTCCGGCGCGACCACGAGCGCATTCTTGACACACTGAAGCGGGTTCGCGTTTCACCCCTTGGGGCGGCGGCTCTGGCCGGGACGACCCACCCCCTTGATCCGGGTCAGGTCGCGTCCACGCTGGGGCTTGGCGGCACTTTCGCCAACAGCATGGACGCTGTCTCGGACCGGGATTTCGTGCTGGAGGGCGTCTTCTGCGGCAGTCTGGTCATGATGCACCTCTCGCGGCTGTGCGAGGAGATCATCATCTGGGCCAACCCGCAGTTCGGGTTCGTGCGTCTGCCTGACGCCTATTCCACGGGTTCGTCCATCATGCCCCAGAAGAAGAACCCCGACGTGGCCGAGCTTATGCGCGGCAAGACGGGCCGGGTCTACGGCGACCTCATGGCCCTTTTGACCATCATGAAGGGCCTGCCCCTAGCCTACAACCGGGACATGCAGGAGGACAAGGAGCCGTTCCTCGACACCCACGACACGGTCGCTCCGTCCCTGGCCATCATGGGCGGCATGCTGGCTGAACTCGGCTTCAATCGCGAGCGCATGGCCCGGGCTCTGAAGGCCGGATTCCTGAACGCCACCGAGCTGGCCGACTACCTCGCCGCCAAGGGTGTGCCCTTTCGCCAGGCCCACCACATCACCGGCGCGGCCGTGGCCTTTGCCGAAGAGCGCGGGGTCGGTCTTGAGGATCTGAGCCTTGCCGACCTGCAACGTTTCTCCGCAGGCATTGGGCAAGACGTCTTCGCGGTCCTCGATTATGAAAACGCCGTGGCCAGGCGTCACGTGCCCGGCGGGACCGGACCCGACTCCGTCAAAAACCAGATTGCCGAACTTTGTTTATGGCTTGACGCCATGCTGTGGACGTCTCCCCGCCCCTGAATCCGCCCGGCCCAGCCAAAAAACTGTTTCAAGAGTATCCCCCCTGCGTTGCAAGCGTCGGGGGGATTTTTTGTTATCCGAGCCTTTTTACGGTTCGTTTTTGATGATTGTCGTTGCCTTTGGCGCAATAGCCTCCCGCCGCGTGAAGGGGTTCGCGATTTCTGAAAACGTACGCATGAGTACTTACGGCACAGTCAACAATCCTACCTAATTTGCGAGTATTCGTGTTTCAAAAATACGTATCAAGACCGATTACACGAATGCCTATTCGCCACATAGATGATTAGGCATAAGTATGTACGAACTCTTATCGGAGGTGGAGTCATGAACAAGAAAGGTTCCGTTTCTGGTTTGTCCGGACAGTTGGTTCCGGCACCCGGAAACCATGGCGGGCTGTAGGAATCGGGGCAGGTCGGAGGCCTCCTGCGGAGTGAGGAGCGGGATCGTATCGGTAGAGTAGTGGTGCAGAAGAGCGCCTCGGGTTTGCAGGATATTCAGTATCCGAACGTCCAGATTCTTCTTTTCGCAGTTACTGGAAAAAGGCGTTTCGTATTTAGCATCAAGGATTTATGAGGGTACGACAATGGGTAATTTGTTGACTAGGCACGTTATTGTATGTAAAATTTTGGGATTATATACAAAAAGACGCTTTTGGAATTCGTTGTGTGTAGCCGGTGTCGTAGTGGACGTGTCCGTTCAAGGAGGGGGAATGGAGGGTCGAGTCGTGCTCAAAGTGTGGCATGCACTGTTTTTAGTATGCATGTTATGGCCGTTTTCCGCAATGGCTGACAATCCGTATGTAGGCACTGCCGCATGCAAGGACTGTCATGAAGAGGAACATGAAAATTTCACGAAATTTGCCAAGAAGGCTCACTCCGACAGGTCGGTGAAGCTCATGGCTTCGGATCTGACCGAGGCCGAACTCGCCGAGTGCTACGGATGCCATACCACCGGGTACGGGCAGCCGGGAGGCTTTGTCAGCTATGAAAAGACTCCGCATCTGGCCGATGCTGGCTGCGAAGTCTGTCATGGTCCAGGATACGAGCATGTTGAGAGTGGCGGCGATACCGATTTCATCAAAGGCAAGCTGACCATGGACGACTGTGTGGACTGTCATAACGAGGACCGGGTCAAGGCATTCAACTTCAAGCCGCTGCTCTACGGCGGGGCGCACTAGGGGGTCGTGATGGACATTTTCCGCAGATCTCTTGCCGCCAAGATGCTTGGGACCACGGCGCTGGTTCTGGTGGTATTTTTCGGCATTCTGTTCTGGACAACTTTTTTCATGCAACGATCAAGTACATTGCACGAAATCGAGATCACCGCTGAACGTACCGCTGAATTGCTTTTTCTGGCCATTCGCGAACCCATGGCCCTCGGGGACAACGCCGCGACGACCCAGAAATTCGATGAAGTGGGCGCGCGCTATGACGATATCGACATTCATTTGACCAATTACAAGGGCAATATCACCTACTCCACTGACGACAGATTTTTGCGCACCGAGATTGTCGATGTCGTGAAGGCCCCGGAGTTGTCCGGCATGCTCCAGGAGCGGTTCAAGTCCGACGGCATGAGTCAGGTCATCACCGACGTCGAGGGTGTCCCGGCCTATGTCGAGGTCAAGTCCATCATGAATGAACCCGCCTGTCATCATTGCCACGGCTCAAGCCAGCCCGTGCTTGGCGTGCTGGTCATGAAGCAGGATATTTCCAGACAGATGGGCATGCTCGTCGACGGTCAGCTCAAGTCCGGCCTGATCATGGCTGCAGGTATGGTCGTACTGCTGGGCTGTCTTTCGGTCCTGATGCGATTTGCGATTTTCAAGCCGGTTCATGAGGTTGCCCTGGCCACGGAGCGGATCAGCAACGGCGACCTGACCGTCCGGGTTGAAACCAAAAGTCGGGATCAGATCGGTCAGTTGGCGCAGAGCGTGAACACCATGACCGAGCACATGGGCTCCATGATGAAGGAAATCATTGCCGGGGTAGGCACCCTTGCGGACGCATCCGGTCAGCTGACTTCCGTGTCTGAGACCGTGGCCGAGGTGGCCAGGGACAATCAGTCCCGTTCCAACAGCGTGGCCTCCGCCGCCGAGGAAATGAGCACGAACATGCGCTCGGTGGCCGCAGCCACGGAGCAGGCCACAGTCAACATTTCCACCGTGGCCGCCGCGTCCGAGGAAATGAGCGCGACCATCGAGGAGATATCCAGGAACACGAGTCGGGCCCGGGAAATTACTGCCCAGGCCGTGAGCGTGGCGCAGGCCACCACCTCCGATGTCGATCGCCTGGGAGCCGTGGCCAGTGAAATCAGCTCCGTGACGCAGACCATTACGGCCATCTCGTCCCAGACGAATCTGCTGGCCCTGAACGCCACCATTGAAGCCGCCAGAGCGGGCGAGGCCGGGCGGGGATTTGCGGTTGTGGCCAACGAGATCAAGGAACTCGCCAACCAGACGGCGGAGGCGACGGACGAAATCCGCAGAAAGATCAGCGGAATCCAGGGTGCCACCGACCAGACTGTCGGGCGCATCGGCGAGATAACGAGGGTCATCACGGACATCGATTCCATAGTGGCCACCATTGCCGCCGCCGTGGAAGAACAGTCCACGACCACTCGCGATATCGCGCAGAATATCGGCCAGGCCTCGCAAGGCCTTGACGAAGTCAGTCACAATGTGACCCAGACTTCGGGTGTGGCAAGCGAGATTACGTTGCAGATCGCGGAAGTGAGCGGGTCGGCCTCGAATATGAGTCGCAACGGGGAAACGGTGCGACAGCATGCTGAGGAGTTGCGCGCCCTCTCGGAACAGCTTAAAGGGCTCGTGCAGATGTTTCGCATCAGCTAGACATATGAACTAACGAGGGAATAGATATGCAAAGATTTGTCATCGCCGCGCTGTTTGTCCTGATCACGGCCTGTCCGGGCTTTGCCAAGACCTACAACGTTTCCGTGAATCAGTTCGTGGAACATCCTTCCCTGGATGCGGTGTTGCAGGGCTTCAAGGACAGCCTGAAGGCCCATGGAGTTGAGACAAAGTACACCGTGCACAACGCCAAGGCCAACATGGCCGCATGCAACCAGATCGCGGCCGGCATCGCGGCAGAGAGCCCTGACCTGGTGCTGGCCATCGCCACGCCGTCGGCCCAGGCTTCTGCCGTGGCGACCAGGAAGTCTCCCATCCTGGCCGGAAGTCCGCTTGTGTTCACAGCCATCACCGACCCCGTTGGCGCCGGACTGGTGGACAACCTGGAAAAACCCGGCAAGAACATCACCGGTGTATCCGACATGCTCCCCGTGGCCCAGCATATGTCCATGCTGCGTAGGTTTTACCCGGACCTTAAGAAACTGGGCATCATCTACAACCCGCGTGAGGCCAATTCCAGGACTACGGTGGCCATGGTCAAGGCCGAAGGCGTGAAGCACGGCTTTGAAGTGGTGGAGGCGATCGTGGCCAAGCCCAGCGATGTGCAGCAGGCGGCCAAGTCGCTTGTCGGCAAGGTTGATGCGGTCTATCTTCCCACAGATAATACGGTTATTTCGGCCTTGGAGTCGGTGATCAAGGTGAGCGAAAAGGGAAAAATGCCCCTGTTTTCCGCAGATGTCGATTCCGTCAAGCGTGGAACCGTGGCCGCCCTGGCCTTTGATTACTACCGGCATGGGTATCAGACCGGACTCATGGCCAAGCGTATCATGGTCGATGGAGTCTTTCCTGCGGAAACTCCGGTGGAAACCCAACAGGAATTGATGCTGCATCTCAATCTGAAGGCGGCGAAAAAGTTTGGCGTCAAAGTGCCCGAAGATGTGAAAAAGGATGCCGAAAAGGTCTATGAATAGCCGGTTTTTCGTATACATATCCCAGAGGCGGCCTGGCCGCCTCTTTTTTTATCCACGAAACGGGAGGCACGGGGCGGCGGCATGACGGAAGCGGTCCGCGCAAGACGCATCCTGACTATGGACCCCGGTCGTCCTGAGATTTTGGACGGGGGGATCCTGATTCGGGACGGTCGAATCCTGGCCGTGGGACCCTGGAAGGACATTGCCGGGCACGGCGTGCGGCGGGATCTGGGGGCGGTGACCATCGTGCCGGGGCTCATCAACGCCCACACGCACCTGGAATTGTCGCATCTGGCGAGACGCATAACCACGGGCCAGGGGTTCATGGCCTGGGCCGACAGCCTTTTCGCCGCCATGCGTGAAGGCCCGGTGGATGAATCGGCCGTGGACCTGGCCGTGAGGGATGCCCGCGTCAGCGGGACCTGCTGCGTGGCCGATGTGGTCGCCCGCGAGGCGGGGGTGGTGCGCCGGGCGTTGGATAGACAGGGCCTCGGTGGCATTTTGTTGCGTGAATTTTCGGGCCGGAACCGTGACTTCAGCCCTCCATCCCTGCCTGGGCACTGGAGCGCGGCGATTCACTCTCTGTACTCTACGGATCAAGGCTTTGCACAATGCGTCAAAGGCTGGTGCTTGGGCCGCAACCTGCCCTTTAGTCTGCATCTGGCCGAGGTGCCGGGTGAGAACGAGCTTTTCAGAAGTGGGCGCGGAGAATTTGCCGATTTTTTGCTCGCCCGGCGGATCCTGCCAAAAGGTTACGAGGCGCCGGGATTGAGCGCCGTGGAATTCGCGCGAGATCTTGGACTGTTGGACAACAGCACCCTGGTCGTGCATTGCGTTCAGGTGGGTGGCCGTGACGTGGAAATTTTGGCCGAAAGCGGCGCTTCTGTGTGCCTCTGTCCACGCAGCAACAGGCTGATCGGGGTCGGGGACCCGCCTGCGTCGGCCTTGCACGCGGCAAAAATTCCGCTCTGCCTGGGTACGGATTCCCTGGCTTCGGTGCCAAGTCTTGATCTCTGGGAAGAGGTGCGGGCTGTGCGGCGACTGTTGCCCCCATCTTCGCCCTTGCAGGACCTCTTGGCCATGGTGACCGTCAATCCGGCCCGGGCACTGGGTATTCTGCGGGACTACGGCCATCTGGAGACCGGCAAGCGCGCGGCCTGGGCGGTGCTTCCGGGAGATCTGGAGGAGCGGTGATTTTATGCTGGGCGAGGACAGATGAGAAAAGGGCAGTCGCAGGGCGATGAAGAGAACCTTGGCGGAAGCGTATAGGAGTCGAACCTACCGAAGACCTCTCGACCTTCCACCGGTTTTGAAGACCGGGCGCCACACCAGTGACGATACGCTTCCCCTCGCAAGGAGGCACGTATCTATCAATGGCTCTTGCAATGATCAAGTTTTTCCAGGCATCTTTAAAAAAACTTATTTTTGGTGAAAATTTTCTTGTCATTCTGCAAACTGACCTTAACAATGGTTGCTTGTTCAGCTACGGGTTCGTTCGGTGTTTGAAGCAAAACGGCCGACGGAGGTTTTTCCTTTCTTACCGGCTTATGGAGGTTTTTTCATTTGAATAGTTTTTCCAAGAATCTGGTTCTCTGGGCCGGAATCTGCATGGTCATGATTGTCCTTTTCAACATGTTCAATCAGCCGCCGGTTTCTCCCAACGACCTCAACTATACGCAATTTTTGGCCAAAGTCCGCCAGGGCGAGGTAGTCAGCGTGAAGATCCAGGGCTCGCGGATATCCGGAGTACTGGCCAACGACCAGCGCTTTACCTCCTACGCCCCCGATGATCCGACCCTGGTCGACACGCTCGTCAAGAGCAACGTACAGGTCAAGGCCGAGCCGCAGGAAGATGCGCCCTGGTACATGACCGTGCTCATCTCCTGGTTCCCGATGCTGCTCCTTATCGGCGTGTGGATATTCTTCATGCGCCAGATGCAGGGCGGTGGGGGCAAGGCCATGTCCTTTGGCCGTTCCCGGGCCAAGCTGGTCACCCAGGAGGAAACCAAGGTGACTTTCGCCGACGTGGCCGGTGTGGACGAGGCCAAGGAAGAACTGCAGGAGATTGTCGAGTTCCTGAGTAATCCCAAGAAGTTCACCCGCCTTGGAGGCCGCATTCCCAAGGGTGTGCTGCTGGTCGGCGGGCCCGGCACCGGCAAGACGCTGCTGGCCAGGGCCGTGGCTGGCGAGGCCGGGGTGCCCTTTTTCTCCATTTCGGGTTCGGACTTTGTTGAAATGTTCGTCGGTGTTGGCGCCGCCCGCGTGCGCGACCTTTTCATCCAGGGCAAGAAGAACGCTCCCTGTCTCATCTTCATCGACGAAATCGATGCCGTGGGACGTCAGCGCGGCGCGGGTCTTGGCGGCGGGCACGACGAACGCGAGCAGACCCTGAACGCCATGCTTGTTGAAATGGACGGCTTTGAATCCAATGAAGGCGTCATCCTTATCGCGGCTACCAACCGTCCTGACGTGCTTGATCCGGCTTTGCTGCGACCTGGCCGCTTCGACCGCCAGGTCGTTGTGCCCAACCCGGATCTGCGGGGTCGTAAACGCATCCTTGAAGTGCACACTCGCAAGACCCCGCTTTCGGGTGAAGTCGATCTTGAAGTGCTGGCTCGGGGAACGCCCGGTTTTTCCGGAGCGGATCTTGAAAATCTGGTCAACGAGGCCGCTCTGCACGCCGCCAAGCTGAGCCAGGACAAGGTCACCATGATCGACTTCGAAGAGGCCAAGGACAAAGTCATGATGGGCAAGGAACGCCGTTCCATGATTCTGAGCGATGAGGAGAAGAAAACCACTGCCTACCATGAGGCCGGACACACCCTGGTGGCTCAGTTCCTGCCCGGCACGGACCCCATACACAAGGTGTCCATCATCCCGCGTGGCCGCGCCCTGGGCGTGACCATGCAGTTGCCCGTGGACGATCGCCATACCTATTCCAAAACGTTTCTGCAGAACAATTTGGCCGTGCTGTTCGGCGGCCGGGCCGCGGAGGAGATTGTCTTCAACTCCATCACCACGGGGGCAGGCAACGACATTGAGCGCGCCACGGCCACGGCCAGGCGCATGGTCTGCGAATGGGGCATGAGCGAGGAATTCGGTCCCATGGCCCTTGGCAAGAAGGACGATGAAGTCTTTTTGGGCCGCGACATGGCGCACATCAAGAACTACAGCGACGAGACGGCCAAGCTCATCGATCTGGAAGTCAAGCGCATCCTGGGCGACGCCTACAACCGGGCCAATACGATCCTGCAGGAGAACCTCGAATTGCTGCATTCCTTGTCCCTGGCTCTCATCGACCGCGAGACCCTGACCGGCGAGGAGGTGCGCATGATCATCAACGGCGAAACCCTGGCTCCGGCCCAGAACGGGACCAAGCCCGCTCCTGCGCCTGCCCCGGCCGACGATACGGCCGAGGAAGGGTTTACCCTTGAAGAGGAAAACAGCGGCGACAAGGCTGGTAAATAAACCATGTTCCGGGAGAGATTGGACAGCGTCTCCTGGGAGGTGTGCAGGGGGAGGGCCTTGGGTCCTGCCCCCTTTTTTGTTGTGGGCATCCTCAATGTCACGCCGGACTCCTTTTACGACGGCGGCGATGCCGCCGGAGTCGATGCCGCCGTGGCCAAGGGACTTGCGCTCCTCGACCAGGGCGCGGACATCCTCGACATAGGCGGGGAAAGCACCCGCCCCTTTTCCGAGACGGTTCCCGCAGATATCGAGCTGAAGAGGGTGTTGCCGGTTGTGCGTGAAATCCTGCGGTCCAGGCCGGACGCGGTGTTATCCGTAGATACGACCAAGGCCAGTGTCGCCAGGGCATGCCTGGAGGCCGGGGCCCTGATCGTCAACGATGTCTCGGCGCTGGAGGCGGACCCCGGCCTGCTGGAGGTTGTGAGCGGATTTTGCCCCGGTTACGTGCTCATGCACAGCCTCGGCCGTCCGCAGAACATGCAGATCGAGCCGCGGTACGACAACGTAATGGATGAGATCATGCGGTTTTTCGCTGCCAAGCTTGAGCTTCTTGTCCGGTCGGGAGTGCCAGAATCGCGCATCGTGATTGATCCAGGAATCGGCTTTGGCAAGACAGTTGAACATAATCTTGAAATATTGAAAAATATCTGTAAATTGTTTGAGGTCGGGCGACCGGTGTACATGGCCCTTTCCAACAAATCCGTGTGGAAAGGGTTGCTTGGCCGCGAGGGGCGGGAACGCAATGCGGCCACCCTTGCGGCGACGGTCTCTCTTTACGGTCGGGGCGTGCGCATCCATCGTGTGCATGAGGTGCGCGAAATCAGGGACGGGCTGACCGTCGCCCATGTGCTGGGGAAGGAAACTTCGGGGGTTGAAGGGTGCTGAGCTTTACCGTGGGCAATCTGCAGATCACGTGGCGGGATATCCTCGATATTCTGGTCGTGGGATATATTTTCTTCCGCATCATTCTGCTGATCAAGGGCACCCGCGCAGTCTCGGTCATTTATGGACTTCTGCTCATCATCGTGACCTATTTCGCTGCCGGTCAGTTCGGTCTGTACACCCTCAACTGGCTGCTCGGGAATTTCCTTGGGTCCATCTTTCTGGTGGTCATCATTCTTTTCCGGCGTGACATCCGCAAGGCCCTGGCGGTCATGGGCGCGACCACGATATTCAAGAAGGATTCGGTGCAGTCCGTTGTATTGGACGAGCTGATCCTGGCGCTGGTGCAGATGGCCAAAAGCAAGACCGGGGCGCTCATCGTCGTCGAGCGAAACATTCCCCTTGGGGACGTGCTTTCCGGCGGGATCGAACTGCACGCGGCCTTCAGCAAGGACTTGCTGCTGACCATTTTTCACCCCGACACGCCCTTGCATGACGGGGCGGTCATTATCCGTGACAACCGGATAGAGGCTGCGGCCTGCATCCTGCCTCTGGCCGTGGGTCTCAAACACGAGTCGTCCCTGGGTACCCGGCATCGCGCCGCCATCGGCGTGACCGAGGAAACGGACGCCGTGGCGCTTATTGTGTCCGAGGAGCGGGGCAGCATCTCCCTGGCCGTGGGCGGCCGGATCACCAGCAGTCTCAATGAAGTCCGTTTGAAGAAAGTTCTTGCCGCCGCGTTGAGGAAATAATGTGGAATAACTGGCAATACAGAGTTTTGGCCATACTTTTGGCGCTGGCGAGCTGGTACGTGGTTTCGGGCCAGGAAAAGGTCGAGACGTGGCTCGAGGTACCACTTGAGTTCGTGAATCTGCCTCCCCAGATGGAGATCACCTCCGGCCTGGTCAGTAAGCTTCAGGTCCGCATCCGGGGCACGAGCAACCAGGTCCGCTCCCTCAACGTCGGCCGCCTGGCCTACAAGCTCGATCTGGGCAAAATAAGCGTCGGAGCCAACGTCATTCCCCTGTTGCCGGAGAGCATGACCATCACCTCCGCCGTTGAAGTCGTCGAGGTCAACCCCACGCGTCTTGAACTTGTGGCCGATGTCGTGGTCTCCAAGTCCGTGCCCGTGCATCTGGATTGGACCGGTTTGCCCGGAGACGATGTGCAGTACAAGAATGCGACGGTTTTTCCGGAAAAGGTCACCGTTACAGGGTTCGCCAGCGCGCTCGAGCCGGTGGAAAGCGTGTCCACGGAATTGATCGAGGTCCAGTCCGGAGATGGCCTGTCCGTGTCAGGACGAAGCCGGCTGCAGATGCCCCGGGATGTCCGCACCCCGGTGACCTCGGTCAGCTATGAATTGCATTTTGGCCTTGTCACCCAGGAAATCTGGGTCAAGATGAACCTTGAGCCGGTGCGATACCCCACGTTCAACTACAACTTCGACCCCGCGTTCGTGCGCATCAGACTCGAAATGCCGGTGCGGCTTCTCAAAGACAAGGACTGGCGCGACACCCTGCAGCTGATAATCGATCCGGGGCCCAATCCCGCTCTGGGTCAAAGCGTGATCCAGCCCGTTTTCCGTTTTCCCGAGGGAGTCAGAGTTCTTGAGACCAATCCCGAGGAGGTCGAGATAGTGGTTTATCGCAACGAAGAATTTACTCCATGATCGGAGGATGAATGAGCAGACTTTTCGGGACTGACGGAATCCGGGGGCGGGTCAACAGACACCCCATGCAGCCGGAACTGGTGCTTCGGCTCGGCCTTGCCGCCGGGCAATATTTTAGAAACGGGAACAAGCGGCACCGGGTGGTCATCGGCAAGGATACCAGGCTTTCGGGCTATGTCTTCGAGTCGGCCCTGACTTCCGGATTTTGCGCGGCGGGCATGGATGTCTTTCTGGTCGGTCCCCTGCCCACCCCGGCCATCAGCTTTCTGACCCGCAGCATGCGCGCCGATCTGGGCGTGGTCATTTCGGCCTCGCACAATCCGTACATGGACAACGGCATCAAGTTTTTCGACAAGGATGGCTTCAAGCTGGCTGACAAGGTGGAGGACGAAATCGCCGCCATGGTCACCAGCCCTGATTTCACCTGGAACTATCCCGCCGATGATCAGGTCGGGCGGGCTAAAAAGATTCAGGACAGTCCCGGGCGCTACATCGTCGACCTCAAGCACAGCTTTCCGGCGGGCATGACCCTGGATGGGCTCACCATTGTCCTCGATTGCGCGCACGGCGCGGCCTACCGCGTGGCTCCCCTTATTTTCGAAGAGCTGGGAGCTCGCGTCATCACCTTGGGCATCGAGCCGGACGGGCTCAACATCAACAAAGGCTGCGGCTCTCTCAATCCCGACGTGCTCGCCTCCAAGGTCCGCGAACATCGGGCGGACATCGGCCTGGCCCTTGACGGCGACGCCGACCGGCTCATCGTAGTTGACGAGTACGGCAAGGTGCTGGACGGCGATCAGATCATGGCCGTGTGCGCGGACGAGATGATGGCCAGGGGCGCGCTTGCGGGCAACACTCTGGTGGCCACGGTCATGAGCAACATGGCCCTTGAAGTTTTCATGCAGGAACGCGGCGGACGGCTGCTTCGTACCAAGGTAGGGGACAGATACGTCGTTGAAGAAATGCGCAAGGGAGGTTATCGTCTGGGCGGTGAACAGTCCGGGCACCTGGTGTTCATGGAACACTCGACCACGGGAGACGGAACCCTGGCGGCGCTGCAGCTCTTGCGCATCATGGTCGGCAGGCAGAAGCCCATATCCGAAATCGCAGGACTTTTGACCCCCTTCCCGCAGAAGCTCGTCAATCTGAAGGTGAAGAAAAAGATGCCTTTTGACGAGGTTCCGGTCATCCAGGACGCTGTCCGGGATGCCGAGGCGAGGCTCGGGATGACCGGCCGGGTGCTGCTGCGGTATTCCGGCACGGAGGCCCTGGCCCGGATCATGGTCGAGGCCCAGGACCAGTCCCTGGTGGACGAGTTGTGCGCCGACCTGGCCGAGGCTGTTGAGTCCGGTCTGTCCTGACATCAAGAGATTTTGAAAGCGAAGGAGCGGACCTTCCTTTCTGTGGGATAAAAAAAGGAGCGATGCATGCAGGTACGTAAAGTTGTCATTCCGGTGGCAGGATGGGGGACCAGATCACTTCCGGCGACCAAAAATGTGCCCAAGGAAATCTTGCCGGTGTTCCGAAAGCCTTCCATTCAATATATAGTGGAAGAAGCAATAGCTTCCGGCCTGTCGGATGTGGTTTTCGTAAACAACCAGAACAAACGCATTATCGAGGATCATTTCGATTACAACCTCGCGCTCGAGCAGTTGCTGGAACGCAAGGGGCAGACGGACCTCTTGGCCGAGGTGCGCCAGGTGGCCATGATGGCCAACATCATCGTCGTGCGCCAGAAGGAGCAGCTGGGCCTTGGGCATGCGGTGCTCTGCGCCCGGGAGGTCATCAAGGACGAACCCTTTGCGGTCATGGTTGGCGACGATCTCATGTTCAACCGTGATCCCGGCATCAACCAGCTTCTTGAGGTCTGGAAGAACGAGCGTATGCCCGTGGTTGGAGTCATTGAGGTTCCCCGCGACAAGGTCAGCAAATACGGCATCATCGATGCCGAGGAGTTCGCGCCGGGTCTGTATCGGATCCGCGGAGTCAAGGAGAAGCCCGACGTGGAAAGCGCTCCGTCCAGGCTGGCCATGGTCGGGCGGTACGTGCTGACTCCCGAGATTTTCAGCCATCTGGAAAATGTGAAGCCCGATAAAACCGGGGAGATTCAGCTGACCGACGCTCTGCAGTCCATGGCCCGAGAAAACAGGCTGCTTGCCGTGAAGCTGCGCGGGCAGCGCTTCGATGTCGGCGATTGGGTCGATTACCTGACCGCCAATATTTATTTCGCCCTGCAGGACGAGGATCTGCGCTACGATCTCATCGCCCGCCTGCGCGAACTGATTCCGCCTTCCCGCTAACACCCTGCCGGCCTTTGCCAAGGGAACGGGTCTCCCGTTCCCTTATTTTTTGAGGATCCATGCGCGAGTTCTGTTCCGTCCTCCTTCTCTCATCGCCCTACAGCGTGCTGACCTACGCCATGCCCGAAGATCTGCCCCGGCAGATGTGGCATGTCGGAGGGCGTGTCGTTGTACCCCTGGGCAAGTCGTTCCGGGTCGGCATATTGACGCAGGTCCCGGTGTCCGAACCCGGAGGCTGCGTCTGCAAGGACGTGCTCTGGCCTGTGGATCGGGCGCCATTTTTCAGCGCCGGCTATCTTGATTTTATCCGCGATCTTTCCATTCGCCAGATGGACGCCGCAGGAAAGATATTGGCGCGTGTGCTGCCTGCGGCGCTCCGTGATCTGCCTTTGCTCAAGACCTGTGAGGGTCAGGCCGTAAGACTTGGAGAATTGACTGCGACAGATGCGCGCGCGGGGCTGGCCCAGGATTGGCTGGCTGGCCGGTTAGTGCCCCATGTCTGTCCACGCAGGCAGGAGCGGCTCTTCTCTCTGACCAAGGAACCCCCGTGGCCGGTGCGTCCGCAGGCTACCGCACAGCTTGACGTTCTGCGCTACCTGGACGTGCATGGCGTCTCGTCCGCCAAGGTTTTGAACACACATTTCGGAAAGAATGTATCCCAGCCCTTGCGCGTGCTTCTTCAAAAGGGCCTTATCCGTGAGATCGAATCCCCTTTTCAGCCTGAAGAGGTCTGTGCCCCTGCGGCCGAAGCCTTCAGCCTGACAGCAGGGCAGCAGCAGGCGGTGGAAGGGTTCTGGGAACTGCTGGCGGACCGGGACCCGCGTTCGGCGCTTCTTTTTGGAGTGACCGGAAGCGGAAAGACGGCAGTCTATCTGGAGTTGGCCAGACGTTGTCTGTGCCTCGGGAAACATGTCATGCTCCTGGCCCCGGAGGTGGGCATCGCCCTCAAGCTCTATCGGGATGTGCGTGAGGCCCTGCCTGAGGCCAGGTTGCGGCTTTTTCACGGCTACCTCAATCCGAGCGAGCGACAAAGAACCTTCATGGAGCTCGCAGGCCAGACTTCCCCCACCATTGTCGTCGGCACTCGCTCCAGCCTTTTTTTGCCGCTGGAACCGGGCCTTGTCATCCTCGATGAGGAGCACGACGCTTCTTTCAAGCAGGACGAAGGGCTCATCTATCAGGCCCGGGAACTGGCGTACGGACGTATCGCCCGCAGCTCCGGGCTTTTGCTCATGGGCTCGGCCACTCCGGACGTGAAGGTATTTCATTCCGCAAGAAGCGGAGGCATCGCCTTGCAGCGGCTGCCCAACCGGGTGGGCGAAGCCCGTCTGCCTGAAGTCCGACTGGTCGATTTGCGCGCGGAACCTCCGGAGCACGGCCCCTTCGCCACCTCCGTGCGTGACGCCCTCGTTGATGCCGTTCGAGCCGCAGAGCAGGTCATCATTCTGCACAACCGGCGCGGGTATTCGCCGGTGCTGTATTGCGAGGCATGTTCCGAGCCCGTCAAATGCCCGCATTGTCAGGTATCCATGACCCTGCACAAACGCCGCGAATTGCTTCTTTGTCATTATTGCGGCTATTCGCTGCTGTTCCCCCTGTCCTGCCCCGGGTGCAAGGGCAACGAGTTTCTGCCGCTGGGCGCGGGCACGGAGCGGCTCGAAGAATTTCTGCGCGACGACCTGCCCCGGGATACCAAAATTTTGCGCCTGGACCGGGACACTTCCCGCCGCGCCGGATCCATGCAGGAGACCCTGGCCGCCTTTGCCCGGCAGGAGGCGCAGATTCTGGTTGGCACCCAGATGCTCAGCAAGGGACACCATTTTCCCGGCGTGACTCTGGTGGTGGTAGTGGACGGCGATCTGGGCTTGAATCTTCCCGACTACAGGGCTACGGAACGATCGTTCCAGATGCTGGTGCAGGTGGCGGGACGCGCCGGACGGGGCGAAAAGAACGGACGGGTGCTGATCCAGACCCGCAATCCCGGCCACTACTGTTGGCAGTTCGTGCGCAAGAACGATTACGAAGGTTTTTTCGCCCGTGAGATCGTCCTGCGACAGACCATGGGGTATCCGCCATTTGTCAAGCTTGCCCTGGTGCGGATATCGATGCCGCTGGACCAGCCGGATGCGGAGCTCCTGTCCGCTTTTGGACGCCGCATGCGGGCCATATGCCCTGCGGCCGGAGTGCGACTTCTGGGGCCTGCGCCCGCGCCGCTTTCCGTGCTGCGCGGCCGCAAGCGTTTTCAGTGCCTGCTCAAGGCCGATACGTGGCCAGCGATCCGTGGCGTTTACGCGGAAATGCGGAAAATGCTGGCCAAGGAAAAGAATGTGCGTATTTCCGTGGATCTTGATCCCATGGACATGCTCTAGCCGTTAACTACTTGAGGGAAAAAATGAAGAATATCAGAGTGGCCGATATCCTGCTGTCCGAAGCTGAAGTCGAATCCCTGGTGGTCAAAGGATGGGTGCGGACCAAACGCGAAAGCAAGGAGTTCGTGTTTCTGGAGATAAACGACGGGTCGTGCCTCAAGAATCTGCAGGCCATCATCGCCGCCGATGCCATCGGCTTTGACCTCATGGAGCGGGTGGGAACGGGCGCGGCTGTCAGCCTGACCGGAGCGCTGGTGGAATCACCCGGGCAGGGCCAGAAGTGGGAGCTCAAGATCGGCGAGCTTGAACTCCTCGGTGAGGCCGATGCCTCGTATCCTTTGCAGAAGAAACGCCATACCGACGAATATCTGCGCACCATCGCCCATCTTCGCCCCGCACCAACAAGTACGGCGCCCTGAATCGCATTCGGGCCGAGCTGTCCTACGGCGTGCACCAGTTTTTCCGCGAGCAGGGTTTTTTCCATGTCCACGCGCCCATCATCACCGGGGCGGACTGCGAGGGAGCTGGAGAGATGTTCCAGGTCACCACCCTTGATCTGGGCAACGTCCCGAAGAAGAACGGCAAGACCGACTTCGACCAGGATTTTTTCGGCAAGGAAGCTTCGCTTACGGTCTCTGGGCAGCTTGCCGCCGAGAACCTGGCCTGCGCCCTGGGCCGGGTCTATACTTTTGGGCCGACCTTCCGGGCCGAGAATTCCAACACGCCCAAACATGCGGCCGAGTTCTGGATGATTGAGCCGGAGATGGCCTTTGCTGACTTAAGCGACAATATGGATCTGGGCGAGAACTGCATCAAATGGCTGATCTCCCATCTGCTTGACAATTGCCGTGATGACCTGGAGCTTTTCGGCAATTTCGTGGACAAGGGCCTGTTCGCCACCCTGGACAACATCCTTGAAAAGCCGTTCATCCGCCTGCCCTACGCGGAGGCGGTGACCATCCTCAAGAGCGCCCCGCGTACCTTTGATTTTCCGGTGGATTTCGGGACGGACCTGCAGACCGAGCTTGAACGGTATCTGACCGAGGACCATTTCAAACAGCCGGTCATCGTTTTTGATTACCCCAAGGAAATCAAGGCATTCTACATGCGCCTCAATGACGATGGCAAGACTGTGGGCGCCATGGATGTGCTCGTGCCGCGTATCGGAGAACTCATCGGCGGCAGTGCCAGGGAAGAACGCCTGGACGTGCTTGAGCGGCGTATCGAAGAACTCGGCCTGCCCAAGGAAGAATACTGGTGGTATCTGGACCTGCGCCGATTCGGCTCTGTGCCCCATGCCGGCTTCGGGATGGGTTTTGAGAGGCTGCTTATGCTGGTTACGGGCATCGCCAATATTCGGGACGTTATTCCTTTCCCGAGAACGCCGCGGCATCTGGAGTTTTGATTGCTTAACCATTTGAAATTTGGTGATATTAATTTAAGTTCATATTTCTGTTGACAACTGGTGCCTGCCCACATAGAAGCCTCTTTCTGCGCTGCGAAGTGGCAACGCGGGAGACGAAAGTCTCTGACCTTTGCGGATACAATTTCGCAGGTTGAATTAAAAAGAGCTTGAAGAAAGCGCTTGACGGTGGGGAACTGAGTCGATAGAGACGTTTCCTCTTGCCGGAAGGCTAAAGGATCTTTGACAAATAAATAGCGAGTTGGAGTAAATAGAACTTGAATTA
>Ga0180017_100169_pt1 | contig 27274 bp, 25 predicted proteins | sample KR46_S_MetaG_FD_129674 | JGI IMG/M metagenome (GOLD analysis project Ga0180017, IMG submission 129674) | Groundwater microbial communities from the Olkiluoto Island deep subsurface site, Finland - KR46_S_MetaG | ecosystem: Environmental > Aquatic > Deep subsurface > Groundwater | place: Finland...
GGAAGCAACAGATGCAAGAAGAAGCCGACAAGCTTGCCAAGGTACTCCCATATTTAAGTGTTGCGAAGGCTTCGGTAAAGGATTATCGGCCAGATGCATTCTTTGTAGAGGTTGTCGTCAAGAACAGGGGTGATATTCAGATTGGTTTTATGGACGGTCTATATTTAGAGATTGAATTACTTGACGAGATCGGGAAGGCTATATCAAGCGATAGGCATTTAATATCAGAGCTACAACCTAACTTCACCGAAAAAGCTCTTCTTTACTTTAAAGACCATGAAACCGTTGACTGGAGCGGCAAATACCGTTTAAGGATCGGCAACCAATACCACGACCTATATACCGAGTGGTTCTACTACTAGAGATTTGGGGAATAAAGACATATGGGTCGGGCGGCGGTTTGCTTGTCGAAAACGAATAAAGAGACTTGGGAACCGCTTTAGGACTTTGTATGAACTGATGGTAATTTGTATGAAACTATGGTAAAGTGGGATTGAACATAGGGGGTGCCTTATGTCCGATAAGCTTTTCACACCCGAAGAGGCTGCAGAATACCTCAAGGTTACTAGGCGAACAATCTACAATTGGTTGCTCAGCGGCAGATTACCAGGACAAAAGCTAGGCCCGAAACTCTGGCGCATTCGGAAACAAGACCTGGACGCCATGTTGAAAGGAAAGCAAGACTAGTAACCCCTTGGACAAGCACTGAGCAGGAGGAATGGTGCTAATGGCAAGTAAGATCAAAAAGCGAGTAGGGAAGACCGGCAAGGTCTCCTACCAGTTCACCGTAGACCTTGGAAAGGACATTGAGGGTAAGCGAAAGCAGAAGCTTGTAACCTGTGAAAGCCTGAGAGAAGCAAGACAAAAGCAGCGCGATATGGAGTCAGCGGTCAGTAATGGCACATTCTGTGACTGCAAAAAGATGAACCTGGCCGAGTACCTTAGATACTGGCTGGAGCAATACGCCAAGTCCAATGTAGAGCAGACTACCTATGGGCTATACAAACTGATAATCGATAAGCACCTAGTCCCCGCCATCGGAGCTATCCCCTTAGCAAAGCTTCAACCCGCTCACGTGCAGAAATACTACTCAGGTGCCCTTACCGGGGGGAGAAAGGATGGCAAGCATAAATTAGGTCGTTCTCTCTCGCCGACAACAGTCCTGCAGCACCACAGGATACTTCACAAAGCCCTAGATTCAGCAGTCAAGTGGGAGATAGTATCCCGAAACGTTTGCGACGCTGTAGAGGCTCCGCGTAAGCAGAAGAAGCAAATGCAGGTCTTGACAGAGAAACAAGTGGAAGTCTTGCTCAGTTCTCTCAATGGTCACTACTTGTATATGCCGACCTACCTAGCCCTGGCGACAGGCATGCGCAGGAATGAGATCTTAGCCTTAACGTGGGTAGACGTGAACCTCAAGGAGCGGACGCTAACAGTCCGACAGGCAGTGAAGAGTAGTCACGTTGAACAAGCCTATATAGGGCTTCCGAAGACAGAGAAGGGTAGACGGACAATCAACATTGCCCCTGAAGTGGTTAGGGAGTTCAAAAAACACAGCAAGGAACAGGCCAGGAATAAGCTTCAAGCCGGTGAGCTCTGGCAGGACAACAATCTAGTGTGCTGCCTGCAAAACGGACAAGCCATCGTTCCTTCGACCCTATCAACCTCATTTAGAAAAGTTGCAGAAAAGGCAGGACTGAAACTACGATTCCACGATCTGAGACACTCTTGTGCCTCTTTTCTGTTGAAGCTTGGTATCAACCCGAAGACCGTCCAAGAACTTCTAGGACACGAAAATATAGAAACAACCCTCGGTCTGTATTCACACCTTCTTCCAGGCGTTATGGATGAAGCAGCTTGTAAGCTAGCCAAGGCAGTTCTACCCACAAAGTGATAACGGAATGTGATAAAAGCCCGACTATGACCGGTCGGTGATAAAATTGTTATAAAAACGGTACTAAAATGGATATTGCAGGCAAACAAAAAGGCCCCCGATTCCGGGGAAGCCTTGATTTACTTGGTGCGGCAGAGAGGATTTGAACCTCCACACCCTTACGGGCACTAGAGCCTGAGTCTAGCGCGTCTGCCATTCCGCCACTGCCGCACGGAGATCAGCTACAAACGATATGATAGCACACTGGATGACCCCTTGTCAATTGAATTCAGGCCGATGACGGGCCGCCAGGCGCACCAGGTAGAAGGCCGAAAACAGGGTGCCCAGAAGGGCGAAAAGCAGGGCGACATTGAACTGGTCCGGACCGGGGAGGGTGGGATGAATCCCGACCACATAGTCCAGGAAGTCATTGAATCCGAACCACAGGGGCACCAGAACCAGCAGTGCGGCCGGATAGATCAGGGGCAGAAAGACCAGACCTTCGATGACCATCCCGACGTGGGAGATCAAGAGACCCCATTGCAGGGTGGACAGGGAGCCGCCGGTCAATTCGTGGTAGCTGAGCACCAGTACCGTCCAGGCCCCGTACTTAATGAGACCTAGGAAGGTCAGGGCATTTAGCAGGTTGTAAGAACGGCCCGCCAGGCGCAGGCTGAGCACCACTGCGAACAGGAGCGACTGGTTGGGGCATTCCGGTGTGAAGATCCAGAGGTACCAAGGGGTAACCGCCAGCTGCTCCTTGTACCAGTCGTAACCGAAGACGGCACCCAGCAGATTGACGATGATCAGGGCGACCATCATCCATGGGCGGTCGAAGATGAAGGCCAGCAGGGCACTCGATTCCCGTCTCAAGATGGTGTGCTCCCGTTACGGTAAGATAGTACCCGGGCCGGGACGCCCCCGGCAAAGGCGTTGTCGGGGATATCCCGGTTGACCAGCGAGGCCGCTGAAACCACGGCGTTTCTCCCAATCTGCACCCCGGGCAGGACGGTGGCGTTCGCGGCCACCACGGAACTGTGTCCGACAACGACCGGTCCCAGCCGGTACTCCTCCACCAGGAACTCATGGCAGAGGATCGTGGCATTGTACCCGATGATGCAGTTATCCTCGAGGGTGATTAGTTCCGGCCATAAATAATCAAAAACGGCCTGCACACCCACCGCGACGTCCCGGCCCACCTTCATTCCGGTTCGTCTCAGAATGAAGTTCTTCAGCCGCAAGGAAGGAACATAGCGCGAAAGCGTGATCAACAGGAAGTTGTAGATCACCCGCAGCGGGTGCTTGGCCTTAGGCCAGTACCAGAGTGAGTTGCGGCCCGGCGGAACGGGATAAACGGTGAGCCTCCGTTCGGACAATGGTTTAAGACTTCAGATTCTGGAGAATCAATTCACCGGCCCGCCGTCCGGAGAGGACCATGCCTCCGAAGATGGCGCCCATGCGGTAGCCGCCGTTCACGGCGTTGGCAGCCATACCGGCCACGAACAGTCCGGGGTAGACCTCAATGGTGTGCCCGATCAGCTGGTTCTCGCCCACGTCAGCCCACATGGGCTTCTCGCCGACGGGCTCGCCGCTAGGAGTGACCAGCTTTACTCCCGCCTTGTGGGACAGGATCTGGGCCACTCCCATGTCGTGACCGGTGCAGTCGATAACGTATTTGGAGCGGGTGGCGATCGGGTCCACGTGCAGTCCGGCGATATCCACGGCGGTCCAGTTCAGAACCAGACCGGAGACCCGGTCTTCGTGCAGCACCACGTCTTCAACGGTCATTAGGTTGATGATGTTTGCACCGGCCTGGCAGGCCGCGAGGGTGAGGGCAGCCACGCATTCCACCGAGGAAGCGGTGTAGTAGCCGTCCCGATAGGGGTTGATCCGGATGCCGAACTCCTCGAAGAGCGGACGGGCCTGCTCCTGGAACACGATCTCATTCATCATCACGGCACCGCCCCACATTCCGCCGCCCACACTCAGTTTCCGTTCGTAGAGGGTGGTCTTGACGCCGTGCTTGGCCAGGTAATGGGCTGCGGTCAATCCGGCGGGGCCGCCACCCACGATCTCGACATCGACGTCGAGGCAGGAGAGTAGCTTGTCCATGTAACGTTCAATAATGGCGCGTGACACAACGGTTTCGTCGATTCTCATTAATCTAATGCCTCCATTTATTATCTGTCTTGTAAACATTATAATCGCTCTGGCTCCGGCGTCAATCTTCGTCAGTCAACAGACGCCTCCCGGATGGTATCGCCCGAGTGAAGCGTGATCAGCCTGACGGTCTTCGGTGACAGGATCATTGCTGAGGACTCGCTTGAACCGCGCGAGTTCCCGGCACTGCCCGGATTCAACAGGTACACGCCGCTCTTACTCTGAATGTCCGAAATGTGCGTGTGTCCCCGAACCAGGACACGTGCACCTAAAGAGGCGGCTTGGCGGAAGGCCGAGGCGGCGTCCGCCAACAGGTTTCCGTGCACGACGACGATCCGGTTGGCACCGTCCTGGACGAGGGCCAGGGGGACGACCGGGAACTTCAGAAGGGTGATATGGTTCGCTGCATCCATATTGCCTCTGGCCGCCAGCACCGGGATCGGGGAGCTGTTCAGCGCCCGGACCAGAGGGGAAGACGCTCTGGCGTCAATGTCCAGGATATCTCCACAGTGCAGGATCAACTCGGCTCTTTCCCGCTGAAAGACCCGCAGGGCGCTCTCCCAACCGCGGATGCTTCCGTGTGTGTCGCTGATCATCCCGATAATCAATGGCCTGTTCTCCAGATACTGATGTCCGGCAGTGAATCCCGCCGCCTCAGATTAGTGTAATCCCGTTATCTGGCTCTATGCAAGCCCGTTTTCACCGTTCGATTCTTACGCGGAATTAGCAGAAAGGGTTTCAGACCGGGCTGAAACCCTTTAAGGCCGCTATCATTCTGAGGGACCAACCAGTGGTCGGTTAGCCCTGGAGCTTCCGGCGCAGCAGTTCGTTCAGCATCTGCGGGTTGGCTTTCCCGCGCGTCTCCTTCATCACCTGTCCGACCAGGAATCCCAGCGCACGGTCTTTCCCGGCGTGGAAATCCTCGACAACCTTGGGGTTGGCCTGAATCACCCGGTCGATCACGGGATCGAGTTCGCTCTGATCCGCGATTTGGACCAGGCCCTTTTCCTTGACGATCGTTTCCGGATCCTGACCGCTGCGAAACATCTCGTCCATCACATCTTTGGCGATTTTGCCGGTGATGACGCCTTTTTTGACCAATCCGAGCAGTTCGGCAAGGTGTTTCGGCGTGAGGGCGGTCTCCTGGATTTCCTTCCCGGCGGTATTCAGGCAGCGGCCCACTTCGCCCATGAGCCAGTTGCTCACGGTCTTCGGTTCCTTAACCAGGGCTACGGTTTGATCATAGAAATCGGCCATTGCTTTGGAGGCGGTGATCACCTCCGCATCGTACGGGGGAAGTCCATCTTCTTTGACCAGGCGCGCATACCGGGCGTCAGGGAGTTCGGGCAGGCTTTGCCTGATCTCTTCCACCCAAGCCGGGTCGTTCTTGAAGGGAGGGACGTTTGGGTCGGGGAAGCAGCGGTAATCCGTGGCCAGGTACTTGGTACGCATGGCCCGGGTTACCCCCTTAGCCTCATCCCAATGCCTGGTTTGGGGGATAACCTCTTCACCGTCCAACACCAGGTCGATCTGGCGGGGGATTTCATAATCAATACCCCGGGTGACGGCCCGGAAAGAATTCATGTTTTTGAGTTCGGTCTTCTGACCTAAAATGTCGCTGCCTTTCGGCCGGACGGACACGTTGGCGTCACAACGCATCGAGCCCTCTTCCATCTTACAGTCCGAAACGCCGGTGTACTGGATGATGGTCCGCAACTTTTGGAGAAACAGCCGCGCCTCCTCGGCGTTGCGCACGTCGGGCTGGGTCACGATCTCCAGCAGGGGCACCCCGGCGCGGTTGAAGTCCACCAGGCTGCTCGGGGAGGCGGTGATGTTACCCATATGTAATAGTTTGCCGGTGTCTTCCTCAAGGTGGATCTGGCGGATCCGAATCCGCCGCGTTTCACCGTTAACTTCGATGTCCACGTGACCGTTGATGCCCATCGGGTAGAAGAACTGCGAAATCTGGTAGCCCTTCGGGAGGTCGGCGTAAAAATAATTCTTGCGGTCAAACTGTACGTACGGGGCGATTTCGCAGTTTAGGGCCAAGGCCGCTTTAGCGTGCCATTCAACCGCCTTTTGGTTCAACACCGGCTTGTGCCCGGGTAGCCCAAGGCAGATCGGACAGACCTGGGTATTGGTCTCGGCGCCGAAGGCGGTGCGGCAGCCGCAGAAAATCTTGGTTTCCGTATTCATTTCTACATGTATTTCGAGACCGATAACGGCTTCCATCTCTTGCACGTTCATCCCTCCGTCCTCAAATCTTCGACGCGTGCCGGTAAAACCCGACCAGCTGTTCCAAGGCGTATGCAGCGCTCAACAGGGTTCCCTCCCCAAGGGACGGGGCCAGTAATTGCAGGCCGACCGGCAATTCCCCGGCGAATCCGATCGGCAGGGAGAGGGCGGGAATACCAGCCAGGTTGGCCGGCATCGCGTATCGGCCCTGAAGGCGCATTTCCAATTCGTCTTGGCCTAGTGATGCCGCGGGCGGTGGGGTCGGAACGGTCGGAGTGAGCAGCAGGTCAAACTTACTGAAGGCCTGGTCAAAGTCCCGGCAGACTAGTGTGCGTATCTTCTGTGCGTTCAGGTAGTACTCTTCGTAGTGGTCGGCGCTCAGCGCCAGAGTACCAAATATCAGGCGGCGGCGGAGATCTGGTCCGAAGCCCTCCGTCCTGGTCTTGCGGTACATTTCGTGTAGATGCCGGGCTTCAGCCCGGTGCCCGAACCGGACACCGTCGAAGTTGGACAGATTCGAAAAGGCCTCGGCGGCCGAAATCGTGAAATAGGAGGCCGGAGCGGACTGGGTATGGGGCAGGGAGGTTTCTTCAACCTCGGCACCCAGGCCGGTCAGCATCTGAACTGCACTGTCAAACAGACTGCGGACCTGCGGATCGGCCTGCTCCAGGTATTCCTGCGGTATCCCGATGCGCAATCCGCGAATATCACGGCCAAGATAGGCGGTATAGTCTTCGCCGGCGGTCAGCACCTGAAGCGCCAGGGCGCAACCGGTCACGTCCAGGGTTAGCGGTCCCAGATGCTCCAAGGAAGGTGCGCATTCCGCCAGGCCGTCGGTCGGGATCAAGCCGTAGGTCGGCTTCAATCCGACTACACCGCAGTGGGCGGCGGGAACGCGGACCGAGCCCCCGGCATCGGAGCCGATGCTCAGGCAGACCTGTCTGGCGGCTACCGATGCCGCCGAAGCTCCGCTTGAACCGCCGGGAATATGGTCGGGGCTCCACGGATTGGCGGTGGCGCCAAAGAAGGAGTTCTTGTTGGTGGTACCCGTGGCGAACTCGTCCATGTTCGATTTCCCGACCAGAACGGCACCAGCTTGGCGCAGCCGTTCATAGGCTACCGCGCTAAACGGGGGGACGTAATGCTCCAGCATTCTGGAGCCACAGGTGGTCCGTACTCCCTCGGTGCAGATGTTATCCTTTAATGCTACGGGGATACCAGCTAAAGGTCCAATTGCTTCGCCGCGGGCAATGGATGCGTCTACCGTCTGGGCATCAGCCAGGGCTTGCTCCGGCGTGATGGTAATGAAGGCATTTAGGGTCGTTTCCAGCGTGCTGATCCGTTCCAGTACAGCCGTAATCAGTTCTTCAGCTGAGATCTGGCGGGATTCAAGCAACTCGTGGAGCCGGCCAATCCGCGCGTCGTTGAGCATCAAGGTACGGCCTCCTTATTCTTATTCTTCCATGATTCTCGGGACCTTGAAACACCTTTCATCTTCGTCAGGGGCGTTTGCAAGGGCGATTTCCAGGGGGAGTGAACCTTGGGGCTCGTCTGGTCGGAAGACATTCATTCGGGGCTGAATGTAGGCCGTGGGGGGCACATCCCCCAGATCAAGGTTCGCGCAGGATTCCTTCACGAAGGCAAACATGCGGTTGATCTCAGTCAAGAATCCCCCGGCTTCATCGTTGGGAATTTCCAAGCGGGCAGCCTCAGCCGCCTGTAACATTTCGTCGACGCCAATCATCTATTCACCGACACCATCCTTACCTAATTCTGCAAAATTTGCACTATTATATCATTGTAATCCCCTTTGTAGCAAGAATTGGACGGGAGACGACGCTTCCCGCGAAGGCGACCGGGTAGGGAATCCTGCCCAATGGGGGGTTCCCTTTTACTACGGGTGGCCAAATATAGAAGCACTCAGGAGAGCAGAAGTATCCAACAGAAGCGGGGCACCCCTAGCCCAGTCTACCTGAGCGGATCAGCTTCAGCAGATCGTGGGAAACGGGGACCAGCCGCCGGGCGAACGGGTTTCTGAGGTAGCGGGGGTTGAGGTCGCCGAGGCGAACCCGATCCAGGCCGTCGGCGTCCTTGAAGATGGTCAGGAGCATGCGCGCCCGCTCAGTGTTCCTGAACCGGTAGGTATCGACGGCGGCTAGTGCCTCCCGGTCCGGGATGCAGTGGGTCTCCACCACCAGACGCAGGGCTTCCCGGTCCTCGGGCTCCTGGATGTTGATTAACCCCAGTTCGGTCATCTTGCGGTAGCTGGCCTTGCCGTGGATCAAGCAGGTATTATCGTGGGTGCGGCCGATGTCGTGGTAAAGTGAGGCTTGCGCCAACAGGTCAAATTCCTCCGGCCCCAAACCGTTCAGATGGGCCAGCATCAGGCTCAACAGCAGTACCCGACGGGCGTGACCCACTCCATGGATGCCCCACGATTTGTGGAAATAGGGCGGCAGGCGGGGATCGTCGCCACTGTCCATGTGGGGCCGCGCCAAGGGCGACTCCCGCAAGCCGGCCAGCAGGTCGTCAAGCTGTAACTGATCCATTCTGTCGCCGCTGTGGTGCGCCATAAAATCCACTCCCTGCGCCAGGAACTCATAGCGTTAAGCCAATGTTAGCCCGGAATCCGCTCCCTCGGCAAGCCCCAGTTGGTAAATCTCCGATCCCCAACTCCCCGTAAATACGACAAGAAGGGCGTTCCAACTCAAAGATGAAAACCATTTACCCTGCCAACACGTCCTTAGTATGAGTCTAAATTTTTTGGGAGGTGGGACATTGCGGGGGTTTGTTTTGGTGGTTTACGTTTTGGCAATGTGCTTGATGTTTGGGGCGACAGCCCAGGCATCGCCGACAATTATCCTCGATGGCAAGGAAATTGACGCTAAAGGCATCATTGAAGAAGGGCAGACCTTGGTGCCGATGCGCATCATCTTTGAAGCCTTGGAGGCCCAGGTCTCCTATGTCCAAGGGGCGGTTACCGTTACCAAGGGCCAAGATACTGTAAAACTAGTTATTGGTGAACGAGTTGCCTACATCAATGGGAAAAAAACACCGTTAGACGTGACGCCCAGAATCGTCAATGAACGCACAATGGTACCCCTGCGGTTGGTTTCCGAAGCACTGGGTGCTGATGTAAAATGGGAGCCGGCCAGCAAACGATCGGTATCACGACGGCGTGCTGCAAGCCGCCGGTAGCGGTGGACAAGGGCGCCTTTGATTTCAGTCTCTTTGCCGAAGTTGTGAAACAAGATGGTGAAGAAAACATCTTCATTTCGCCCGTTAGTGTGGCGCTGGCCTTGAGCATGGTCTACAACGGTGCCGCGGCGGAAACCAAGGAAGCAATGGCGGAGGTCTTGCGGGTACGTGGCATTGCCATTGAAGATGTCAACAAGGCTAACGCCGCCCTGTTAAAGGCCCTTAATGCCAACCCTGATGTGCAACTGGACGTGGCCAACTCCGTTTGGGCCAGAAAAGACGTGACCTTCACCCCGGAGTTCTTGAAGACCTTGAAAGACTATTACAGTGCCGAGGCGACCACTTTGGACTTTAACGACCCGGGTGCGCCGGACATCATCAACAGTTGGGTGCAAGACAAAACCAACGGTAAGATAGACGCTATTATTGAGGAGATCAAACCGGACGAGGTTATGTTCCTGATCAACGCGATCTATTTCCTGGGCCAGTGGACAACTGAGTTCGACAAGAAACACACCCAGGAACGCCCGTTTCACCCGGCCCAAGGTGGACAAAAAGACGTTCCGATGATGTGGCAGCAGGGAGACCTCAGATACTACCAGGGAGATCAGTTCGAGGCCATTGAACTGCCTTACGGCAAGAACAAATCCGCCAGCATGTACGTCTTCCTGCCCGGCAGAGACTCCAGCCTGAATGAGTTTTACGCCGATTTAAATGTTTCTAACTGGGCTAAGTGGCAGGCACAGTTCGCCACCAAGGAAGGTCAACTCTCGCTGCCGCGCTTCAGCCTGGAATACGAACAAGAACTGACCGACGTGCTAACAAACCTGGGCATGGGCATCGCTTTTGAGCCGTATGCCGCCGATTTTAGCGGACTGTACACACCGCCACCGTGGGCGTACATTAGCGAGGTCAAACACAAAGCGGTCGTGGACGTTGACGAAAAAGGGACCGAGGCAGCGGCCGTAACCTCTATCGGCATTGGGTTAACCTCGATCAGTGTGGACCAACCATTCAACATGGTGGTGGATCGCCCGTTCTTCTTCGCCATTGTTGACAACCAGACCGACAGCATTTTGTTTATGGGTTCCGTGGTCAATCCGTAAACTCTTTAATTGGGGATTAAGTTGAATCTAGTCGCAAAACGCCAGGTGCATTCCTGGCGTTTTGCTTATGGGATTTGATTTAGCCATTCCGCTCAAGACTCTTTCGCTCATGAGCATTACCTTGAGATCAAGGGGCAGGGGGTCTTCCAGCTTGTGAGAATAATCACAGAGATCAGGCATCCGTGGTCGCTGCTATTCCTTGATAATAGAGGCAAATATGCTTGATCATTTCTTAAGGTATTCCCTTATGTAATCAATCAAGAAAACGCCAACACAGAATTAGCTCTAAGTAATGAGGCTCATAACATGATCTTGAGAATTACCCCGAATTTTTCAGGGATCATGGTTGAAGAAAGCGGACTAGAGAGTTTAGATTCTTATGACGAAATGTTTGATTTGCTTCTTAATAATTTGAGACAGAACAACAACAGGAAACAGAAGACCAGGAAAAGCCTTCCGCGACAATAATGATTGACATTCATTTCCCCGGAGAGCGTGCCACTGACGGTGTAGGTGAATTGTTCTCCAGAGCTTTGAATTTGAATGTTGGATCAGAGATAATGAAGAGACTGGAAGGTGAAAGAACGATAATAATAACAATGCAATTAACTTGAATAATGGCGCACTTTCCAATCACCTCTGGGTGAAGAAAGTCCCGGAATGATCAACCGAAAAATGTGTAAACAAAAAAGCTCCCGAACGCGGGAGCTTTTGATTTCTTGGTGGGCCATTAGGGACTCGAACCCCAAACCTGACGATTAAGAGTCCCATTTCCCCAGTCCATAGCCGTCCATAGCCGTCCAGAATGTAGATTTATCAAGGCTTCCCAGTCTGGGAATGTCCACCAATTCCATAGTTGTCCATCCCCGTTCCCGGAACTCTCCCGGAATTTTTTCAACCCGGAAAAAGCAGTTAAGCTTTTTTAAGGTTGCCCACCAGGTGGTTGGCGTCGTCTTCGGCAAGTTTGCCGTTTTGCATAAAATCATCTAGTGCCCGGCGAACGTGTCCACTCTCCCCTAGCCACAGCCAGAGACAGCCTCTGTACCGCCGTTCTCCGCTCTGGTAATGGTCTAGTATGCCCCCAACCATTTACGCCGCTCCTGCGGCATCCTGGTGGCTTCGGACTTTGACGCCAAGGGATACCAGCAGTATTTGCACCCCTGCACACTCTCGCGCGTGAGATGCCAGGGGTGTCTATTTGTGATACACCCTTGGTGAGGGGCACTCAGTTTGCGGAATTGGACCAACTGGTCCAAAATCGCTGCGTATCCCCTTGCGTGTGTGTGCAGGGGATGAGATGGATGCGGCAAAACTTTCTACCATGGTAGAAGAAATGCCAAAAACTGAGGGATGAGCGGAGTTTAATTCCGGTCACGGATTCGCAGTATCCCCTTGCGGGGGCTAAGTCTGTTACCCGGTGTAACAAACTGCCGTAGCCTCTCGCGCGCACGGGTGAAGTGGCACCAGGGGTGTCCATACTGTGGACGCCCTTGCCGCTCTAGATGTATGCTTTTTCGTTATAGATAACCTTCCCGCTAGGGTATGACCTCTGGTCCCAAAATTTGAGCGCGCGTATGCGAAGTGGTAACGAAGTATCTAGTTTGTTAACAATTGTTAACACGGCTCACACCCCGCGCGCGTATGCGAAGTGGTAACTTACTCCGGTCTTTTTGCTCCACTGGGGCGCGCCCCCTCACACCCCGCGCGCGTATGCGAAGTGGTAACAGAAGGGTACTGTCATTGTCAGTAGCCCTGGTGGGTAGCCTCTCGCGCGCATGCGAAGGAGACTATGCGTAATCAATGCGGACGAATGGCGGGCCTTGGAGGTAGCCTCTCGCGCGTATGCGAAGTGGTAACAGAAGGGTACTGTCATTGTCAGTAGCCCTGGTGGGTAGCCTCTCGCGCGCATGCGAAGGAGACTATTGTGTATCAACACTTTTTACAGATTTCTGTGAAATGTAGCCTCTCGCGCGCATGCGAAGGAGACTATAGTCCATCTTGGGATAGTCTAGTGCATCAAACTCGTAGCCTCTCGCGCGCATGCGAAGGAGACTATTGTGTATCAACACTTTTTACAGATTTCTGTGAAATGTAGCCTCTCGCGCGCATGCGAAGGAGACTACGCCAGTACGGTGCTGTCTTTGCCGCCGCTGATCGGTAGCCTCTCGCGCGCATGCGAAGGAGACTACAAGGCACTTGGTGTAGACAATTGTATACAGAATGGTAGCCTCTCGCGCGCATGCGAACGCACCCTGATTTTAATTCAGGGGAATGGCGGCGAGCGTCAAGAAGTAGTCCCTTGCGCGCATGCGAAGGAGACTATTTTGTAACCTTCAGGCTGAAGGTAGCAAGTAGCCTCTCGCGCGCACACTCAGCACCTACCGGTGCCTGGAAGCCGCCTCTATCTTCACGGTAATAGGAGATTGTATACCCTTGGCCTTTTGAAGACAAGAAAAGGCCCCGGCGGTTAAACCAGGGCCTAGTCAGGAGGTACACACATGGAAAATGTGCCGCCGGTCCGGAGGTCGCAACTCCGCCGGTCCAGCTTATATCAACGGGTCGGACGCCCCATTAATACCCGTTAGGGGATTATGCCGTCGATTAGTACGAAATGCTCAGGCCGCGCTAACACCATATCTGCCCGCAGATAGCAGCGAATCCAAACCTGGAGGTCGCGGAACGCGCTGCCGCCGGTGTCCGCTGCCTGCCGGGAGATTTCAAGTGTCAGCTGCGTCCTCATCCCGACCAGACACTGGCTGAAGTCGCCGATGTAAGCTTCACTGGCATCACCCGCCGTCCCTCTGGCCAGGTCTGTCGGCACCTGGTTGGTAACAAGCCGCCGCAGACTGGTAAAGGATGCGGGAGGGACCAGTGGCTGTCCCGTGGTGTCGGAAAAACGGTCGATCGCCCCGGAAGTCCGTGGCGCATAAATCGCTGCCAGGCCGGTGTCGGCACCGTTGCGTTCGGCGATCTTCTGCACAGCCTCGGAAAACTTGCTGTAGCCGGTCAGCGTACCGCCGTTCACACCCAGGTCAATTTTTTGGATGTTCGTCCAGTTCCGAATCCCGATGGGCTCCAGTGTCCCCTTGCCGCGTAAGACAGCCCGGTCAAGCTCAAGAGCAATTGCCTGGCTTAGCGCATTTTCGATAAGTTCCGGCATGTTGATTGCGTCCTCGATTAATTCCACGCTGACTTTTACCAACGTTCCCAGTGTCCGTACGCGCAGCTCCAGGCTGCCGAACGTCATATCAGACGCAGGGATGGGTGTGTTTTCGGCACGCCAGGAGGCCGAAGGATCGCCGGTTACGCGCGCCAGTTTTAGTGTTGAGGATTCCATCGGAACAGTTAACGCACCAGCCTGGAAAATTCTAGACTGGTTCCGCGCCAGATCGATTATAAACGAGCTTAGTGGAGTCGGCACCAGATAGCCGCCCAGTGTACTGTCTGCAGCCGATAATGTCCGTTGTTCCTCGGTCGCACCACGCCAGTTTCCGGTAACAATCCCCTTAACCAGCCTGCCCAGGGACAGCCCGCCACGGCCCCCCCGTGCGGCTAGTTTCTCATCGTGCCGGAGTACCCGCACTTCACCCGGGAATGGGTTGTCGCTGATGGGTCCACTTACTTGTCTGCCGACGTTGGGTTCCATGGGTTCGTCAAAACCCGCCACCTCTTTCCGGCACTCTTCCGGAGACCATATGGTTTCGGAGAAGCCGAAGGAGTACCCTCTGTCGTGGGTGCCTTTGCTGGAATTAATTCTCTTCGCCAAAAAATTAGCCCCGCCAAGGCACTCGTTGAACCGGGACTCCTCGGATGGTTTTAAATCCCGTTTCTCATCCATGGCTAAATCCAGCAGCTTGTGTGCTTCCCTCAGCAGCCCAGCCCGTTCCTGCGTCAGTTCCAGGGTCTGTTCCATATTGATATGTTCCACGTCGAGCTTTTTCATCCTTTCTGTTTTGGCCTGCTGCAATCAAAAAGCGCATTGCGGCAAGCCCTAGTTTTAGGGTTGTCGACAATGCGCTTCGGCGGATTTCCGCAAAATTGCGATTGTCTGTTATCGATTAATTCTACTGGGTAGCGCAGCGGCATCCAGGAAAACGTTTCACGCCCGGCGTTCGCCGGACATTTTCGATAACGGATGCGCTTCGCGGATTTCCGCAAAACGCAAGATTATTAATCTATCAACATTATATCACACTTCGGCGGTCCACTCAACATCGCCGCCAGCATCAAACATTTGGCGTTCCAGTCGGCGGACCCCTATATACACCCCTAATCGCTGATGCCCGAAAACTCGCACGAACCTGTCATATCGCGTTCCCGCGCAGGAACTGTGGAGACTGAAGGGGCTATGCCCCCTATGTCCTTCTCCTGCCTACCGCCGCTTCCCGCTGTGTCTTTGCCCTTGAACAGTCCGTACACAACCCTTGCAGATTGGCCCTGTCATGCGATCCACCCCAGGCCCGTGGGTGTATGTGGTCTACTGCACTTGACGGCTTGCCACAATCCCGGCAGTTTGGCTCTTCCCTCAGCACTTGCCGTCTAAGCCGTTGCATCTCCGGCGTGCTCCACGGATTGTCCTGCCATGTCCGCCCATCCCAGGCCGGACGTTTGTGCTTCTCACATCTTCCACCCGTACCCGGTTCAACCAAGTTTGGGCACCCGGGTACCGAGCAAGGCGACTTCAATCGATTTGGCATGGTGTCACCTCCTTGTTGCCTGTCTCTTAGCCGCCTGTTCCCGCCTGCGGACCGCCTTACCCCGCTGCAATGCCGCTTGCCATAGCTCTTTATCCCAGGCCAACAAGGTGAGCAGTTCGCGCTCACTCAGCACCAGGAGACAGCCGGTTAGCTTGATCTCCACTAGTTGGTCATTCGGCCAGTCGGCGTGTCTTGCCATCGTTTGCCCCCATTTCTCGAAGTGGGCCATTCTCCCTAAGCATCCTTTTTGGTCTCCTTCGTAACATCATTACACCCCTTGTCTCCGTAGGCTTTGAAGTCTGTCCCGAAGTGGGCCACGTGGGCTCCTTCTATGTACCGAAGTGGGCCAAAGGGTCCACTTCTTTACCCCCCTCAAACCCTTGATATATATGTGTTTCTTGGATGTTACGAAGTGGGCCAAAAAGTCCTTTAGGGGGATCTTGGCCTTCTTCGTGGCAGTGGTCTTCTTTGCGCTTAAGCTCCCATATCCAAGGCCCGTTAAACACTCCTGATTTTTTGTAGGTATCAAGCTGTTCCCTAGTCCGGAGTTCATCCTTGGCTCTTTTAAGAGTCCGAGATTTAATGTCGTGCCTCCTGGCCGCCTTATCGATAACCGGAAACTCCTTCGGTCCATCTGCAAGGAAATCACGTAGCCACTCCACCGCGTCTTCCAGTGCGCTCCGGTCACCCCTGGTTGACTCCATCCCCAGCACGTCAGCTGCGGTCAGGTTGGATACCCCAGCCCACCGGAAGCCATCGTTAGTTAGTTCGTAACGCTGGGCCGGTCCAGCCGGTGCCAGAGAGGACTTGATATGTACCATTGCCCGGTTATTGACATCCTGGCTATCCGGTCCAACCAACAGAACACTCCGGGCGGCTGCGGTGAAGTCGATGGAACCCATCCCCCGATAAATAGCCTTGGATGCCCCGGCCTTTGTGAGGTGCCGAACAAGCACCACCGCACAGCGGCGGCGTTCGGCTAGTGTGGCCAGTGCGGCAAGCCGCGGCCGAACCTCGTTCGCACGATGCATGTCCACCTCTGCGTCAAGGAACCCCTGTACCGGGTCAATGATAACCAATTTTGCGCCGGTCTGGACAACGGCCACCTCGAGCTCCGCGATTTTTTCCATATCCCAGGGGACGGACTTACCTTCATCGTCTACGGCACCGGTTATGGCGAACACCTTTGAAACATCGGCCTCAACCGCGTCTAGTCTCGGTCGTAGCGTGTCGGCCAAGCCATCCTCAGCTGAGATGTAAATAACACTTGCGGCTTCGCGCCCCTGGCCGGGTTTGCCGTCCCCGGCGGGAAATCGGCAACCCATAGTAGCCGCAGCCGCTATAGCAAGCGCCAACCACGTTTTACCGCCGCCGGGGTCCCCCTCCATCAATGTCAGCTTCCCCAGAGGGATATAGGGTTGCCACAAGTAATCAACCGGTTCTGGTGCGATATCAGCGAGACAGACCATTATCGCCTTACCGCTGCCGACCTCTTCCGTAGGCACGTACCGGGAAACGCTTTCAGCGATTCTCTTCAACTCGGAATCATCAAGCGGAGGCTGACACCGCCGTGCATTGACCGCTTGGAGGCCCGGCAGGATCTCCTCGGCCGTCATCCCACGCCGACGCATACTCCCAGCAATACTTACAAGAGTATTGTTCCGCTTACCGCTAAGGAGCACGTCTAGGACTTCCGGTGCCGACTGGCCCACCGAACCCTTGGTGGCCAGCTCCACCACCCAGCTTGGACACTCGGCTAGGGGTATATCGTCCGGGTGCAAAGCGGCATCCCACGCGTAGCTTTGGCCACTGATATGTCCCGACGGCGGCGCGACGATATAACCGCCATCTGCTTTAACATCTACTCCCTCAGCAAACGCCTTCTTCCAAGACGGCGTGCCGTCCGGATAAGCCAAGAGGACATGCCGACCGCCGCCGCCGGTCTGGGCCTCGGGCGTCTCCGGCAAGGAACCGTATTTCTGTTCAAGTTCTGCTAAATTTAAATGGCCGGCATTTCGGGGGTCAATATCAATCGCCACAAAGCCGCTAATTAAGCCCGTAGCAATTCCAATGTTGGCATCAGGCCAACGAGCCCACCACGCGCGGATCTGCTCCCGGTCGGTGGTCGAATCCTTGACCCCCTGGGTGGTCCGTGGGTGTTTGCCTGGGCTCGTGCACCGGGGATTGCCGCACGAGCACTTCCCGGCCCGGATGCTGTGCAGAGGTAAGACGCTCCAACCCCGGTCGGCGTAGGCTTCAAGAACTTTCCTCATAAAAATCACCTCCGATCCTGGGCGTGATCAATCTGACCCTGGACCCAATCTTCGAGCCATTGTCGCGGTACCCGGCGGGACCGACCGACCCGCACGGATAGGAAGGTGCCCTTGTCCAGTTCCAGGTAGAATTTTGACCGGGACAGCCCCAGAAGCGAGGCGGCTTCCTCCACCGAGAGAAGTAACTTTTCATCAGTCCGCAGTTGTCTCATTCTCGTTCACTTCCTCAAACAAGCTATCAACGTCCCGCACCCCGAGCGCCCGGCCTAGGCGCTCTTTCCAGGTCGGAAAGGGCCGACGCCAGCCACATTCGATGGCGCTGATATCCTGCGCCGTCACCCCGGACAGTGCCGCCAGTTGCGCTTGAGTCAGCCCCCGCCGCGCGCGCTCCAGCCGTAATTTCAACATTTTTCATCCTCCCATTGACTTCCAGTCTGAGAACTTGTATAATATTCTCAGTACTAATAGTAACATATCAACCTATGCACTACGTAGAGTGACAAGAAGGGGGTGAAATCGAATGCCTAACTACCGCAATGCGGACGACGTTTACACCGACTTGTCCAGACGGATCAACCGGGAACCGGACCCGAAGATATGGGACCACCTAGTGCGGAAGCGGTACATAACTGAAATGGTGGCTGAAGAAGATGCAATCACTATGGAGGAGCTCGTAGCTGAATACCGCGGCCTCGAACAACTACGGGGGAACGACAGTCATAGGCCGCGCATAGAAAGAGAAGTCCCGCCGGATAAACGCGGTGAGGCTCTCTCCCGAATCCTGGCAATTGAAGCCGCCCAAGGGCCGGACGTGCAGAGATTCCGGAAGCGGCTTCTTGATGACAAACTGCTGACTTGGGAAGAAGCAGTATCCTGGATTGAGGAACAGCACCGCACAGCAGGCCGCCCCACAATGTACGCCGTTGTACCGGTACCGGAAGAAGCAAATGAGGATGAACCGTTTGCTTGGCTGAAGCAGGCCGCTCAAAAATCCTTGAAGGAAAAGAGCACCTGGCCGGTCGCGTACAAAGTAAAAACCATTGATTACGCCCGCCCCGGAGATTCCTGGGTCCACCGCTTGCCGGTCAGCATCGGTAGCCCGCTGGACCAACTGCGGGTTATTTCTGAAAGACTTGCAAAGGCGTACCATTGGCCTCCGGCAGCGGCAACTGTTTTTGTACTTACGGGCGCAGAATACCTAATCCCCCGCGCCCGAATCACAACCACCATCAAAAGTCCCTTCTCCGCGCTCCGCACAATCAGTATTGAAGTCCTGGCCAGTGTCCCGGTGCGCGAGGTAACGGAAATATACGCCGACGCCCGGCGGAGACTGCTCGGCCCCGGCGGACGCGACCCGGCCATAACGAAGGAATGGCGGGCCGAATTGGCCGTCTTTGTGGCGGAACATAATGATGGCCGAAGTTGGCGGGAAGCTATGAAGATATGGAACGAGAAGCATCCGGAACGCCGCTGTGACAATCCCAGCACCTTCGCTCGGGATGGTCGCCAGGCTTACGAGAAAATCACCGGTTCGCGATTATTCTGGGGAAAAGACAAGAACAGTCCTGCGTCCGGGTGACGTGATCTCAAAAAACGATTTTTGGAAGAGGGGGAAAAGCGCAATGCCAAGGAAAACAAAGCGCAGGGGACCGGGTGAAGGCACCATCTACAAGCAAGAGAAAACGCGGAAGCGGAAGGACGGGACTGTGGTAACCGATGTATACTGGTCCGGCGAAATCTATTTCGGCAAGGATGCCGATGGGAAGAAGCAGGTCGAACGCTTCTCCGGGAAGTCGTATGAGGAAGTTTTGGAGAAAATGGACGCGGCCAAGTCGGACCGGCGGAAGGGAATCTTGACCGAACCGACTTCCAAGGAGACCGTCAAGGACTTCCTGGAAAGGTGGCTCAGGGATTCGGTGAAGCACTCGGTTCGGCCGCATACATACCGGTCCTATGAGAACAACGTCCGGAATCATATTGTTCCGGAAACTGGTTCAATCTCGCTAAAAAAGCTAACCCCGGCGCAGATACAACAGCTTTACGCCAAGAAACTGGAGTCCGGCTTGTCCCCCCGCTCAGTTCAGTATATGCATGCCATCCTTCACCGGGCCTTGAAGCAGGCCGCAAAATGGGGATTGGTACCCAGAAATGTCTGTGACGCCGTGGATCGGCCGAAGGTGGAACGGCAGGAAATGCAGGTCCTTGACGGCGAACAGGTCAAGCAGCTCCTGAAAGCCGCCGCCGGGGACCGCCTGGAAGCTCTCTATGTCCTGGCCGTCACCACCGGCATGCGGCAAGGGGAAATTTTGGGTCTCTCCTGGCCGAATGTCGATTTGGATAAGGGAGTAATTCGCGTTCGCCAACAGCTCCAGTGGTTGCCCAAAGTAGGGTTCGCCTTTTCGGAACCCAAAACGAAGAAAGGACTCCGGACTATCCCACTGACCGCTACGGCCGTAACCGCCCTAAAGAAGCACCGCGCCCGCCAAAATGAGGGACGCCTGGCCCTCGGTGAGGCATGGCGGGATGAGCACGATTTGGTTTTTACAACCACCATCGGGACGCCGATAGACGGGACAAACCTGGTTCCGCAATCATTCAAGCCGCTGCTGAAAAAAGCCAAACTGCCGGGCATTCGCTTCCATGATCTTCGCCACACGGCGGCCACGCTCTTGCTCCAGGCCGGGGTTCACGTGAAGGTGGTGTCGGAAATGCTCGGACACGCATCCATTACCCTGACACTGGACACGTACAGTCACGTATTGCCGGTGATGCAGGATGACGCCGCGTCCAAACTGGAGGCCATTCTAGGCGACAAGAAGGAGACCGCCCCCAAAAAGAGGGCGGCCACCAGCAAAAAGAAGTAAGCCGGATTCCCGGCCTATTCTCGGGACGTGGACCAGGCCTCCGCGTCCCCTTTATTTTCCGGGTCCCGTTCCCGGAACTTTCCCGGAATTCTGTTTTAGCGAGAAGCTCCCGAACCCCGAAAGCCTTGGTATTCTTGGTGGGCCATTAGGGACTCGAACCCCAAACCTGACGATTAAGAGTCGCCTGCTCTACCAATTGAGCTAATGGCCCGTTTTATTATGGTGGAGGGAGGTGGATTCGAACCACCGTAGGCGTCGCCAGCGGATTTACAGTCCGCCCCCTTTGGCCACTCGGGTATCCCTCCATAGTCTGTCCGGCCGACATCTCGGAAGATGTCACAAATGTAATTTTAGCACGAGGGTGCTGGCCTGTCAACCGCTTTGCGCAGGCTGATCAGAGTCCAAACGATGGCACTTTGCAGGAGAATGAATGATGGTCGGGATGGGGAGATTCGAACTCCCGGCTTCCTGCTCCCAAAGCAGGCGCGCTGACCAAGCTGCGCTACATCCCGAGCAATATTTAGCCCTGTTGCCGATTTTGGACTAATACCGATTCTACCACGCGTTTAGAGGCAGTGTCAATGAATCCGGTCCTGTCACATGCTGGCGACCGGCTGCGGAAAAGGCGGGATCCAGCACTTTGTGGCTTCCAGAAGGGCTTGGCTGGGATATCTTGAAGGATTGAAGAGTTGCCTGCCGTGATATAATATTTGTAGGAAAAACTTACAGGTATGGAGGTGCATTGAATTGCTTACAGATACTCTGCGTAAAATGATGCTGGTGAGCATCGGTGCTGTTTCCCTCACTCGGGATAAGGCGGAGCAGCTGGTCAAGGAGCTGAGTGAGAAGGGCCAGGTGAACCAGGCCGAAGCCCGCAGTTTCGTACGCGAAATAATGGAGAAGGGCGACCGGGAACGGGTGGCCATTCAGAAGGCGGTTTCCGGGGAAGTCCGGAAGATCCGGGAAGAGATCGGCTTTGCCAGTAAGAGGGATCTGGCTGAAATCAGTGCGAGGCTGCGGCGGATCGAGGAACACCTGAATATCCCGTACGTTGAGGCAGAGCCTGCTGCGGAAAACGTCCCTGCGAGCGATACTACGCAAGAAAACCAAGCGTAAGGACACAGCTTGCCCAACTAACAGTTCTAACTGGGACCAGCCCCTGAGTATAGTATTATAGCAAAATACTGGCAGGGGGATGGTCCCTAGTGTTTACGAGGCGCTGTTTTTTGTTCGTGCTGACCCTGCTGTTAGCAGTGTGTTTCAGCCCCTGGGCGGCGGCTGCTCCATCGAATTCCACAGGGTCGGAACAATCCGCCCCGGAGGCTAGCTATTCAAAACAGATCTTCATTGTGGTCATCGATGGCCTGCAGTCTAGCGCGCTGCAACGGGCTCAGGTTCCTAATATCAACGGCGTTGCTACAGCAGGACTCCGGATGAGCGACAGCCTTCCGGTGTGGCCGGCCGACACGCATAGCTCGGTGGCCAGCATCATTACCGGTGCCGATCCTGAATCGCACGGGTACCTGGACGCTTTGGGCAAACTGCAGAAGCCGACCATTTTGCAGTTGGCTGAGCAGATCAAGATCCAGACGACGGTCTTCGACGGTACGGGTGAGTTGCAGGCCTTGGCCGAAGGGACCCGGCACTACCAAAAGGCGAACAGTGATGAGAAGCTGATCGATGCCCTGATCAAGTACCTCTCCGAGAAGAATCCATACCTGAACCTGGTGATCCTGGCGGAACCGCGGGCGGCACTGGAGCGATCAGGTGTCGAAAGTCAAGAATACCTGAAAGCCGTGACCGACGCTGACAACCACGTGGGCCGTCTCCTGCATTTTCTTCATAACAAAGGCGCTTATAATCAGAGCATGATTATTGTGACCGGCACGACCGGTCAGCCGCCGATCGTCATCAAGGGCTTGCCTTATAAAACCGGACAGGTGATGCCACCGGCAGCTTTGGTGGACATCGCGCCGACACTGGCCTATACCCTGGGGGTGAAACTGCCGGGAGCCACCGGGAAGGTGCTGTGGAACGTCTTTGATCCCGGCTCTCTGCAGAATGGGTTCTACCTCCTCGAACAGCGGATCAGGGATCTCAGCGAAACGCAGATTCGGCAGGGGCAGGAAATCTTCCGGCTGCGTGGCGAACAGCTTCTTGTACAGCAGGAGAAGCAGGAGATCTCTGCGGATAAGGCCCGCGCCGCCAAGGCCATCAACCAGCGTGACGACGAAATCAAGTCCCTGCATAATCAGATCAACGGCCTAAAGACGGTGATCGGGGGAATCCTGATTCTGGCCGGTATTGGGTTTGTTATCGAGTATCGGCTGCTGCGAAAACGCTTCCTCCTGTTCTAAAGGCACAAGACGACAGTCAACCTTGTGGGCACCGGACATCCGGTGCCTTCGTTTGTTAACCTTGCGGTTTAATGATTTGGTGCAAATGTACTAGAATAGAAAGGAACCCTGAATAGGTATCTTCAAAGGCCACAGACATTTTGCGGGAACGATCTGAAGGTAAACAGGCATAAAACAGCAAAATTTCCTATGTTTAAGGTGTTTTTTCCGAGAAGGAGGAAAACCAGTGACGGAGCGAAAAGACCCGATCTGCCGGGCCAGTATGGAAATCTTGGGGCGGGTCACAGAGGACGGACCGGGGAATGTCTTCTCTCGGGCCGCACAGATGAAACCCTGTCCGATCGGGGTCGGGGGCAACTGCTGCCGGTTGTGTAATATGGGGCCATGCCGCATCGGCGAGGGCAAAGGGCAGAGTTCGACCGGTGTGTGCGGGGAGACCACGGAGACCATCGTAGCGCGCAACTTTGCGCGGATGGTTGCGGCTGGAACGGCAGCTCATTCGGATCACGCCCGAGAGGTCGTGCAGGCGCTGCTGGCTACGGCTCGTGGACAAGCCTCTGGTCTTACGATCCGGGATGTGGCACGGCTGAGGAGCCTGGCCTTAGAGCTAGGTTTGAATAAGGATGAAAAGGATCCGCTGAAACTGGCGGAACTGGTTGGGCAATGCCTGTTGGCCGAGTTTGGACGCCAGGACGGTGAGATTCGGTTTGCCGGTCGGGCACCGGAGCGACGGCAGGCCCTCTGGCGTACGCTGGGGGTTATACCCCGGGGTATTGACCGGGAGGTGGTTGAACTGCTGCACCGCACCCACATGGGGGTGGATCAGGATGCCGCACATCTGACCCGGCAGAGCACCCGTACCGCCCTAGCCGATGGATGGGGCGGCTCGATGATCGCCAGTCAGGTACAGGACGTTTTGTTTGGTGCACCCCATCCTGTACGCAGTAAGGTGAATCTGGGTGTCCTCAGCGAGGATCGGGTAAATGTTGTGATTCATGGTCATGAGCCACTTATGCCGGAAGTGCTCGTGGCCCTGGCCTGCGACCCGGCTTGGAACGAGAAGGCGAAGGCCGCCGGGGCGCAAGGCATAAACGTGGTGGGGATCTGCTGCACTGCCAACGAACTGCTGATGCGGCGCGGGCTGCCGGTTGCGGGCAGTTTCCTGCAGCAGGAACTGGCGATCAGCACGGGGGCGGTCGAGGTCATGGTTGTCGACGTTCAGTGTGTGATGCAGGGACTGGCGGGGGTGGCTGCCTGCCACCATACCACCTTGGTGACCACTTCGGAGAAGGCGCACATTCCGGGGGCGCTGCACCGCCCGTTTACCCCGGAGAACGCCGTTTCGCGGGCGGAGGAGATCGTGGCTCTGGCGATAGAGAACTTCAAGCGGCGCGGCGAGGTGTATATCCCGCCGCACACGCTGGACCTGGTAGCCAGATTCACCCACGAGAGCGTCCGCTACACCCTGGGCGGGACTTACCGGGGCAGCTACCGCCCCTTGGTCGATAACATTGTGAACGGCCGGATCAAGGGGATCTGTGCCGTGGTCGGGTGTACGAACCCGCGCCTGCGGGCAGGCGAGATGCACGCCCAGGTGGTACGGGAGTTAATTGCCAATGACGTGCTGGTGCTGAGCACTGGGTGTGCGGCTATCAATTGCGCCAAGGAGGGGCTTATGGTGCCCGAAGCGGCGTCACTGGCCGGGCCGGGTCTGCGTGAGGTTTGCGAGGCCGTGGGGATTCCGCCGGTATTGCATTTCGGTTCTTGTGTGGATAACAGCCGTCTCCTGGAAGCGGTCTGTGCGCTGGTGCGAGAAGGCGGGCTGGGAGACGACCTGTCTGAGCTGCCGGTCGTAGGCTGCGCGCCGGAATGGGTGAGTGAGAAGGTGATTGCGATCGGCCACTACTTCGTGGCCAGCGGCATCCCGGTGGGCTTAGGAGTGTCGTTTCCCACCTTGGGGAGCACCGGTTTCACTGAGCATCTCGGCCGGGGTATGGAAGAAGAGTTGGGGGCCGGCTGGTTTTACGAGCCGACTGCGGCCGGGATGGCCGGACGGATTATCGGGATCATCAGCCAACGCCGCCAGCGGCTAGGCATTGAGAAGGGCCGCGAGCGGGTTTTGTTCGACATGGAGATGAGGAGGAAACTCGATGTCTAGAATTATTGCCTTCGCCGCCATCAGGGGCGCACACCGATTAGTCGGCCAGGCCGGAACAGCTTTGACCGAGGCGCTGGAGCGCTATGGCGGCACCTCGCCAGTGGCCTTCCCGAATACGGGTTACTACCTCCCGGTGATCTACGGTCTGACCGGGCGGCGGGTCGAGGTGCTCGATCACCTGGTTCCGGTGTTGGACGAGGCGCGGTGCTTGTTACCCCCGGTGCCTTCTGAGGAGGTGTGGCTTCCGTACCTTGGTTCCGCGCTCGATGCCGGGATTGCCACCCTCTTTGCGGATGAAATTATTGAAGCCTTGAAATACCTGGGGCCGGACTGTCCCTACGGGAGTCCCGGCGATGCAGAGCGCCTGTGGCTGGGTGCGGCCGACGACGCGGTGCTGCGTCAGCGCGGGATCGAGTTCGTGGATGGCACGGCGCCCGGTTTTGCGGCCTGTGTGGGGGCTGCGCCGGATGTCGCCACAGCCGTGCGGATTGCCCGGGAATGCCAGGAGAAGAACCTATACGTCCTGCTGTCGGCTGGAACGGACGGGCAGAGCATGGCTGAGCAACTCGCCTCCGCGGGGGTGCAACTGGGCTGGGAGACCCGGCTGGTGCCGTTCGGTAAGGATGTGTCGTCGACCATCTTTGCGCTGGGATTTGCCGCCCGCGTGGCCCTGTCCTTCGGCGGGGTGAGTGCCGGAGACGCCCGTCGGCTGCTGGACTACTGCCGTAACCGTGTCTTTGCCTTCGTGCTGGCACTGGGTGAAGTGGACGACGAAAAGTGCGCCCAAGCAGCCGGGGCGCTGAACTTCGGCTTCCCCGTGATCGCCGATACCGACATTCCGGAGATTCTGCCTTCCGGGATCTGCATGTACGAACACGTAGTTTCGAACGTGCCTCACGACCGGATTGTTTCCCGTGCCGCCGAAGTGCGCGGCCTGAAGCTGGCGGTGTCCAAGATGGACCTCCCCGTGGCCTATGGTCCGGCCTTCGAAGGGGAATCGGTGCGCAAGAAGGATATGTACCTCGAGGCCGGCGGGCAGCGCACCCCTGGTTTTGAGCTGGTTCGGATGGCGGCTGTCGACGAGGTCGAGGACGGGCGTATTGAGGTGAGCGGGCCGGATGTGGACGCCGTCGAGGACGGAGCCCGCCTGCCGCTGGGCATCTGGATCGATGTCGCCGGGCGCAAGATGCAGGAAGACTTTGAGCCGGTGCTGGAGCGCCGGATTCACTACTTCATTAACTATGCCCAGGGCGTGTGGCACATGGGCCAGCGGGACATCAACTGGCTGCGCATCAGCCGGGATGCCTACGCCGCCGGTTTCCGCTTGCGGCACCTGGGAGAGATTCTGTATAGTAAGCTGAAGTCCGAGTTTTCGAGTATCGTGGACCGGGTGCAGGTGCGCATCGTCACCGGCGAGCAGGAGGTTCTGGAACTGCGGGAGACGGCGCGGCGTTACTACGCCGACCGGGACGCCCGGTTGGCCGAACTCAGCGACGAGAGTGTCGACACTTTCTATTCCTGTACCCTGTGCCAGACCTTCGCCCCGACGCACGTTTGTGTGGTTCTGCCGGAACGGGTGGGACTCTGCGGTTCGGTCAGTTGGCTGGATGCGAAGGCTGCTTTCGAGATCGGTCCGCACGGGTGCAACCAGCCCATCCCGAAGCGCGGCGTTTTGGACCCCGCGAAGGGTGAGTGGGCTTCCTGCAACGAGTTTATCCGGGACAATTCCCGCGGGGCGATCGAGCGGACTAATTTCTACACCATTATGGAGTACCCGCTCACCTCCTGCGGCTGTTTTGAGGCCATCCTGTCTCTGGTACCTGAGGCCAACGGATTTCTGGTGGTGAACCGTGAACACAGCGGCATGACCCCGGCCGGGATGACCTTTTCCACAATGGCCGGGTCGATCGGCGGCGGGGTGCAGACACCGGGGTTCATGGGGATCGGTAAGTCCTACCTGTCCTCGCGGAAGTTCATCAAAGGGGATGGGGGGCTGGCCCGCATCGTCTGGATGCCGCGGGCCTTCAAGGAACAGATGCGCCTCGTGCTAACCCAGCGCGCCGAGGAAGAAGGCCTGGGAGCCGACTTCGTCGATAAAATCGCCGACGAAACCGTCGGAACCGACGTCGACACCGTCCTCGCCTTCCTAGAAGAAAAAGAACACCCCGCCCTCTCCCTGCCCCCCCTCTTCTAGCGAAAAGGGGGAGGAAAAAGGGGACAGGGGAGGAAAAAGGGGACAGGCTGTGCGGCCGAGCTAGGTCGTGTCACATAGTGGGTGCGAACCCCACTCGGTAAAGTTTAGCCAACAACCGGTAGCTAGCCTTGGAGCCACCCAGGCAACTGGTTGGTTTAA
>Ga0180017_100171_pt1 | contig 27064 bp, 22 predicted proteins | sample KR46_S_MetaG_FD_129674 | JGI IMG/M metagenome (GOLD analysis project Ga0180017, IMG submission 129674) | Groundwater microbial communities from the Olkiluoto Island deep subsurface site, Finland - KR46_S_MetaG | ecosystem: Environmental > Aquatic > Deep subsurface > Groundwater | place: Finland...
CCTTGAGGTATTTTGCATAAATTTCAAACATTCAGTGCGCAGTCATGATAAAAATTCTGATAACAAGCGCAATTTAACAATCACATTTAGCAACGAACGTACCAGCAGGCCACAACCGCATCGGCACGGTCAGGATGCGTATCCCATGATGGGCATACGCAACCTGAAGTTGAACTCGCGCACATCAGAAAAATTTCGGAGAATTGTAAGGTATTACGTACGGACATGTCGGAAAAGATTACACATGGGCCATCACTTTTTCGTTTCAGGCAATGCCGCAACACAAGTTTGGAGTTGCGTGACACTGCTTGCCGTTGAGTTTCGCACGACGATTCAGAGCCGCGCCGAGGGCCTCAAAAGACGCCCTCGGGCCTTAAAATGGATCGCACAGGCTGACCTGGTTATGGCAGGCGGAAATGGCGGTTAAAGAAGCCGCTTTTTGGCATAAAACATGAAACAAAAGAATCACGAAAAGCAGTTCCCGGTTCCGGCAACCACTCGTGACATGCCCGGCGGCGCGGACAAATGGCGGAAGCCTCTCCTTGCTAACGATGACGCCACCCCGTCATTTATTGCGGCGCCAGGCAACGAAACCACGAGTTGAGCATACCCCTCCCTGGCAAGCCACAGGGGGGGGATTTTTTTGGGGGGATTACGAATAATTTCTTTTACTGGCGAGGGCCGTAAAGGCTGCGGTCGCCATCGGCCGACCCAGGTAGTATCCTTGTCCCTCGGCACAGTGATGATCTTTAAAGAAGGTATGTTGCGTCTTCGTTTCAATACCTTCGGCAACGATTTTATGATTGAAGCCCCGCGCCATCGCCATGAGGGCGCTGGCGACAGCCTTCCCGGACTTGGCCTCGATGTTGTGCACGAACGACTTGTCAATCTTAACCGTGCCGATTGGAAATTCCCGTAAAAAACTCAGACTCGTATACCCTGTGCCAAAGTTGTCCACGGCGATCTGCACGCCAAGGTTCTTGAGCGCATGCAAAGCAGGCAGAGCATGATGCGAATCCCGCGACAGGCCGTTTTCACTCATTTCAATTTGCAGATATTGCGGAGGAAGACCCGTGTCGTCCAGGATGGCACGGACTCCAGCCAAAAAATTCTGGTCGCTGAATTCCACCGCCGAGACATTGACCGCGATCCGGCTCAGCTTAAGCCCAGCCTGCAGCCAAACCTGCGCCTGCCTGCAAGCCTCACGGATCACCCACTGCCCAATCGGCAGAATGAGCCCGCAACTCTCCGCAACTGCGAGGAATTGCGCCGGCAAGCTCAGCTCACGATCGGAGCGCTCCCAGCGCAGCAATACCTCGGCGCCGGTGATGACGCCGGTCTCAAGATGTAACGTCGGCTGGTAGTGCAGGATGAATTCGCCTTGCTCGAGCGCGCGCTTCAGCGCCAGCTCGGCGGACTTGCGCATGATTGAAGTGGAACTGGGGTTCATGCTTGGAGTGTAGATCTCGTAGCTGTTGCGACCGCTTCTTTTGGCTTGATACATCGCCATGTCCGCGTTGCGCATCAGCGCGTCGGCGTCAGCGCCGTCATCCGGATACATGCTGATGCCAATGCTCAAGGTGACACGCAGTTCGTGCCCGGAAATGACATGCGGCTCCCCCACGCTGTGAATCAGTTTTTCCGCGAAATGAGTGACGCTTTGCTCATCCCCGATTTCCGGAAGCAGGACCACGAATTCGTCACCACCGTGACGGCTGACCGTATCCGAGGTGCGGATGTTTGCCTGCAGACGCTTTGCGACGGATTGCAGCAACTGGTCCCCAATCGCATGGCCCATCGAATCGTTGATGTGCTTGAAGTGGTCTATGTCCAGAAACATCAGCGCCAGTTTGCTGCCGTGGCGCTTTGCGAGCAAGATCGACTGCAACAGACGGTCGGTCAAAAGCGACCGGTTCGGCAGTCCCGTGAGCAGGTCATGCTCGGCCAAGTAGGACAAATGAACCGAAACCCTCTCGACCGCCTCGGTCATCATGTGCGCGTTGACCGAAGCAACGACGAGGTTTTCGTTTGCTTCCCGGAGCGTAGTTTCCATTTGCGAACAGAATTCGACCTTGACCTTTTCGGCACTTTTGCGCACCCGAAACGCCTTCTTGACCACCTTTGGAACGTCCTCGCGCCGGTCAGAAAACGCCTCGCCATGACTGTCTGATTGTGCTTCTCGCACCATCATTTCGACAGTCTTCTGTTTGCTTTTAGGATGCGATTCCAGCGCCTTAAAGCTCGACGGCAAGGCGTACGCACGTCTCTTGAGCGATAGTTTGGACGTATAACGCCTGTACTTCAATCCAGCTTTTAGCATGTTCGTTCCTGATCATTTGCTGTGAGCGTCAGCGTCGGGCTTCCGCTCAAAATTCCACCATATTCGGACAGCGTCTCGCCGATGACAATGCCGCCATCGTCGATTTCAAATTCCCGCAGCTCATTGCTATGGGCGCTGGCGCGGACCTTGACGACCGCCATGACCCGCTTCAGGCGGCTCTCGACCTCGATGTAGCGCTGTACGATAATCGCGTCAGTGAGAAATGCGGATCCATTCGGGCTGAAACGCAGATCGGTGTATCTGTCTTCAAGTTCCGAGGTCATGAGCACCGTCACCCCAAGATTGGACAGCGCGGCGATCATGCGAAACAGCGACTCCCGAAAATCCTCGCGAAAAGTCGGGGCCACGGCGAGCTCGAAACCGGACAGGGAATCGATCACCACACGCGTCGCTTTCATGCTTTGAATGAGGCTTATGAGATGCTGAATAACCTCGTCCATGGACAGATCGAGGGAACGGGTATTGATCAGACCAATGCTCCCGGCCCGGACCAGATCGTCGATGGTGTGCGTCCGGGACTGGCTCGGGGTCTGCTCAAAGGCGACAATCACTCCCGGCTCGCCCCGCCGTACTCCCTCGACCAGAAAGGCCGTGGCCAGGATGGTCTTGCCTGAGCCCGACGGTCCGGCGACCAGCAGCGAATACCCCGGCGGCAATCCCCCGCCCATCATCTCATCAAGACGCGGCACGCCCATGGACAGACGCTTCTGCGCATGCTCCCTGCGGCGGGACGTGGGCGAAAGGTTGCCGTCATCACGAACTTCCACTGCCGGGAAGACGACGACCCCGTCGCCGGTGATACGGAACGTATGCATCCCGGGTCGGGTGGCCTGACCGCGCATTTTCATGATCTGAATCTTGCGCACCATTGAATTCCGGTAAACGCTTTGTTCCAGCGCTATCAGCCCATCGGCCATGGCGAAAATCGGCGGGGGGCTTGCGTCTGAAGAATACTCACCAATCAGAAAAGTTGAAGTCTCCCAGCCCATAAGTTGCATGCCCAGCTGCTGGATGAATTGCTGCTGACTGATCGCGCCGTCGCCCTGGCGCTGCGCCTCCAGCATGACCGAACGGAACGAATCGATGAAGACCAGCGCTGGAGCGGTGCTTTCGACCTCATGCGAGATTCGCTGCAAAACCTGGGCGAACGTCCCTGTCGCGATGTCATCACCCAGGCTGACGAAGCGGATCGTATCGTTGATTTTGTCCGGATCGAAAAACGAAAATTGCTGCTGGTAACGCAACATCTTCATGGGCGATTCGCCGAGCACGGTAAAAAAGAGTGCAGGACGCTCAGGTGATGCCATGGCGAACAGGAGTTGATGCGCAAGGGTCGTCTTGCCGCAACCCGGAGCCCCCAAAATGAGGTTGAACGAAAACTCCGGAATCCCGCCGCCAAGAATCGCATCAAGCCCGGGAACGCCGGTGGCAAGGCGGGCGATGCTCACTTTTCGGCTCATGATATCTTCTCCTGCTCCACCACCCCTGGCGCGGCCGCCCAGAGCGGGTCCAGAAGGCGCCTGGTCAGGGAATTTCCGATCAAGGTGGCGAGCAATTCAGTGAACGTTATCAGCAGAGAACTGCTTGCCTGCGCCGCCGCAACCGGGTCGCGCCCTGCCAAACGCATGCTGATTCGGACTGGAAGGGATTCGTGGTCTATCTGCTCGTCCGGGCTTGCCAGCCAAGGGAAGGCGGCGCTCGTCAGATAAAGGGATCGCTTGAGAATGGCGTCGACGCCATTGCCGCCAATCACAGGCGTCAACTGCGCGGACATCTGGAGCCATATCTCAGCGGTCGCCCTGGCGATGACGAGTGCGTCAGGGGAATCCCCCGCGCGTTGCCGCAAGGTTCTTCGGATCGCCTCGCGGCAAAGGTCGCGATCTGTAAACGGCATCAGAACTCCTGAAACCTGATAGCGGGCTTGCTGTGCGGAATCGAACGACTCATCAGCACGACATGAACGATTATCGTATGGTAACACGCGAGAAATCGAACCATGGCAGAACTCCATCAAACGCGACTTCTCAGAATATAGATCGCCATATAAACCACGAATGAAATCCCAAGAACCAAAATCCATGTCCATCCGATCCTTCCAAATTCCTTATGTCGCGGGGCAATCCGCCACCTCTGGTCTTCCTGCAAATAATCAAACTTGAGCGAGTGCAATTTTCCCATATCTCCAGACCTCAAAATGTTATTAAAAATGCCTTGCCGCTTATTGATTTTCTGCAATAACATCTGTTCTCCATGTTTGGATATTTGCCGATTTTATCACTCGAGCGAACACGAAAACATCAGAAAGCGTTTCTGCTCAGCAACAAGTCGATTTTGCAACGATCGCGCCAAGACGATCCTGCGAAGATTATTTCACACCAAACTGATTATATAGAGGAAGTATGTATATCGAGGCCGCAGCCGAGGACCACCAAATCCGTCGCATACACCACAAACTGTGCAATATGACGGTTAAGGCCCAAGAGGATGCCAGCCCTCGGGCGAGTCCTTTTCCAAAAAAAAATATATTTGGAGCATAGATCCATAATTCGAATACGTTAAAAATTACCAATAGTGATAAAATAATCTCAGCAGCGCTGCTTGAATGCTCACGGATTCTCTATAAATTACTCTTGCGCGTCGCACATAAACACGCGAACAGTATCTTCAATGCGTGTCGAGCCACAAACCCATCCCAGGCCAGGATTCTCACATTGCCAAATTATCATTGGCACATTTTTTGATATGGTGTCATAAACAAAATATGAATAATAAGTCAAAAGCCAAGCATAGCGACTCGCCTGCTACAAATCCGGAATCCGCTCTGCCAGCGAAAGAAGTCCCGAATCCCGCTTTCCCCATAGTCGGAGTCGGGGCTTCCGCCGGTGGACTGGAAGCCCTCGAGCAATTTTTGCGGCACGTGCCTGAAAAGAGCGGGCTGGCCTTTGTTGTCGTCCAGCACCTCGACCCGACGCACAAGGCGCTCCTGCCGGAACTGCTCCAGCGCGCCACCGCGATGCCGGTGCAGCAGGTCAAGGACAGGATGCGGGTCGAGCCGGACTGCGTGTACGTGATTCCGCCCAACCATGACATGTCCATCCTGCACGGGGTGCTGCACCTTTTCAAACCGGCTGCCCCGCGCGGCCTGCGTCTGCCCATTGATTTTTTCTTTCGCTCGCTGGCCGAAGACATGCAGGAACGCAGCATCGGCATCATCCTTTCCGGCATGGGCTCCGATGGCACGCAGGGACTGCGGGCCATCAAGGAAATGGCTGGGCTGGCCCTGGTTCAGGAGCCCGCCTCGGCCAAATTCGACAGCATGCCCAGAAACGTCATCAATGCCGGACTGGCCGATGTGGTGGCTCCGGTGGAAGAATTGCCTGTAAAGCTCCTCGGCTTGATGCGGCATGCACGGGTTGTCGCCTCGTTCGCCACCCCTCTGGAGGAGAAGACCCAGAGCGGCCTCGAAAAAATCATCCTCCTGCTGCGCACGAAGACCGGTCATGATTTTTCCCTGTACAAGAAGAACACCTTGTACCGCCGCATCGAACGGCGCATGTGCATTCACCAGATCGACAGGATCATGTCCTATGTCCGCTTTCTGCAGGAAAATTCCCAGGAAACGGAAATTCTGTTCAAGGAGCTTCTGATCGGAGTGACCAGCTTTTTTCGCGATCCGGCAGCGTGGGAGCATCTGCAGGAAAATGTCCTCCCGCTTCTTGTGAAGGCGTGTCCGCCGAATGGCATTCTGCGGGCGTGGACACCGGGCTGCTCCACAGGGGAAGAAGCCTATTCGCTGGCCATCCTCTTCAAGGAAACCGTGGCTAGGTTGGCGCTGGAATCAAACATCAAGCTGCGCATCTTTGCCACCGACCTGGACAAGGACGCCATTGACAAGGCTCGCTACGGCCTCTATCCGCAAAGTATCGCCGCGGATGTTTCTGCCGAACGACTGGACCGTTTTTTCGTGCAGGACGGTAACGGCTACCGGGTCGGCCAGGATATCCGGCAAGTGATCACCTTCGCCAAGCAGAATGTCATCATGGACTCGCCGTTCACCAAACTTGATATCCTTATCTGCCGCAATCTCTTGATCTATCTCGCGCCCGAGCTGCAGCAGCGGCTGCTGTCGCTTTTTCATTACAGCCTGAACCCGAACGGAGCCCTGTTTTTAGGAAGCTCGGAGTCGATCAATTTCAGCTCCGATCTCTTTGCTCCCATAGACAACAAATCGAGGCTGTTCCGGCGACGCGATTCAATCCTGACGGCCGCGAAGGTTGCATTTCCGCCGTCATTCATCCCGGTCTTGCCGGGCGTTTCACAGGAGACCACAATGCTCAAACCGGCGGTCAATATCCAGTCCCTGGCGGATCAGGTGCTGCTGCAGCATTTTGCGCCGCCCGCCGTGCTGGTCAACAGCAAGGGCGATATCCTCTACATCAGCGGCAGGACGGGAAAATACCTTGAACCTCCGGCGGGCAAGGCCAATTGGAACATCCACGCCATGGCTCGGGAAGGATTGCGTTTTGACCTGGGGGCCGCCTTTCTGAAAGCCTTGAGGCACAAGGAAGCGATTACAGTCAAGGGACTCAAAATCACCGAAGGCGAAACGGTTCAGACCGTGGATCTCTCCATAAAGGAAATCCAGGAGCCCGATGCGCTGCGCGGCATGGTCATGATCATCTTCACCGACGTGGTGACCCCTCCAAAACTAAAAGCAACTCGCCGTTCAAAGTCTGGTGATATTGACAACGCCAGGATCATGGAGCTGGAACAGGATCTGCATCTTTGCCGCGAAGAACTTCGGACTGCCCGGGAAGATATGCAGGCTTCAGAGGAAGAGCTCAAATCCTATAACGAAGAGATGCAGTCTACAAACGAGGAGCTGCAGTCTACAAATGAGGAATTGACCACCTCTCGCGAAGAGATGCAATCACTCAACGAGGAGCTGCAGACAGTAAACGCCGAGCAGCAATCAAAGATGGACGAGCTCGCGCGGATCAATGACGACATGCGAAACCTCCTCAACAGCACGGAGATCGTCACGATTTTTCTCGACAACGACCTCCACGTTCGACGCTTCACTCCCGGTGCCAACAAAATCTTCAAACTCATCCCCGGTGATGTGGGCCGGCCCCTCTCAGATATCACAAGCGACCTGATCTATCCCGAAATGCCAGAGCAGGCCCAGGATGTGCTCCGGACGCTGGCATTTTCGGAAAAACAGGTTTGCACCGCCGACGGTCGCTGGTATGCAGTGCGCATCATGCCCTACAGGACCATGAACGATGTCATCGCAGGCCTGGTCATGACCTTCACGAACATCACCTCGGCCAAGAAGCTCGAAAGGGAACTGCGCGAGGAAAATGACAAGCTCATACTGCAGCTCAGCGCAGGAGGATCGTCTTGAACACACCCCAAAACCGGAAAAAAGCCTCTCCCGGGCTGACGCAGCCCGCGAATAAGCCGGTACGCACCGAGAATGACAACACGTGTCCCCTGAAACCCGAAATGGAGTTGAAGCGACTCGTGCAGGAACTTGAAGTTTACCAGCTCGAACTGGAGATGCAGAACGAAGAGTTGCGCCAGGCCCAGGTAGCGCTCGAGACCTCGCGCAATGCCTACGCCGAGCTGTATGACTTTGCTCCAGCGGGCTACTTTTCCTTTGATCCACAAGGACTGGTACGCAGCGTCAACCTTCCGGGCGCCCAACTGCTTGGCATTGAGCGGCAGCGCCTGCTGGATAAGCCCATGAGCCGGTGGATCGTCGACGCGGATGGACGGAAGCTGTTTGTAAAGCACTGCGCGGAAGTTTTACGCAGAGAGGGAGACGATTGCTGCGAAGTCTGGCTGCAAAGCTCTGCCGGGGCAAAGTTTTTTGCCCGGCTGCGAAGCATCGCCAAGGACCCGGTTGAAGGGACGCACGGTGTCATCCGGTCCATGATCATTGACGTTACCGAACAGGTTAAACTGAAGACCGACCTGCAAGACGCGAATGACCTGCTTGAGCAGAAGGTCGTGGAGCGAACACAAGAACTGCTCATGGCCAACGATCATCTTGTGCTGGAAATCGGTGTGCGCAAAGACACTGAAGAATCCCTGCGCATGGCGTTAAAGGAAGTCAAGCAGCTCAAAGACCGCCTCGAGGCCGAGAACGTCTACCTTCAGCACGAGGTTGCCCGAAAGTTCAACTTCGGCGAGATCATCGGCCAGAGCAGCGCCATCTCGCAAGTCTTCGACAAGGTCGAACAGATTGCCCTCCTGAACACGACCGTGCTCCTCCAAGGCGAGACGGGAACCGGCAAGGGTGTCGTGGCGCGGGCCATCCATGCCCGGAGTTCCCGCAAGGATCGGCCGATGGTCACCATCAACTGCACGGCGTTGCCGGCAAACCTCATTGAAAGCGAACTCTTCGGACGGGAAAAGGGAGCCTTTACCGGAGCCAGCGCCCGGCAGATGGGGCGCTTCGAACTCGCCGACGGAGGAACCATCTTTTTGGATGAAATCGGCGAGATGCCGATGGAACTGCAATGCAAGCTCCTGCGGGTGATTCAGGACGGCGAGTTCGAGCGCCTGGGAAGCCCGCGCACCATCAAGGTCGACGTGCGAATCATCGCGGCCAGCAATCGCAAACTGGAAGAGGAAATCAAAAAGGGCAGTTTTCGCGAGGATCTCTACTACCGGCTCAATGTCTTCCCCATCACGATCCCCCCCCTCAGAGCCCGCAAGGAAGACATCCGCATGCTCGTCAATTTTTTCGTCGCCAAGTTCAACAAGAAGATCGGCAAGAATATCGAAACCATTCCCAAGGAATCCCTCGAAGCCCTTGAGAATTACGACTGGCCCGGCAACGTGCGAGAACTGGAAAGCGTGGTCGAACGAGCGACAATAATCAGCCCGGGATCTTCACTGCGGATTCATGATCAATTCAATCCGGCGCTCAATGCGAGCGAGACACCCGGCGTGGACTTGAAGGGCCTGGCGGACCTGGAGCGCGACCACATCCTCCATGTGCTTCAGAAAACTAATTGGCGTGTTGAAGGAAAAAATGGCGCAGCGGCCATCCTCGACATCAATCCGAGCACGCTTCGTGCACGCATGAGAAAGTTCGGGGTTCATCGTAACAATTCCTGAGTACGACCACTTGCCACCCGGAGTCGCATTCTAACCTGGCACCGGTACGGTCGCGCCGCGACTATAACAGCTCGCCCGGCCACTTCTTGTAATCTCTGTTTCAAATTCCATGCTCCCCGGTTTGTGGCATCATCCACACACCACTCGGCCAACATGACAGCCCTCATCCAACGACCGCAACTGTCATATACGGTATTTGCGCCGCATGTGACGATTCGCGGTGACGGATTAATCATCCCCGCGCCCATTATAATATTTTTTTTGTTTTATAGTCAGATAGTTAAATACACAAAAACACAATGTGCTTCAGGCACGAAAGTTGCCAATCTCATTATGCCAGGGCCCTCGCAAACTTGGGTTAATGGAATTTTGGGCACTCATCCTGAACTGGATTGATCATAACCAATCGGCTTCTATATGGAACCGAACACTCCATGACCGCCTGGTCGTATCAGACCAATAACAGGAGGCATAAAAGTGTTACAAATCAGATCTTCACCCACCATTGAATCTCTAGCCGAACTGACCGCGCCACATCAACCGCCGTGTCTTTCCCTCTATCAACCCACGCACCGTCACAGCCCTGATAACCAGCAGGACCTGATCAGATTCCGCAACCTGGTCAAGATATTGGAAACATCGCTCAGGCAGAGATATCCCGAACCGGAGACCAGGCATATTCTGGAGCCCTTCGAAGCGCTCGCGCTTGATCACGAATTCTGGAACCAGACGCTGGATGGACTCGTCATATTGAGTGGCGCGGGCGTGTTTCGGGTCTTCCGGCTCAGACGACCGGTCGCCGAATTGGCTGTCATCGGCAACAGATTTCACGTCAAGCCCTTGCGACGTTTTTTGCAGCATGTCGGCCGTTACCAGATCCTTGGACTGAGCTTGACCAAAATCAAACTCTTTGAAGGCGATCTTGGCACGCTGGAAGAGATCGAACCCACCAAGGGAGTGCCGCGGACAATTTCCGATGCTCTCGGCGCAGAACTGACCGACCCGCATCAGACCGTCGCTTCATACGGCGGTGTGGGTGGAGGAAACGGGGCCGCGCGACATGGTCATGGCGGCAAGAAAGACGAGGCCGACAAGGATGCGCAGCGGTTCTTCCGGGCCGTCGATCGCGCAGTGCTCGAGCATCACTCACGCCCCTCCGGACTGCCGCTGATCCTGGCCGCATTGCCGGAGCATCATCACCTTTTCCGGAGCGTCAGTCACAACACGTTCCTCATGAAGGACGGCCTTGATCTCAACCCCTTTGCCTTGACGACCTCCGAAATTCGCGAACGCGCCAGGGCAATACTCGAACCGCAGTACCAGTCCTGGCTGACCACGTTGATCGATGAATACATGGAGGCGCAGTCTCGCGGAATCAGCAGCGATGACCTGGGAGAGGTCTTTAAAGGGGCGGCCGACGGACGGCTGTCGAAGCTCATGATCGCATCCACTCTCGAAATTGCCGGACGAATCGTGGGTGACAGGGGCAACTACGAACTGGAGGACGGGAGCAAAGCCGGCGCCAATGATCTGCTCGAAGATCTGGGGGAGCTGGTGGACAGAATGGGAGGTCAGGTTCTGGTCATGCCGGCCGATCAGGTACCCGGCAAAATGGGATTGGCCGCCACATTCCGGTATTGATCTGCCTGATGATGCCACTGCAAAAGTCGCGAAAGAACCTGAGTGTCATTCCCGCGAAGACGGGCCAAGTCGGGCAATGGCGCGAAATCCATTCTTTTCAGATAGTTAAAAAAGGCATGGATCCCCTTCTTCAAGGGGATGACGACTTTTTGCAGTGACGTCCCTGATGGGCCTTACAGGGATGCACATCCGTTGAAGCATCCAAGGCGTGTACGCCGTCATATATCGCGGATGCAGGACATATGATGGATTAAATGAATGGATTTGCACGCTCGATTTTTAATTCAAATTTTTATAATAATTAATTCAAAATATTAATATAAAAAAATAATTAAAACACAAAGGAACGCTTATTGCTTCAGCTATTACACGTCGCCAATATATAACAAAAGAGGTGGATATGAAAATTTTTAGATACCTGACCGTTTTTCTACTCGCAGGACTTCTTTTTACTGGCACGTCATCCTGCTTTGCCCAGGGCACAACAGCAAGTCCATCACCTGATGTCGATGGATTTGTGTGGATGAAATCAACCGATCCCGAAAAAAAGGCATTTTTATTCGGGGCAGGAACAGCCATCGCCCTTGAATACCAGATGCGGGCAAAACTCTCTGAGGAGCCCTCCAGGTTCATCAAGGGCTGGATAGAGGTTTTCGACAACATGAGCTGGGCGGAAATGGCATCCAAGCTCGACACATACTATGCATCAAACCCTGACAAGCAAAACAAACTTGTATTTGATGTACTGTGGCATGAAATGATCAAACCTAACCTGAAAAACTAAGGAACTTGATATGCAAAAATTACTTCTCGCCCTCATGATACTAATGTTTCTGAGTGCTTCCGCCTGCACAAACATGTCCCGCACGCAACAGGGAGCCTTGTCCGGCGGAGCCATTGGAGCAGGTGCAGGCCTTGGGATCAGCGCGCTGACTGGCGGCTCCCTTGGAGCAGGAGCCCTGATAGGCGGCGCACTGGGCGGAGTTGCAGGCGGCATTTACGGCAATCAGAAATAATGACTTGTAACTGTGCAATGAACAAAGGAAGTTACCATGAACAAATTTATTGAAAAGCACATGCCGGGCATCACACACGGCGTATTTCTGTTCGTAATGCTGGCGATGATGTGCATGTTCGCAAGCGCCGCGTTGGCACGAACAGCCGAAGAAATCGACACGCATGCCGACATGACGCTGCAGCGTTTTTACAAAGAGGTAAACGGAGGCAAGGAAATTGCCCAGGAAGCCAAAGCGCTCCTCATCATGTCCGAGGTCACCAAGGCAGGCTTTGTCCTCGGCGGAACCTACGGCCAGGGAGCCCTTCGTGTCGGCGGCAAGACCACCGGATACTATAATCTCATCGCCGGTTCCTATGGATTCACCTTTGGCGCGCAACGGATGGACATCATCCTCGCCTTCATGACCCAGCAGGCTCTTGACGAGTTTGTGAAGATTGACGGCTGGGAAGTCGGCGTTTCCGGCAACGTCGCGTTCATCGATGTCGGCGGTGGCAAGAGGCTGGACACCACGTCGCTTAAAGACCCTGTCGTGGCTTTTGTGTTCAGTCCTGAAGGATTGATGGTCGATGCTTCACTGAAGGGTGCGAAGTTCACTAAGCTCAATAAATAAATTGCCTTTCACCGCGCAAGGCAGGATCGCGTGCTCGCAAGGCGCGATCCGGGTTTGCCGGGCAAGGTAGGAGAAAAATCATGGGCCTCATACTCATCATCATTCTGGTTCTCATACTTATCGGAGCCTTCCCGGCATGGCCACACAGCAAAAGTTGGGGATATTACCCCAGCGGCGGGCTTGGGCTCATCCTTGTGATCGTGCTCATTCTGATGCTTATGGGAAGGATTTGAACCACTGCATGGAGGCCTCTTCAATTTGGCCGCCAGTACAGCACGTGACGTCATTTTAAGAGATTTGTAAAATTTTGGGGGGCCACCATGCACACACAACAGACGGACGACGCAACCTTGCAATCCCTGATGAAAATGCTCGAAAGCAAAGATGGTCTGGTGCGCCAGAAAGCGCGGATAGCACTGGTGGAAATGGGCGACCCCGCCGTCATCCCCCTCTCGGAGGCGTTAGCGCATTCCAAGCTGGATCATACCCGCTGGGGCGCCGCAAAAGCGCTGGGCGAGATGGTCGATGTCAGATCAATATCCGCCCTTGTGAACGCACTCGACGATACTGACGCCGACGTGGCCTGGCTTGCGGGTTTGGCATTGAAAAAATTCGAAAAAGGCGCCTGGAGACTCCTGCTGCAAAAACTGATTGAAAGCGGCGTGGATTCCGTAAGACTGCGCAACGGGGCTCGTCATGTGTTCAGTGGTCAAAAGGTGGAAGGGTTCAATGACCTGCTGGAGGAGCTCATGACAGCCTTGGAAGACTCGGCGCTCCCGGAGGCAGGGGGAATCGCTGCGGGAGAAATTTTGAAGCGCATTAGGAGCGATAAAGCGAATACCTGGGACATAAGTCCCGATCAGGACTTTTCCTAGAACAACATGTCACCGACAAATTATGGAGATAAGACAATGAAACCTTTCGTGAATATTTTCAAAATCATTCTATGCACGCTGCTGCTTGCTTCATTCATGAGCTGTGCCGGCACAGACACCAAGCAAAGCACCGGACAGTATGTTGACGATTCCGCCATTACCGCTAAAGTCAAGGCCGCCATTTTTGATGAGGATTCCTTGAAATCACGGCAGATCAACGTGGAGACATTCAAGGGAGTCGTTCAGCTCAGCGGATTTGTCGATTCCTCAAAGAACTCCCGTAAAGCCGAACAGCTTGCCGAAGAGGTAGATGGTGTGAAGTCGGTGATAAACAATATTGTGGTCAAGTGAACTGTTATTACAACACAGATTCGTTCTTTATTTAACACGACATGCGCAATGCAATGAAGACCGGTGATTCATCAAGCAGGAGCAGATCCGAAGAGCGATCTTCGGATCAATGGCAAACGGAGTAACAAAAATGACCGACACTTTTGACAACAACAAACAAATTATAAAGAGGGAATTGCGCCACATGATGGAACATGCCGAAGCCCTCATGGACGCGACAGCAGGCGAGTTTGACGAGCGCATCACAACAGCCAGAACCCTGCTCCAGGATCGCCTTGATTCAGCCAAGGATGATTATGACAAACTGGAAGACAACGTCATGGACAAAGTCCAGTAAATATTTGATTTAATTCACTATAGTAATCGGAGAAGCCTTCATCTCCTGCCTGCTCCCGGGCAGGATGATTACCAGAAAATAGCGTGAACAGGCTCTCCACAAGGTTTTTAAATTCCTTGGCACGGCAACCCGGTTCGGCGGGGTTGCCGCCCAGATACCGCAGGACAGCCTGGAACTGCTGGTGCCTGAATTACGTGAGGCATAAAGACACCACTGAAGAAGAAAAATTATGGAAAAAAACCATGCAGCACTAGGTACATTTAGTACCAATATCGAAGCGGAAGCGATCATTAGAGAGCTCCAGCAGTCTGTATCTGCCATGAAAAAACTGTCCATAGTGGGCAAGGGCTATCAAACTGAAGAACAAATGGTCGGCTCTTACAATAGCGGCGATCGCGCGATGGACTGGCGGCGACACGAGGCATTTTGGGGCGGCCTGTGGGGCATGTTGTTTGGCTCGACCCTTTTTGTTGTTGGCTCGGCCCTTTTTGTTCTGCCAGGCATCGGCCCCCTCCTCGTATTTGGCCCATTGTTTGGGTGGGTTGTCGGAATTCTGGGAGGTGCAATTGTTATTGGAGGACTGAGCACCTTGGGTGCGGCGTTGCTCAGTACCGGTATCCCCAAAAATAGCGGCCTGCGGCATGAGACAGCCCTCAACTCCGAAAAATAATAATTTTCTCGCGATTGCGACACCGCGTATGAATGGTATTTTCATAACGCTTCCTTGCTAGGGTCCGCGTAGTTCAATTCTCCATTCATGCGTGGCGTCGCCGCGAGTTGACGATACCCCTCCCGGCGTCAGCAAGCCGGGAGGGGAATTTTTTTTATCACTCTAAAAAAAAGTAACAAACAATAACCTTCTGCGCATACGCCAATAGTAATACTGTAAAGAAATTTGAGCTCAAATTTTAACAGAATAATAATAACCACATAAGCTCGTTACGACCTTCGCGGCATATTACAGATGCGCCATATATGGCGGGATCAGCCCGGCAATCTCCTCGCTCAGCCCTCAGCGTGATTTAATTTCTCTCTTATAATCATATAGTTACATTGCGCGAATGATCGCGCCAAGTCTGGCACGTTCGTTGCGGTGCATATTATGCCCTCGTAAACGCGTCACGCCCCATTTCATAAAATATGGGGGCGTAAAAAAACGAGGATAATTTGGAGTTTCTTACAAAAACAGGAGAAGAGCATGAAATCCAGCACAAAAAACAAGACGGAAGGCGTTTACCATGAAGGCAAAGGCAAGATCAAGGAAACCGTCGGAAAGATCACCAACAATGCCTCGCTGGAAGCGGAAGGACGCGCGGAAAAGATAGGGGGCAAGGTGCAGAAAAAAGTCGGCGAGGTGGAAAAGGTTTTGGAAGAATAGCTGGGCGCAGGCCTACCTGTTGCCCCTCATTCGGCCACCACGAATCCACGCCATGCCGAGACGGTGATCAACACCCCGGAGAGTGAAGGTGCTCTTCGGGCAACCTCCTCCCTTAAAATTTAAAAGGTTACATTTTCATGAAAACGACATTTATTCGATCCCTGCTTTTCACAGCGGCGGTGCTTTTGGTCTTCGGCATGCCTTTGCAGGCGGCTGAGTCGGATCGCGATATAGAAGCATCCGCCAAACAGTCGCATGTATTCAAAAAATACCTGCAGAATGATGACATCAAGATAGAGTCCAAGGATGGCGTCGTCACCATGACAGGAGTTGTCTCCGGAAACTACCACAAAACCCTGGCTCAGGAAACCGTCGCCAATCTTCCCGGAGTCAAAAGTGTGGATAACAAGCTCGAACTCAAGGGCACCCCACCTTCCGCAAACACCGACGCATGGGTGCTCGACAATGTAGTCGCGACACTTTTGTTTCACCGCAGCGTCAGCCCAACAACAACACAGGTCAATGTTAAAGACGGTGTCGTGACTTTAAAAGGTAAAGCATCCAGTCAGGCTCAAAAGGAATTGACCACTGAATACGCAATGGATGTCGAAGGCGTGAAGGAAGTCAAGAATGAAATGACCGTTGAGGGGGCTCAAGAACAGGCTGACGACAAGAAGCAGACCATCAGCGAAACAATTGATGACGCATCAATTACCACCCAGGTCAAGATGACGCTCCTCTATCACCGCTCGACCAGCGCCCTCAACACCAAGGTCGAGACCATGGACGGCGTCGTCACTCTGACTGGCGAGGCACAGAACGCGGCAGAAGCGACTCTGGCCACCAAGCTTGCCTCCGACGTGAATGGTGTGAAGGAAGTCAAAAACCAGATGAGCGTCAAATAACGCTAAACGCGTTGCAACAAACTGGAGTTGTCATGAAAACATTGAGCATAGTGGGAATCCTGCTGATCGTTCTGGGCATAGCGGCCTTTGCATATCAAGGCATAACCTACACGACCCAGGAAAAAGTTGTTGATCTCGGCCCTCTCCAGATGACGGCTGAAAAAACACGGACGATCCCCCTGCCCCCGATCATGGGCGCGATCGCTCTTGTGGGCGGCATCGCACTTCTGATTGTGGGAAAAAGAAGCGCTTAGCGGAATATCTGTCCTATTCACAAAGCAGCCATGCCTTCTTTCATCGGCAACAGAGGCCGCTGCAATTAATAATGTCACTGCAAAAGCCGCCAACATCATCAACACGCAATGGAGAGAAGAAATGTTATACACTATCGCCGGAGTTCTCATAATTTTGTGGCTACTTGGAATCGTCAGTGGTTACACAATGGGTTCGTTTATCCATATACTCCTTGTTGTTGCCGTCATTGTCATCCTCGTAAATTTAATTCAGGGAAGACGAGTACTTTAACTAATAAGGAGATCTGATATGAATAAATACATTTTAGGCGTTGCATTATTGCTTTTTTCACTTAGTGTTGGAAACTTTGCCTCTGCGCAGGAACCAGAGTTATCATACTTCATAACTCCATATGTTGGATATACTTGGTTTGATAATGACCAAGACGTAGACGATAATCCTGCTTACGGACTGCGTCTTGGATACAATTTTACAAAGTATTTTGGATTGGAGACTTCCGTAGAATACATCAACACGAACTACGATAAAGACGGCAATTCCCGATCAGTCAACATCGGCAATTATCGACTGGACGGCATTTTCAATCTGCTCCCAGACAGTCAGCTCGTTCCCTTTGTTTTCGCCGGAGTCGGTGGACAGTATATTGATTATCCCAGCGGGACTAGCAACAGACACGCCGCAACAGTCAACTACGGCGCAGGGTTGAAGTATTTTCTATCCGAATACGTAGCACTTAGGGCTGACGTACGCCAGATCCATGTTTTCCAGAACATTGATGACATCGACGACAGGCGCGATATAGAAGCAACTTTGGGAGTCACCTATTATTTTGGTGGGCCTGAAGTGCAGCCGACTCCAGATCCGGTCCCAGTCACCCAGGCACCTGCCGCCCCCATGGTCGCCCAGCAAACTGTGGTTGCCGAGCCCCAGCCCGAGCCCGAAGTCGTGGTGCTCGTTTTTGAAGACATCCACTTCGACTTCGATTCATCGACCCTCAAACCGGAAGCCAAAACAATTCTGAAAAGAAACATTCAACTTCTGAAAGACAATCCGAGAACGCACGTCCGCATTGCAGGCTACACGTCCGCCTCGGGCTCCGAAGAGTACAACCAACGGCTCAGTGAACGCAGGGCGAATGCGGTCAAGGATTACCTCATAAATGAAGGAATCATCACCGAAAATCGGCTTTCCATAATTGGATACGGAGACAATCGCCCCGCCGAACATGAAGTTTCACCGCAGGACATCTTGTCTGAAGCGGCGAAGGCAAACATGCGGGTTCTCTTTGAAATCATCGTCAAATAGAAATTTGCACGGACTAAAAGCCCTGCGCGTGAGAAAGTCTATCCTCGATGGAGAAGTCTGATGAAGAGCCGAATCGGTCATTCCGGAAGCCCGGATCTGCTTCGCCGCAAGGCTGAAGAACTCAGCCGGAAGAGCGAAGCAGATTCGCCGGAGAGCCTCGCCACGGCCCCCGCCGAAGAGGCATCGTGGATGGTTCATGAACTGCGCGTACACCAAATCGAGCTTGAGATGCAAAATGAGGAATTGCGCAGGACTCACGCAGAACTCGAAAAAGAAAACCAGAAGTATCTGGATCTCTACGACTTTGCTCCGGTGGGCTATTGCACGCTCTCGGAACAGGGGCAGATCATGGCAGCAAATCTCACTGCCACGACAATGATCGGCATGACCCGTAACACTCTCATCGGGCAGCAAATGAGCCGCTTCATCTGTGATGAAGACCGGCACACCTTCGCCGACGAGATAAAACAACTGTTTGCAACCCAGGTCGCGCAGAGCTGCGCGCTGCGCATAAAAAAAACAGGCGGCGCGCAGTTCTGGGCCTACCTGGAATTGAATTTGAGGCCACGCAATGGCTTGCCCATGTGCCACGTCGTCATAAGCGACATAAGCGACCAAAAAAAGGCTGAAATCGCGCTGGCCGAGAGCGAACAGCATTTCAGAAACCTGGCCAATTGCGGCCAGGCACTGATCTGGACTGCCGGACAAGACAAGCTGTGCGATTATTTCAATGCACCCTGGCTCGACTTCACCGGGCGCACGCTGGACCAGGAACTCGGCAATGGCTGGTTCGAAGGAGTGCACGCGGAGGATAGGGACCGTTGCCTGAACATCTATGTCACGGCCTTTGACCGGCACGAACCGTTCAGCATGGAGTACCGGCTGCGCCATGCCGACGGCGAATACCGCTGGCTGGTGGATCAGGGTACTCCACTCTTCGATTCCGGGGGCGCATTCACCGGCTACATCGGCCATTGTCTGGACATCACTCCCCGCAAGCACATGGAAGAGGAGCTTGTGTCCATGAAAAACGCGGCGGAATCGGCAAATAAGGCCAAGAGCGCATTTCTGACCAACATGAGTCATGAAATCAGGACCCCGTTAAATGGCCTGCTGGGCATGATGCAACTGCTGGAAATGACAGAGACAAGCGACGAACAGCGCACGTATATCGAGATGGCTATTCGCTCAGGAGGCAGACTTACCCGCCTTTTAAGCGACATCCTGGACCTGTCCCGCATCGAGGCCGGCCGGATGCCCATCAATGAGGAACCGTTCAACCTGTCCGAAACGTTTTCCGCCATCACCGACAGTTTTGGCCCGCTGAGCCTGCAAAAGAACCTGCCTGTCCGTATCGACGTTGCGCCGGATGTGCCCCGGGACGTGTTCGGGGATGAGGTCCGCGTCCGGCAGGTGCTGTTCAATCTTGTCGGCAACGCCATGAAGTTTAGCGGCCAGGGAGAGGTCCGGATCGAGGTCTCGACCCTGCTGCCCCTGCCGCCGGACACGATTCGCATACTGTTCTGCGTCACCGACACAGGCGCGGGAATGGGCGACACGACGCTTGCGACCTTGGGATCTCCGTTCACCCAGGCCTCCGAGGGATTCACGCGCACGCATCAGGGCGCGGGCCTCGGGCTCTCCATATGTAAGCGTCTTGTATCCACCATGGGCGGCACGCTGACCTTTGACAGCACCCTGGGAGTCGGAACCACCGCGTACCTGATGCTCCCATTCAGGCGGCGGGCGTATTCAACCCTCCCGGATCAGCCCGGCGCCGTCTCCGCCACGCCATCGCTACGCATTCTGCTCGTCGAAGACGACGAAACAAGCCTTGTGGCAGAAACGCAGATGCTCAAAAAAATGGGACACACCGTGCAAACGGCGACCAACGGGATTGAAGCGCTCGAAAGCATGCGGCGCAATACCTTTGATTGCGTGCTGATGGATGTGCAGATGGAAGTCATGGACGGTTTGGAGGCCACCAAAAACATCAGGGCGGACGTTTCCAAATTCTTTGACCCAAAAATCCCCATTGTCGCCATGACGGCATATGCAATGCGTGGCGATCGGGAGCGATTCATACTGGCAGGCATGGATAACTACATAGCAAAACCCTTCGACCGCACTAATCTGGCGCAAGTGCTGGGCGGCATTGACGTCAATAACAGGAAATGAGTCGCCCCGTCTGCATGCCGAATCATCCTTCCGCTTCCTTGCTGAAGACAACATGTAACCGTTAAATTCCACCAAATCCGCAACCAGGGCAAGTCTCATGCTTTCGCTCTAACTCAAGGGGACACCGCGCATGAAGACGACGAGCGACATTGGCAAGAGCTCCTTTTTGAATCGCTGGAAACGTCTGGCCGGACGCGGCCCGTCTGAAAAGAGCATCGACGCGGAGCACCCCCTCCGGGCGGAACTGTTCAGTGCCTCTCAGATGGAGCAGCACGGCAAGATCCTGGCAAGCATGCATCAGCTCACCGGCAGGCGCACGCAAAATCGCCTCCTGTCGCGCCTGGCCGAAAACGAGCACGTGTTGCGGGGCGTGCACCGCCTGCTGACGGAGGATGTCAAGCAAGATCAGCGCATGACTCCGGCCGGAGAATGGCTGCTCGACAATTTCTATGTCATCGAAGAACAGATCCGCACCGCAGCCAAACACTTTCCCAAGGGCTACAGCCGCGAGCTGCCACAACTGCACGGCGGGCATTCGTCCGGTCTGCCGCGCGTGTACGACCTCGCCCTGGAGGCGATCTCGCACGGCGACGGCCGCGTGGATCCGGAATATCTGAGCCGATTTGTAGCCGCCTACCAGACCATTACGCCCTTAAAACTCGGCGAGCTGTGGGCCATCCCCATCATGCTGCGCCTGGCCCTGATCGAGAACCTGCGCCGGGTCGCTGCCCGCCTCCTCGTACGCAGGAAGGACCGCAACAGAGCCGATTATTGGGCTAATCTGATGACCGAGGTGGCCACCACCGACCCCAAGAGCCTGATCCTGACCATCGCCGACATGGCCAGGTCCGATCCGCCCATGGCCAGCTCCTTTGTCGCGGAACTGACCCGCCGTCTACAAGGTCAGGGCCCGGCTCAATCCCTCCCGCTGTCCTGGATCGAACGTCGCCTGTCCGAATCCGGCCAGACCATCGATCAGCTGGTGCGCCTGGAAAACCAGCAGCAGGCCTCCGACCAGATCTCCATCAGCAACAGCATCGGCAGCCTGCGCTCCTTGACCGCCACGAACTGGAACGATTTTGTCGAGTCGCTAAGCGCGGTCGAGGGTATTCTTGGGCAAGACCCCATTTCCATCTACAGCAAGATGAATTTTTCCACCCGGGACCGCTATCGGCATGTCGTTGAAACAATAGCTAAAAAAAGCCCGCATTCCGAGCCCGAGGTGGCGCGCAGGGCACTGGAATTGGCGCGGGAGGGCGCGGCAGGTCAGGACGAAGAACGCAAGGCCCATGTCGGGTTCTACCTGGTCGGGGACGGGCTGGCTCAGCTTGAGCGACTGGTGGAGGTACGCCGGTCGCCCGCTGCGGCGCTGTGCGCTCTTGGTCGGCGATTTTTCTGCTATGGCGGCGGCATCGTACTCCTGACGGCCATACTGACCGCGCTGCTTGCGGCCAAGGCCCATGGTGACGGGCTGAGCGGCTGGCATCTCGGCTTTTTTTGTCTGCTCCTCGTGCTCTGCAGCGGCCACCTGTCGGTGTCGCTCGCGAATTGGATGGCCACGCTGCTGGCCACTCCGCACCTGCTGCCGCGCATGGACTTTTCCAAGGGCATTCCGCCCGAAGCGCGGACCCTGGTCGTGGTCCCGACGATGCTCACCTGCACACGCGGCATCGAGGAACTGATCAACGATCTCGAAGTGCGATTTCTGGGGAATCGTGACCAGCACCTCCACTTTGCCCTGCTCACGGATCTGGCCGACGCAGCCCAGCAAGTCCTGCCTGAGGACGAGGAACTGGTCAGCCTGGCCAGTGGCATGATCGAAGTGTTGAACGCCAAATACCCAGGCGATGCGGGCAGCACGTTCTTTCTGCTCCATCGCCCGCGCAGTTACAACACGGCCGAACGCAAATGGATGGGCTTTGAACGCAAGCGCGGAAAACTCGGGGATTTGAACGCCCTGCTCAGCGGGGGCACGGCTGATGCGGCGGATCGCTTCGCGCTCATCGTCGGCGACACGTCCATCCTGCCGGACATCAGGTTCGTCATCACCCTGGACACCGACACGCAGTTGCCCCGCGACTCGGCGCGCCAGTTCGTGGGCGCCCTGTGCCATCCCCTGAATCGCGCCCGCTACGACACGGCGCGCGGGCGCGTTGTGGACGGCTACGGCATCCTGCAGCCACGGGTTGCGGTCAGCCTGCCCGGTGCGAATCGTTCGCGATATGCGCGGATGTGCGCCAGCGAGGTCGGCATCGACCCCTACACCAGCGCTGTCTCCGATGTGTATCAGGACCTGTTCGGCGAAGGATCCTTCATCGGCAAGGGCATCTATGACGTGGAAGTGTTCAGGCAGGCCCTGGACGGCCGGTTTCCAGACAACCGAATTCTGAGCCACGATCTTCTGGAAGGCTGTTATGCCAGGGCAGGGCTTTTGAGCGATGTGGAACTGTATGAACAGTACCCGACCCGCTACAGCGAGGACGTGGCCCGCAGGCATCGCTGGATCCGCGGCGATTGGCAGATTGCCCGCTGGCTGATGCCCCGGGTTCCCGGCGCGGAAGGGCGGCTGCGCAAAAACCCCATCTCCATGCTGTCCCAATGGAAAATTCTCGACAATCTGCGGCGGAGCCTCAGCGCCGCGGCGTTGACCCTGCTTCTGCTCCTGAGCTGGACGGTCCTGCCTGACGCCCTGTTCTGGACCACGGTGGTACTCGGCATCATTCTGGTTCCGTGCCTGGTGGACTCGCTTTCAAACGTGTTCAAAAAACCCGATGACGTATCCCTGTGGCAGCACCTCGCCGCGTCAACAGTTCTGGCCCGCCAGCATTTCGGGCGGGCGCTCTTCACCCTTGCCTGCCTGCCCTACGAGGCCTTCTTCAGCCTGGACGCGATCCTGCGGACCATCTGGAGGATGCTGATCTCGCATCGGGGCCTGCTGGAGTGGAATCCGTCAAACTGCGCCCAAAACGTCCACGTCGGTTTCGGCAGCTCACTCAAGGCCATGTGGATCGGGCCACTGCTGGCCATCAGTGTGGCGGCAGGGCTCGCCGTATCAACGCCGCAGATGCTGCCGGTGGCCGGGCCGCTGCTCGCGCTCTGGTTTTTATCCCCGGCCATAGTCTGGTGGATCAGCCGCGCCATTCCACCCCGCCAGGACGCCCTGACCAGGGACCAGACTCTCTTTCTGCGCAGGACGGCCCGCAAGACCTGGGCCTTCTTTGAAACATTCGTCGGCCCCGAGGACCAGTGGCTCCCTCCCGACAACTTTCAGGAGCACCCCTTCCCCGTGGTTGCGCACCGCACCTCTCCGACCAACATGGGCCTTGCGCTGCTCGCCAACCTGGCGGCTCTGGACTTCGGGATCATCTCGACCGGAAAGTTTCTGGATCGCACCATGAAGACGCTGCGCACCATGGGCACGCTGGAACGGTATCGAGGTCATTTCTTCAACTGGTACGACACCCTGACCCTGGTCCCGCTCCCTCCGCGCTACATCTCCTCCGTGGACAGCGGCAACCTGGCCGGGCATCTGTTGACGTTAAAGCCGGGCCTGCTCGAACTTGCGGACCGCAAGATTCTGGAACCCCGCACTTTCGAGAGTTTGCGCGACACCCTTGAAATTCTGGCCGAGGCCTTGAAATCTTTTCCGAAAGCGGCCGTGGACCCGCTCGCCGCCCTCGGACTCGACCTGACCGCCGCGCCACGCTCCGAGCCGATGACCCTGATCGCTTCACGGCAGCGGCTTGAACGGCTGGCGGCATCGGCCGCGGTCCTGATCGACAGGTTAAGCGCCTCGGGCGTGGACCCGGACTCCGACGCCTTCTGGTGGGCAGGCACCTTTGCCCAGCAATGCCGCGACGCGCTGACGGAGCTGTCCAGCCTTGCCCCATGGGCGGAACTCGCGATTGTGCGCAAAAATCTTGCGGATCTTCCCACTCTCGACCAGGTCCCGACCTTGAACGAACTGACGTCCCTGGCCGCGACAATCCTGCCGGACATCGTGCGGCGCCAGGAAACGGCGTCCTCCTCAGACTATAACGCGTGGGGAGAACTGCAAAGCCGTGTCACCAAGGCCGGCCAACACGCCGAGGCACGGATCAAGACCTGTGAACGCCTCGCCCTGCAATGCAACGGACTGGCCCAAATGGAATTCGGGTTCCTGTGCGACGAGACAAGCCATCTACTGGCCATCGGCTACAATGCCTTTGAATGTCGAAGGGACAACAGCTTCTACGATCTTTTGGCCTCGGAAGCGAGGCTGGCCGCCTTCGTGGCCATTGCCCAGGGACAGCTCCCGCAGCAGAGCTGGTTCGCGCTGAGCCGCCTTTTGACCACCGCCGGAGGCGAGCCGGTCCTTCTGTCCTGGAGCGGCTCCATGTTCGAATACCTGATGCCGATGCTGGTCATGCCCACCTTCGAATCCACCCTTCTTGACCAGACCAGCAACGCCTCCGTGGCCAGGCAGATCGAATACGGCAAGAAGCGCTCCGTGCCCTGGGGCATTTCGGAGTGCGGTTACAACGCCATCGACGTACACCACAACTATCAATACAGGGCCTTTGGCGTACCGGGGCTTGGGCTCAAGCGCGGGCTCGCCGAGGATCTGGTCATCGCGCCCTACGCCACGGCCCTGGCACTCATGGTCGCGCCGGGTGAAGCATGCCGAAACCTCCTGCGTCTCGAGAGCGAAGGTTTTGGCACCAGGTACGGCTTCTACGAAGCCATTGACTATACGCCCTCGCGCCTGCCGCGCGGCCAATCAAGCGCCGTGGTCCGATCTTTCATGGCCCACCATCAGGGCATGAGCCTGCTCTCCATGGCCTACCTGCTGCTTGATCGCCCCATGCAGAAACGATTTGCGTCCGACCCGCAGTTCCAGGCGACCATGCTGCTCCTGCAGGAGCGCATCCCCAAGACCACCGCATTCTTTGCGCACACCTCCGAGCTTTCCGAACACCAGATGGAATCGAATAACGAAGGTTCACACATCCACGTGTTCTCACGTCCGGACACGCCCGATCCGGAAGTGCAGCTGCTGTCAAACGGCCGTTACCACGTCATGGTCACCAATGCCGGTGGCGGGTACAGCCGCTGGAATGATCTGTCCGTGACCAGATGGCGTGAAGACCGCACCCGCGACAACTGGGGCACGTTCTGTTTCCTGCGTGATCTGGACACCCGGGAATATTGGTCCACGGCGTATCAGCCGACACGCAAACAGGCGCAGCGCTATGAAGCCATCTTCTCGGAAGGCCGGGCCGAGTTCCGCGTGCAGAACCACAATTACGACACCCACACGGAGATCACGGTATCACCCGAAGACGATATCGAACTGCGCCGGGTGCGCATCACCAACCGCGCCCGGACGCGACGGGCGCTTGACCTGACCAGTTACGCCGAGGTGATCCTGGCCAGCGCTGCCTCGGACGACCTGCACCCCGCTTTCAGCAACCTTTTTGTCCAGACCGAGATCATTCCTGAACAGCAGGCCATCCTCTGCACCAGACGGCCGCGCTCCCGAGGCGAAAAGCCGCCCTGGATGCTGCACATGATGATCGTGCACGATGTGCGTCCCGTCGACATCTCCTTTGAAACGGACCGCATGCAATTCATCGGGCGCGAAAACACCGTCGCCGACCCACTGGCCATGTGCTGCAAGGGCGAATATTTCTCCGGCGCGCTCTCGGGCAGCGAGGGCTCTGTTCTCGACCCCATTGTCTCCATCCGCTGCCGCATCTTCCTTGAGCCTGAAGAATCGGTAACGCTCAACATCATCTCCGGCATCGGCGAAACCCGTGAAGAAGTCCTGCAACTGGTTGAAAAATACCAGGACCGCCGCATTGCGGACAGGGTCTTCGACCTGGCCTGGACCCACGGTCAGGTGCTTTTGCGGCAGCTCAACGCCTCCGAGGCCGACGCGCAGCTCTATGCCCGCCTCGCGGGATCGATCATTTACGCCAATGCTGCGCTCAGAGCCGAGCCGGGCATTCTCATGAAAAACCGGCGAGGACAGTCCGGACTCTGGAGTCACGCGATTTCCGGGGATTTGCCTATCGTGCTGCTGCAGATCCAGGACATCGTCAACATCGATCTGGTCCGCCAGCTCGTACAGGCTCACGCCTACTGGCGGCTCAAAGGGCTCAAGGTCGATCTGGTCATCTGGAACGAAGATCAGACCGGATATCGTCAGCTCCTGTATGATCAAATCATGGGCCTCGTCGCAGCCGGGGTCGAATCCGGCGGAACCGAACAGCCCGGCGGGATCTTCGTGCGTTCAGGCAATCGTTTCGCGGAAGAGGACCGCATCCTGATCCAGACGGTTGCACGCGTCGTCATCTCCGACACGCTCGGAACCCTGGCGCAGCAGATTGACGGCCGCACCTTGACGCGCATCCGGATTCCCCAGCTTGTGCCGAGCAGAACGCATCGCTCCGAGCCGCTGCCGTCAGCTCCGCAGCCCCGCCACGACCTGACCTTTTTCAACGGCCAGGGCGGATTCACCCCGGACGGACGCGAGTATGTCATCACCACCGCCCACGACATGGCCACGCCCGCCCCCTGGATCAATGTGCTTGCAAACCCGCTCTTTGGGAGCGTGATCTCCGAAAGTGGCAGTTCCTGCACCTGGAGCGAAAACGCCCACGAATTCCGCCTCACGCCCTGGGACAATGACCCGGTCACGAACGAAGGCGGGGAGGCCTTCTACCTGCGCGATGAGGAGCGCGGGCATTACTGGTCG
>Ga0180017_100173_pt1 | contig 26973 bp, 24 predicted proteins | sample KR46_S_MetaG_FD_129674 | JGI IMG/M metagenome (GOLD analysis project Ga0180017, IMG submission 129674) | Groundwater microbial communities from the Olkiluoto Island deep subsurface site, Finland - KR46_S_MetaG | ecosystem: Environmental > Aquatic > Deep subsurface > Groundwater | place: Finland...
ACAACCGTCTTTGACGCAACCTTCTCCATTGCAATTTCCAATGCGCAGATGTCCGGCAGAAAAAAAGGGGCCAAGCTTTTTTGGGAAATATCTTCTACAGCCTTGAGGAGCGTTTTTGCACTATTTTTGAGAGACGTCTCAACATTTAAGAGTGTTTTTGCATCGAGAAATGATGCTGTCACTGGATAAATCGTATGCAGCTCCGCTTGATTCATGGTCTTTTCCTGCGAAAAGTGTCATAAGAGTTTCTGGACTAACAGGATTTTCTGGATTTCATCAATACATGTATACATGGCAAAGGGGGAGCCATGCAACTCCCCCTTATTCCCTGAGCGATACGTTTTTACTGCTTTTGGGGTGTATCGGTGCTCCCGGCACCGGTTTTTGCTCCACCACCTCAGCCGCTTCCACCGGGAGCAGGTTTTGTGGAATTTCCGTCCGTTTCATTTCCCTCGCTGCCACCGGCAGCGGGCTTTGAACTCCCACCTCAGCCGCTCCCGGAAGCCACTGCGTTGACCGCACCTGCCGAGGCACTGGCCAAGAGTGCCGCAAGGCAGCAGCCAGCCAGAACTTTTTTCAAATCATTTGTGTCCATTTTCTCTCCTTTGTGAACAAGTGCTCACTGCTGTTATTGCAAAAACCGATGACTGTTGCGGTAATTTATAGATAAGAGCTATCTGAATTGCGCCAGAAACGTCAACACTTGTCACAAAATAGAGTGAAAAAGAGTATATTTAAGTCGAGTTTTTCTGTTTTTCTAATAATTATGAGTATGTTATCTGACTTTCTCATGAAAATGAGAACTGGCGGGTTTGTTGACGGCAATTTGGAAAGTGGCCAACCCATCTTCCGAGGCCGGACTTGATCTGCGATGTTGACCTGCTTGACTCTTTTCAGACAAGATAACGGGTGAGTCGTTGTTTGGTGCGAAACTGGATTATGCTGAGGTATTCCGATGCCGAGTCGGCTCCTTAATCAAGCTTTCCGCCGGAATACCGAACTGACCATGAAGGTTGCGTATCATTTTCAGGGTAAGGGGGCGCGTATGGTTCAGCACTTCATAGACACGATTCATGCGCCCGATTACCGGTTCTAAGTCCTTGGGCGTCATTTCGTTTTGTTCCATATAGAATTTGATGGCCTCCACAGGGTCAGGCAAGCTCATCGGATACGCTTTACGTTCATAGGCTTCCACAAGAATTACAAGAATATCGAGCAGATCGCCTTCGGGCGTATTCTCTTGCGCGTTCATGAAAGTTTCAATCTGGCGCAGGGTTGCTCTGTAATCATCTTCATTGTGAATAGGCTTTATATTCATAAGTCACCTCATATCGTTTGCGGGTCAATGGCGTCATAATGAACATGTGTCCCGACAAAGCGGATGTAAACAACCCGGTAAGGGTAATTTATCCAAACCACCAATCGGTATTTGTTCCCGGCAATGTTGAAAATCACTCTTCCATCCCGTAAAATGCTGGCGCTTCGCAAATCAGCCTTGATATCCGTTGGGGATGCCCAGTCAGCCTTGAAAACAAGCCTGTACCAGGCCAGCAACGGTTCTTTGGCATCCGCATAGGTCGGGGATTCCCAAAAACTTTTCAATGTGGACAGAGCGATTATTCTCATAAAAACGAAATAGTCCCAAATTGGGACTATGGCAAGTGGCAAAGGCGGCGGGCGAAAAGAAGAACCGAGGACGACCTACGCATTTCTAGGCGTGGTTAAATCAATGTACTCAGAAACATGACAATATTTTTACTCAGGTTCCTCTGGGGTGAAATACTGCTGTCCATCGCACTTATGTTCGGGATCGGTACTTATATCTTGTCCAGGAGTGTGCTTATCCGATTCCAGGCTAGGTTGAAGGAAGAGCTTGTTCTTTTAATATAATGTTATTATTAAAAAAATTTTGATTGTGAGTTGAGGGCGGCGCCCTTTCCAGCAACCGTGGCAACCAGCAAAATGGCTATCACCGCCTACTATCTGCCCATTGCTATCTTTATTAAGCGGACTGTATGTAATCGTCATGAGATGGACTACCGCAACCCAATTGAACAGATGGGCGGACACAAGACAGAGCCAAGGGCAGTTGCCGCACCTGATCCGCCGTTTGATCATGGCTTCCTGTACGACTCTGCGACCTCCACAGATACCAGTTCATGACAGCGTCTATCGCTCTGGCTGGGACGGTATTGTGGAGGCGAGAGATGATGAAGCCAACGAATTTATCCCAAAAGGTGTGTCTGTTTGGGAGTTTGGGACTAACCGAAACATTAATCAAAAAGCCAACGAAGACTTTGGCAATCGCAAAGATCAACCGGGCGTCGGTATCACCCCTACTGAAACGACCTTCATGTTTGTCACCCCGCGCAGATGGCTTAAGAAACAGGAGTGGGAAGAAGCCAAACGACAAAAGGGACCATGGCGCGATGTGAGGGCCTATGACGCCGAGGATTTAGAGCTTTGGCTTGAGTCGTCGCCAGCGGTTGGCGCTTGGTGGGCCAAAGAACTTGGATTCGCCCCCCCGGACGCGATTTCTTTGAACGACTGGTGGGAAGAATGGAGCGGTGTGACGGACCCCGTTCTCACGCCCCCCCTAATATTGGCGGGACGAGAAAATGAAACGCGCGAATTGGGCAAATGGATTGAGGCTGCCCCTTCGATTCTTACTCTTAAGTCTTTGTCGCCGGATGAAAGTGTCGCTTTCTTTGCAGCCTTTGTCCAAAACCTGCCAGACGACCAACAGCAAGTTGCTGAAGCACGTACATTTATCTCTAGCTCCCAAGACTTCTTGCGGCAGTTTGCTCCAACTAAGAGGCCTCATATTGTGGTGGCCCTGCAAGCGGAGATAGGTATCGCCTCCTCCTTGGCGCGGTATGGACATCATATACTACTTTGCGTTGGGAACGATGCACCTGACGGGGGGCAATACCTCAAACTTGACCGTCCAGCACGCGAACCGTTCATTAACCAGCTGAAAGTGATGGGACTAGGGGAAGACCAATGCAAAAAGTTGGCCGACAGTACTGGTCGTAGTTTTTCCATCCTTAGGCGTCGTTTAGCACCATCCGGGATGCTATTATCTCCGGAATGGGCTTTGCCGGATAATGGACCACTCCTAATTCCTGCTTTGCTGGCCAACAAATGGGATGAACACAACAAACATGACCGGCAGGTACTCGCCGAACTAGGCGGCCGCCCATATGAGGAACTCAGCACAGTGTGGGCGCGTTGGCGCAATGTTTCTGATTCTCCCTTCACTTGTGTGGGCAGTTTATGGAAACTCATCTCGACCGAGGATGCTTGGACCATGCTCGCGCGGTTCCTGACGGGGCCGGACCTGGACCGCTTTGAACACGCCGTCCAGACTGTTCTCGGGATGGACCATCCCAAATATGAACTCGAACCCGACAAACGTTGGTACGCGGCTCTGTACAACAAACAACGCCCGTATTCTGACCGCTTGATTGAAGGCTTAGCCCATAGCATCAACAGAATGGGAACAATCCGGCGCGACGACGCACCAGATCAAACTATTTTCTTGCAAAGCCGCGCACGCAGTCTTGTCCAATACTTACTTTATGATGCCAATGGCGTCCGTTGGGCATCTTTAGCCCGCTGCCTCCCAGATCTAGCCGAAGCATCTCCCTTACAATTTCTGGCGGCCCTGGGACATTCTCTGGCCCAAGACGATCCTCCCGTCATGAAAATGTTCACCGAAGTAGGATTCATGGGAGCGTCCACACATACCAATTTGCTTTGGGCACTGGAAACACTGGCATGGTTTCCGGAACACTTCGGGCGAGTTGCTTTGGCGCTTGCCCAGTTGTCACGCTTGGACCCCGGTGGGCAAATGAGCAATCGACCCGGAAACAGCCTTCAATCGATTCTTTTGCCCATCGCACCCCAATCCACAACGACTCAGGAACAACGAATCGAAACATTGCGGATGCTGCACGATCGAGAGCCCGAAGCATTCTGGAAGGTCGTCATCCAATTACTTCCCGATAACTTCGCCAGTTGGACGGACAACCCCCGTCCAACATTCCGTGAAGATATCGCACCATGCCCCAGAACCTACTCCCTCTATTTGTTGGGACAGGAATGGGATTCCATTGTCCACCTCATCCTTGAAAAAATCGCTGTTGCTCCATCTTATTGGAACAAACTATGGCAGAAGTATCCAGATCTTTCTCCCCATAGCAGAGAAATAACACGGGAAAAATTTCAACGGTGCATTCCTGACATTAAGCAAAACCAAGCGGCGTGCCTTGAAATAGTCAAGGAACTTCGTAACCTCCTTGAACACCATAGGTCGTTTCCAGACGCCGAATGGGCTCTTCCTGATGAGGAACTCAAATACATCGAAACAATTTTTCATCAAATAGAACCAGATGGCCTATATAAACATGCTTGGCTCTTTGTGTTTGGGTATCCTGAATTCTTTGATGGGGGAGACATCAGCGATGATCAACATGGTGTACGTGTACAGACTGAGAGGGAGAGCGCCGTTCTTGATATTTTTACACGTTTTGGATTTCAGGGGTTAATCGAAGCATCATTTATAGTTGAAGAGCCAAGTAGTATCGGCTTTAGCTTACGTTTGATAGAAGAAAAAGAAAACATAGAAGATGCAATGTGTTCTTTGCTGAACGAGCATGAAGAATCTGCAAAATATGCTTTTGCCACAGGATATATTCGTAAAAAAATTTATCCGCTGGAAAATAAAAATTTCGCGCGATTAGCACAAAAGTCTATTGACGAACAGTGGAATATATCTTCCATGAAGGCCTTATTTCGCCAAGCTCCAACTAATATATTTGTCTGGGATTTGCTGGAAGAATTTCCTGAAGAAGTGCAAACAGATTACTGGAATAAAGCATACCCAAACTTAAGAGATTCCGAAGAAGAGGATATTCTTTACGCCTTTATTTCATATCTCCAGTACGGAAATGCGGCTATAGCACTTAAAGCAATTGCACAATATGGAAAGTTTCTCCCTTCCGGAGTGTTAGTCCAGATTCTTGAGTGCATCCTCAGACATCAGGATCAAGCTAAGGCGCGACTTGCCCACATGCAATCCTACTATATAGACAAGGCGTTCAAAGAATTAAAAAATCGAAAAGATCTCTCTGAAATGACGGTTGGTCTCTTGGAGTGGCGCTACATCCCTGCGTTTGACCAAGGCGAACCACTAAACCTTGCCCTTCATACGACCTTGGCAAAGTCACCTAATTTATTCATTGATTTTCTTGCTATGGCGTATCGTCCAGACGACGCGGAAGAACAGAAGAAGCTCTCGGATCAAGAAACCCGAGTCGCAGTCAATGCCTCCAGATTCTTGTCAACATGGGCTAACCCTCCGGGAACTGACGATAATGGGAAAATTGACATTGACACACTCTCTGGATGGATTGCCGATGTCCGCCAGCTTGCAAAGGATAGGGGGTATTTCAGCTCCTGTGATTATGCACTAGGAGGCTTGTTGGGAAGGTTTGTTGGTCCAGAACCTACGGGAGAGACTTGGCCACCGGCTGAGATATGCCGTATTCTAGAGGGACTTAACTCTCGAGATATGGACGAGAGTTTTTACAGTAGCATCCGCTATGGACGAGGAGTTGTTTCACGTTCCATGAATGAAGGCGGTGCCCAGGAAAGGAAACTGGCGGCCAGCTTTAATAAATGCGCTGAAAGAGTCGGAAAGCAATGGCCTCGAATTTCAGGTGTACTCCGAACTATCGCCGAGTCATATGAGAAAAACGCGATACGGGAGGACTCTGAAGTGAAGCGGCGAGATTTAGGGCTTTAAAGAAGTCAGAAGGCCACCTATATATGGACACGGTGTGAGAGAGTAGGAAAAAGAGGTTGGGTTTTGTGACTCTCTCTTAAACGTTCAGCTGATTCCGCCACATAGCACGACGATTACAGATCGAATAATCCCAATATTCATCACAGATTTCGGCAAGACTTGCTTTAATCTCCGTATTGCTCAGTGCCCTAACCTTTATTTGAAATACGTATTCTATTTGGTTCCCCGACCCTTGTTGTCCTTGTAAGCCTTGAGCAGTCAGTCCTCGTCATCATTCATGAGTAGTTCGGTGAGCTGTTTCGTCTGGCGCAGATCCTTGTTTTTTGGTGGCCTTAATCTAATCACACCATCTTGGAATTATAATTCAATTTTAAAATGAAGTATAATTACCTCCGAAATGTGCTGCAGGCCTCCTGAAATCATTATCTCAGCCTCCTTGTCTGAGAATCCTATCTCCATCATTGAATTAAACGGGAAGGCTGCAAACCGCCTACCGCATCCGCCGCTTGCGGTGGTACCGGTACAGTCCCAGTTCCAGCACGATGAAGAGTGCGATGGGCACGGCCAGGAAGACCAGGGTGACCAGTGCCCCGAGGCCCCGGTTGGAGGAGGTGATGAGCGGGAAGAGATAGCCCGTGAAGGACGCGACGCTTCCGCCTCCGATGAGAAAGACCAGGAAATATTCGGAAAACGCCACCAGAAAGACCACGCTTCCGCCCGCCGCCATGGCCGGGAGGAGTTGCGGCAGCTCAACTTCCAGGAATACACGCCATTTCGACGCGCCCAGATTTCGGGCGCAGATTTCGTACTCGCGGCCCATGAGGGTGTAGCCCGTGGTCAGGGCGCGTAGCATGTACGGGTAGCTGATCATCGACAGGACCAGAATCACGCCGGGCGCGGTGTCGGCCAGGCCGATCTTGATGAAGATGAAATGCAGACCCATGGAGAAGGTCATGGCCGGAACCAGGGCCGGGAGCAGGAGCAGTCCTTCGAGCAGAGTCTTGCCGCGAAAGGACGAGTAAGCCAGGGCCTTGGCGGGCAGGATGGTCATAGAGAGGGTCAGGACCACCGTGGCCAGGGAATAGCCCAGCGACCCGGTAAGTGCCGTCAGGAACGGGCCGGGCCTGGTGGCGAGAAAGCGGACCCCGTCCAAGCCAAGCTCGGGCCACAGTTCCGGGTAGCGCCACCCCGGCGCTCCGGCCTGCAGGATCAGCACGAGCACCGGCAGCAGGAACAAGAAGGCCAGAACCAGCATGGTCGGTGCGTGTCTCATAGCTTGCGCCTCCAAGCGTCCATATAGGCCGCGAAGCGATTGTAGAGCATGGCGAAGACGGCGGCAAAGACGAACATGACCGTCAGTATGGCCATGGCCTGGGGACGCTGGCTGAGGTCCCGGTGGAAGAAGATGTCGAAGACCCGGATGGAGAGCATGCCGGGGTGCGATTCCCCGAGTACAAATGGGATGTCAAAGGAGCCAAAGGCGTACAGGAAGAGGATGATGAAGGCGCTGTGCATGGCCGGCAGCAGGCGCGGCAGGGTCACGGACCAGAAGGTGCGCAAGGGCCCGGCCCCGAGCATGCGCGCGGTCTGAATCAGCCGGATGTCAAAGCCGAAGAGTACGGCTCCGATCAACAGCAAGGCAAAGGGCACGCCCTTGAGCAGAAAGGCCAGGATCATGCCCAGGCCGCTGCCCGTGTGCAAGATGTTCGGGAATTCCTCCGGCGTAGAGATGAGGCCAAGCTGAAAAAGGGCCGAGGACACGAGGCCTGTCTGGCTGAGCATCAGCAGGACCAGGAACGCCACCGCCACATGGGGCAGGATGAGACCGATCTTGGAGACCACGCCCACCCTGCGCAGGCCGGGAGGCATGCGCCACAGGGCCAGTGCCAGGACGGTGCCGCCCAGGACCGAGCCGGCCGCCGAGAAAAAGGCGACGAACAGGGACAGGCGCAGGGATAGTCCCAAGCCTTGATCCCGGGTCAGGGCCTGATAGTACTCCAAAGTGGCTTCCCCTGGCCCCAGCGGCAGGAAAAGGCCCATGCTCTGGGCCAGGGTCAGGGTTAATCCCGCGCAGAACAGAGCGCAGTAGGGCAGCAGCAGGGGCGCGAGGCCCAGAATGACATTGTGCCGCATTTAGTGTCCGAGAATGAATTTGTCCCAGTCCCGCTCAAGGAGTTCCAGGTATTCCGACGGGATTTCCGGCACAGCGACCGCCGACAGGGTTCCCGCGTCCAGGGTGGCCTCTCCCAGATCCACTGCGTCAAAGGCCTCGCGCTGGGCTACGTCAAGTTTTTGCACCTCAAGGGCGTGCAGGTCGCCCCAGTTTTCGGGTCTGAACTTGGAGAGCTGGGCTTCGGGGCTCATCAGGAAATTAGCCAGCACCATGGCCCCAGCCTTGTTCGGGGCATTGAAGGGGATGGCCGTGAAATGGGTGTTGAAGATGGCCCCCTCGGCCAGGACAAAGGTCCGCACCGTATCGGGATAGGTCTTTTCCAGGATCTTCATCTGCGCGTGGGCCGGATGATAGGACATGCCCATGTCGATCTCGCCGCGCGCGAAGAGGGTGTCCAGCGCCGCCGCATCCTTGGGGTAGGTCCGACCTTCCTGCCACAGGTAGGGCTTGATGTCGCTCAGCCAGGCAAATGTCTGCGGGGCGTTTTTGGCGTAGAGTTCGGGGTTGATGCCGTCCATGTACTGCTCGTGGCCACCGGTGGTGGCGTAGAAGATCTGGCGCAGGAAGGCCGAGCCGGTGAAGTCCGGGGGCTGAGGATAGGTGAAGCGCCCCGGATTGGCCTTTATCCACTCCGCAAGTTCGGCCATGTCGGCGGGAGGAGTTGCGGTGCGCGCCGTGTCAAACTCGAAGACGAATTGGGCGCGGCCGTAAGGTGCCTCGAAGCCGTCTACGGGGTAGCCGAAATCATGGGCCGCTTTTTGCGGGTCGTACCAGGCCGCGAAGTTCGGCAGCCTGTCCGTGAAGGGCCCGAAAAGTACCCCGGCCTGCATGGAGTTCTTGAAGTTTTCGCCGTTGATCCACAGTAGGTCCATGGTCCCTGTGTTCTTGTTCGCCGCTTTTTCGGTCAAGAGCTTGTTGACGAAGACCGGCGCGTCCATGGGCACGCGCACCACGTTTATGTCGTACAGGCGCTTCATTTCTCCGGCCACATAGGTGTCGACCCACTGGTTGATCTGGGCGCTGCCGCCCCACATGTGCCAGCGCACCTCCGTGCCGCGCGCGGCCTTTTCCAGGCTCGCGTAGTCCTGCTGGAGCACGGACTCCTCCTGTGGAGCATCGGAACATCCGGCGGTGAGGGCCAGGAAGAGGAGGGAAAGAAAAAATGTCACACGCATGAATCCTCCGTGAAGGAACCGCCAAAAATGGGCGGATACTGGTTTGAAATGTGGATGCGCACCCTGTCCCCGGGCTGCGCCCAAGGTTCCAGAGCGTAGACCGCGAGATCCTGGTCCAGGATGCGGACGGTGTAGGACATGTAGTGCCCGGCGAAATGCGAGGCGATGATGATGCCGGGGCCTTCCGGGTCCGGTTCCATGCGCAGGGCCTCGGGCCGAAGCCGACAGATCTCAAGGCCCAGAAGCCGGGCCAGAGGCGCAGTGATGGTGTTCACCGGCCCCAGAAAGCGGGCCGTCTCCATGTCTACGGGACTTCGGTAGACCTCCAGCGGCGGGGCGAACTGCCGCAGCTTGCCTCCGAGCATGACCCCGATGTGGTCGGACATGGCCAGGGCCTCCTGCAGGTCGTGGGTCACGCAGATCGTGGTGATGCCGAAGGTGCGCTGGGTGGAGCGGATAAAAAGGGCCGTCTCCATTTTCAGGTTGCGGTCGAGGTTGGCGAAGGGCTCGTCGAGGAGGAGCAGCGATGGCTCAAGGATCATGGCCCGGGCGATGGCCACGCGCTGCTTCTGCCCGCCCGAGAGCTGGGCCGGATAGGCCTCGGCCCGGTCCTCAAGGTGAAAATAGTTAAGCAGGGGCGCGACCTTGTCGCGGATGGCGGCCTTGGACAGCCCCCGGGCTTTGAGGCCAAAAGCGATGTTCTGGAACACCGTCATGTTCGGGAAGAGCACGTAGTCCTGAAAGACGAGAATGGCGGGGTGCCTGTCCCCGTCACCGTCAAAACGGCTCACCGTCCCGCTGTCGGCTTTCTGCAAACCGGCGATGATGTGGAGCAGCGTGGTCTTGCCCGCGCCCGAGGGGCCGACCAGGGAGACAAGACTGCCCCGGGCCACGTCGAAGCTTACGTCATGGAAGACCGTGGTCGTGCCGAAACGCTTGCCCAGTCCCTTGACCCGCAGCAGATCGTGCCCGGGACTCTCAGCGTTCAAGGGCCTGGAAGTGACGCATGAAACGCCGGTCAATGAAGTCTTTAAGCAGGAATCCCAGCCAATTACGGAAAATGATCGGCCCCTTGCTGAAAATGGCCGTGTCATCGCCCATATTAAAGAGCAGCAGATACTTTCCGCCGGGGTCGAAACGCTGCAGCCTGGTCCCGTTCAGCCCGGCGCGCACGTTGCGCAGCAGGACCGGGTTCTGGCGCACGGCGTAGACCCCGACCTTGTCCAGCGGGCTTGGCTCGAAGTCGATGCAGTCGCCGCCGCCGAAGATTTCCGGATGCTGCACGCTTTGCAGATACTCGTTGACCAAGAGTCCGCCCGTGACCCCGGTGGGCAGGCCGGAGTCGGCGAACAGGCGCGAGGGTTTGACGCCCGTGGCCACGAAGATGAGGTCCGGGTGGTGGTGCCTTTCGCCCTGGACGATGACCCCGTTACGGATTTCGTCGACGTACCCGTCTTCATTGATGGTGATGTCCTGGCTGGCAAAGGATTCCCTGGTCATTTTTCCTATTCTTTCCGGAAAACGGCTGAGCAGTTGCCGACCGGCGAAGATGGTGATGCGTGGCTCGTGGCGTCCGCGCAGCTTGGCGAGCTTACGCACGTTGCCCGCGATTTCCAGGGCGGCCGGCCCTCCTCCGACCACGGCCACATGGGGCCTGGTGCGGGTCGCGCAGAGGGAGATGACGGCCCGCTGCGCTTCCTGCAGACGCTCGATGGGCTTGACCGTGAAGACGTTCGATGTGTCGCCGTGGATGTTGTCAAAGGGGATAAAGCTGCCCGCGTTGCAGGACAGTACATCATAGTCCAGGACCTGGCCGGAAGCCAGAATGACCTGGCGCTGGGCGGCGTCTATGCGCACGACTTTGTCCCGTATGAAGCTCCCGCCCATGCCCTCGACCACATAGCGGGTCGCGAAGCGGATTTCGGACGGCGTGTAGGTCGTGCCGAGCATGCCCGGGCCCATGCCGGAATAGTAATGAAAATCGGATGGCTGGACCACGGTGACTTCGTGGCCCTCCCGGACCAGATCCCGCATGTGGGCCAGGATGGTCATATGCGCATGGCCGCCCCCGGCCAGAACTAGTTTCTTACCCATGGTCTTCTCCCGTGGTCGTGTTTTCGGATCAGGCAAATGGCGTGCCCATGTTTAAGCATACTTGCCGGGGTCATGCAACGACGAGCCATTGGCAGGTGGGGCTGCGTCCGGAGCCTGCGACTGAAACGGTCGGTATAGCTTCAGCCCCGGTCCGTGTAGTCGTGGGAGTACCAGGCGTCGAAGAGATGGCGGGCGATAGTCTCGGCCGAGGGCAGGACCAATTCGCCCGAGTCCAGCAGGCTGGGGATTTCGTGGCGTGAAAACCAGCGGGCGTCCTCAAGTTCTGTCACGTCGAGGTAAATCTCGGTGTTGATGGCGCGGGCGTGGAAGCCGAGCATGAGCGAGTCGGAAAACGGCCAGGGCTGCGACGAGAAGTAGCGCACGTCATCTACTTTGATGCCGGTCTCCTCCATGACTTCGCGCAGGACCGCGTCCTCGGCGCTCTCCCCGGGTTCCACGTAGCCGGACAGGGCCGAGTAGACCCGTGGATTCCAGGTGGACTGACGGCCAAGCAGGCAGCGTTCGCCGTGTGCGTCCGCATGATGCACGAGCACGATCATGGCCGGGTTGACGCGCGGGAAATGTTGCGCCCCGCAGTCGGGGTTGGTGCATGTCTGCGCCAGGGCTCCTGGTTTGGGCGCGGTGGGGTGCCCGCACAGGCTGCAGAAGCGCGCCAGGCTGTGCCAACCTGCGGCGGCGCGGGCATAGCCGAGCAGGGCGGCGAGTTGGCTGGGCATCGCCGCCGCGTGGCGGCGCAGGGGCACAAAGGTGCCAAGGCTGCCAAGACAGCTGGCCGTGCCGGACGGCAGGCGGTCGATGTTGACGGCGAAATAGCAGTGCCGCCCGTCGTCGCCCAGAAGCATGGCCTGCAGGTGGTCCTGGTCACATCCGCCGAGCATGTTCTGGGCAAGCAGGAGCGGTTCGCTTTGCGTCGCATCGAAAAGGACTTCGTCTCCCCTGACCACGACGTACAGGGCGCGACTCGAGGTCTGCCCAAAGTCCGGGACATCGGGCGGGAGCTTGCGGCTGAGGATCAGGCCGGAGAAGGTGTTCCGGGCGGAACGGGAGTAATGGTCCATAAATGCCTCGGAGGCTTGGCGTACGCGGTTTGCGCGGGTGTTGTTCAGCGTTGTGCCCTGCTTTTGAATCTGCGGCAATAGGTGCAGTGGCGGCAGACCTCCTCCACCAGTCGCCCGGCCGCAAAGCCATCGGCCATGGCGCGGCCCCTGGGCGAATCCAGAATGGCATTAAGGGGGGTGTCGTGGATGTTGCCGAGTGCGAGGCGGCCGTCGGCGTCAAGGCAGCACGGACAGACCGTGCCGTCGGCCAGGACCGCGCAGTGGGTGGACAGGGCGTGACAGAATCCGCTCGTCCGTTCCTTTGTGCCCAGGTCTCCGGGCCAGGCAAAGACCGTGTCCATGTGCAGATAGGCGCGGCCCCTGAGTTTAAGGCTCTTGCGCCCCGGTGGCAGGGGCGGGATTTCACAGTCAAGGCCCGCCGCGATGCTTCTCTGGATTGCCGCATTGAACCCGCCGTCCGCAGAAGAATGCAGATTTTGCAAGGTCCAGAGCCTGTAATTGAGGTAGAGATCGGGCTTAAGGCGCTCCGCGCGGCGGCTGAATTCAAGGATCGCCTCCAGGGTGTCTGTGTCGAGACGTTCGCCGCGGCGCAGGGACTGCATGGAGAAGTTGACCTGGCGCAAGGCTTTGGCCTGCAGCAGCAGGTCCGCCTTGCCGGAAAGGAGCGTGGCGTTGGTGGTCAGGTTGACCTGTAGCCCGGCCGCCGCGCAGAGGTCCATGATCGTATCTAAGTGCGGGTGCAGAAGCGGTTCACCCAATACATGCAGACAGATCTGACCGGTCAACGGGGCGATCTGCTCCAGCACGCGTTTAAAGAAGGCCGGGTTCATGCTCGCGGCAGGCCTGGCGGTCTCGACGCAGAAATCGCAGCGCAGGTTGCAGATGTTGGTGATCTCTACATAGATGCGCTGGAAGCGGGGGGGCTGTGCGTGGGTCATGACTGTTTCGCCGTGCCTGCGCGCCTCGGCTGGGGCCGGGCACCGTTCGGCCGCAAGCGGGGGCGAATGGGAATGGCTGTCGGCACGTTGTATCCTGGAACGAAAAAGCCCCCGTCGCGGGACGAGGGCCGGGGTTGCATGCGAAGCCTGTCCCGCTCGGGCGGGAATGGTTCCGGCTCTTAGAGGGTGTAGAGTTCGTCTCCGGAGAGGATACGCACATTGTTCTTCTGCAGCACCTCGATGGCCTGGTCCGTGCGGTCGAAGCGGAAGATGAGGATGGCGTTGCGGCCGCTCTGGGTTACGAAGGCGTACATGTATTCGACGTTCACCCCGCCCGCGTTGAGCATCTCCAGGATGGTGTGCAGCCCGCCGGGCTTGTCGCCCACCTCGGCGGCCACGACATTGGTGCGGCCCACGGTGAAGCCCTTGGCCTTCAGCGCGTCCTTGGCCTTTTCGTTGTCGGTCACGATGAGACGCAGGATACCGAAATCGGAGGTGTCGGCCAGGGACAGGGCGCGGATATTGATCTGGTTATCGGCCAGGGTCTTGGTCACTTCGGCCAGACGGCCAGCTCTGTTTTCCAGAAAAACGGAAATCTGTTCTACTTTCATGGTTCCTCCCGGTCTGGGGTGGGGGCGCGGGGCGCCGGTCCCTTGTTTACGAGTTGCGCAGGTCGATGATGCGTTTGGCCTTTCCTTCGGAGCGTTCGATGCTCTGCGGTTCGGACAGGGTCACCTTGGCTGTGACGCCCAGGAATTCCTTGATATTTTTTTGTATCTTGGCTTCGATACGCTGTAAATGCCTGATCTCGTCGGAGAAGAGCTTTTCGTCCACTTCGACCTTGACCTCAAGCATGTCGAGGCTGCCCTGGCGGGTCAGGATAAGCTGGTAATGCGGGGCCACGCCCTGGTTTTCAAGCAGGATGCTCTCGATCTGCTGCGGGAAGACATTGACGCCGCGGATGATGAGCATGTCGTCGCTGCGGCCCTGGATGCGCGAGATGCGCCGGTGCGTGCGGCCGCAGCGGCAGGGGATGGCCTCGATGCGCGTGATGTCGCGGGTGCGGTAGCGGATCAGCGGCTGGGCTTCCTTGGTGAGGGTGGTGATGACCAGTTCCCCGGATTCGCCAAGCGGCATCTGCTCGCCCGTGTCGGGGTCGATGATCTCGATGAGGAAGTGGTCTTCCCAGATATGCAGGCCGTCCTGGGCGTCGCAGCATTCCATTCCCACGCCCGGACCCATGATCTCGGACAGGCCGTAGATGTCGAGGGCCTTGATGCGCAGCTTGGATTCGATCTCGGCGCGCATCTTCTCGCTCCACGGCTCAGCCCCGAAGATGCCCGTGTGCAGCTTCAGGTCGTCGATGCTCATGCCGGCGGCGATGATGGATTCGTACAGGAACAGGGCGTAGGACGGTGTGCTGCACAGGATGGTCGAGCAGAAGTCGCGCATGAGCATGACCTGACGCCGGGTCCCGCCGCCGGAGATGGGCAGGATGGTCGCGCCAAGGCGCTCCACGCCGTAGTGCATACCAAGGCCCCCGGTGAAGAGTCCGTAACCGTAGGCGTTATGCACGATGTCGCGGCGGCTGGCTCCGGCGCACATGAGCGAGCGGGCCATGAGATCGGCCCAGGTGTTCACGTCACGCTGGGTGTAGCCCACCACCGTGGCCGTGCCTGTGGTGCCAGAGGAAGCATGCACGCGCACAACGTTGTCGCGGGGCACGGCGAAGAGACCGAAGGGGTAGTTGCTGCGCAGGTCCTGCTTTTCGGTGAAGGGCAGGTACTTGAGGTCGTCCAGGGAGCGAAACTGCTCCGGCCGGATGCCCATCTCGTTGAACCTGTTCTGGTAGAAGGGCACGTTGTAGTAGACCTTTTCGACCATGGCCTTGAGCCGCCGCAGCTGCAAGGCCTCCAGCTCCTCCCGGGGCATGGTTTCGTTCGACACGTCGTAAAGCATGGTTCAACCTCCAGGTGAAAAAATGAAAAAGCCGCGAACATGGGGCTGTTCACGGCAGGAAAAATCATTTGCGCGGCGGGCGCTACACCGTGACCCCGTGGAAGGGGCTTCTAAATATGAGGAAGAAAACTGAATCGATAATATAGCGCATAGCAGGCATATGCCTTGACCCGCGGCATTCGTCAAGGTTTGCCTCATTGCCCTGCATAAAGAATTGACGTAGAAAATATGAGTTTGAGCGATAAAATACAGAATATGGAGTGGAATCGAACCTTATGGAAGAAAAGATTGAGCAGATAGTGACCTGGCTTGCGGATAAGAAGGGGACAAACATAAAGGCCCTCGACGTGCGGGGAATATCTCCCCTGACCGAGACCATGGTTTTCGTCACGGCCAGGTCGGCCAAGCACGCCCAGTCCCTGGCCGATGAGGTCATGCAACGGCTCGCGGAAAAAAAATGGGAATTTTTCGGCGTCGAGGGCATGCAGGCCGGTCAATGGGTACTGGTCGATTGCAATGACGTCATCGTGCATGTTTTTCTGGACGAGACGCGGTCCCTGTATAATGTCGAAGGACTTTACTCCAAGGCCGAGGCCCTGGAACTGCCGGCGGGCGTCACGGCCGGGGAAGGAAAATGAAAAAGCCCTGCGTGCTCCTCATCCTTGACGGCTGGGGCAAGGCTGCTCCCGGGCCGGGCAACGCGGTCAGCCTGGCGCATACGCCGCGCATGGACGCGCTGCTCTTTGGGCATCCCAAAGGACAGCTTGAGTGCATGGGCCGGGACGTGGGTCTGCCTGACGGGCAGATGGGCAATTCTGAGGTCGGACACCTGAACCTCGGGGCCGGGCGCATCGTCTATCAGGACATCATGCGCATCAACCTGGCCATCGAAGACGGTTCCCTGGCCGCCAACGCGGTGCTGGCCGACCTTGCGGCTACAGCCAAGAGAGCCTCCGGACGGGTGCATCTCATGGGTCTGGTCTCCGATGGCGGTGTGCACAGCCTGCAGAGCCATCTTGTAGCGCTGGTCCAGGCCTTGAGCGATCAGGGCGTGGCGGACATCTGCGTGCACGCCTTTCTGGACGGCCGGGACACTCCGCCGCGCAGCGGGCTGGGCTACATAAAGACCCTGGAAGAAGACCTGGCCCGCATGGGCGCGGGCCGCATCGCTTCGGTCTCGGGGCGCTACTACGCCATGGACCGCGACCAGCGCTGGGAGCGGGTCGAACTGGCCTATGCTGCCTTGGTGGAAGGCAGGGGGCTGATGGCAGGCAGCGCCGCCGAGGCCGTGAGCGACGCCTACGAAAGCGGCGAGAACGACGAGTTCGTCAAGCCGCGCATGGTGATTGCGAACGGCCAGCCTTCGGGCCTGATCGGCGACGGCGACGCCGTGCTCTTTTTCAACTTCCGGGCGGATCGGGCGCGCGAGCTGACCCGGGCCCTGACCGAGGACGCTTTCGTCGGCTTTCACCGGCCGCGTAAGCCCATCCTTTCGGCCTTTGCGACCATGACCCGCTACGATAAGAACCTTGACCTGCCTGCGCTTTTTCCACCGGTCAGCCTGGACCGCATCCTTGGCCAGCTCGTCTCGGAGCAGGGTATGCGCCAGCTGCGCACGGCGGAAACGGAAAAATACGCCCATGTGACCTACTTCTTCAACGGCGGGCAGGAAACCCCGTTTCCCGGCGAAGACCGCGAGCTGCTTCCCTCCCCCAAGGACGTGCCCACCTACGATTTCAAGCCGGAGATGAGCGTGTTCAAGGTCACCGACACCCTGGTGGCGGCCCTGGAATCAGGAAAATACGACATGGTGGTCTGCAATTTCGCCAACCTGGACATGGTCGGCCACACCGGAGTCATCCCGGCGGCGATCAAGGCCTGCGAAGCCGTGGACCTGTGCCTGGGGCGCGTCATGGACTGCGTGGAGGGTCTGGGGGGCACGCTTCTGGTCACGGCGGACCACGGTAACGCCGAAGACATGCTTGATGATCTGGGCAACGTGAAGACTTCCCACAGCCTGAATCCCGTGCCTTTCGTCTACGTCGGACCGGGGAACTTCAGGGTGCGTGACGGTCGTTTGGCCGACGTGGCTCCGACCATCCTGGCCATACTGGGGATTGAAAAGCCCGTGCAGATGACCGGAGAGAGCCTGCTGCTGCCGTTCTGATCAGGAGGAGCGCGTAAGAAAAAGCCCCGCAACAGGGGATACGATCCGCCGGGAAACCGGCGTTTTTTTTTGGGAAAAAGGCGTGTTTTATTTCGTTTGGTAGGAGGGGCGGGGCGGGTTGGTCCGGTCAGGCCGCCTCGAAACTCCCTCGCGGGCCTCGTACGGCTGAATCGTTGCGTGCAGGGCGTAAAAGCGGAGCAAGGCGTGCGGCAACGATTCCGCCAACGATGCCTGGCTCAGTCAGACAGTCGAGGCAACCTGACCGGACCAACCCGCCCCGCAGCGGTACAGCGTTATTTTTGCGGTATTCTGATGCGTTTTTAGTGTGGTATTACTGCTGCGCCATCCCCGAAAACCTTTGCCTATGTAGGTAGGCGGGAAATCGGAGGTATTTTTTGGGAAAAGGCACGGCTTTTCGTTTGGTTGGAGGGGCGGGGCGGGGTGGCCCGGTCAGGCCGCTTCGAAACTCCCTCGCGGGCCTCGTCCGGCGCAATCGCTGCGTGCAGGGCGTAAAAGCGGAGCAAGGCGTGCGGCAACGATTCCGCCAACGATGCCTGGCTCGGTCAGACAGTCGAAGCAACCTGACCGGACCAACCCACCCCGCAGCGGTACTGTGATGCGTTATCATTTGCACTACGCGTCATCCCCGCGCAGGCGGGGATCCATCCCATCAGTTTTTTGGTAGAGTGCCCTTACTCTTCAAGGGCGAAGTAGTTTTGCGGGTCAAAGCGCGGGGTGCAGACGGCCAGGAAAATGAGGTCGGATGCGCCGGTGCAGGTGATGCGCTGGCGGACTCCGGGTGGGATGATGGCGACGTCGCCGGGAGCAACGATTTGCGGCGGCAGGTCGCCGATTTCCACCAGGCCGGAGCCTTCAAGAATCACGTAGCGTTCCACCGTGTCACGCAGGGCATGCCAGGCCGAGGTGCGTCCAGCTTCGACCCGGGCGCGGGCCAGGGACACGGCCGAGTCATGGTCGTCGTTGGAGAGTTCGGTGATGAAACATCCTTCCCGAAAGTAGTATTCGCTCTTCGGATCATGCTTTTTGATGCGCGGCCGCATGGCTCACCTCAATATGAAGCCCCGGATTTTGAGGTCCTTGGCCCAGGCTTTCCATGCCCCGCTCAGGAAGGTCGCGGTCATGGTCTTTGGGTTGAACAGGACTTCGGCGTCGAGGTCCAGGTGGCATTTGCGGTCGTAGTTGGTGTGGCTGAAGCGCAGGGTCCAGGTGCCGTCGGGGTTGGAGCAGGCCTCTTCCACATAGCCAAGGTGGCCGGTGGGCATCTTGCGGCGGGTGTTGACGTCGATGACCATGATGGACCCAGCCTTGGGCGTGAGGGTGGTGGCCTTGTTTTTTCGCGCGCATTCGTACCATTCCACGGGGCCGGTGTCGCCCAGGCGGCAGGTCATGATGCCGCTGCGGCAGCGGGCGTACGGTACACACTGCGGCTGGCAGCGGCCGGTCACGGTCTTGCCGCTCTTGGTCTTGGTTATCTTGCCGGGCTGGAGCTTGAAGCAGTCCGCGCGGTTCTGGTCGGAGGTCGCCGTCTCGCATTCAAGGCAAGGCGACTCTTCGGCGGACTCGGGTTTGGGCTCGGCTTCCGGTTTCAAGACCGGCCCGGAGGCCTGTGCGGCAGGCGGAGTTGCGGGAATATCCGCTCCGCTGTTGTTATGGGTCTGGGTAGGTTGCGAAGGCTGGGGGACGGTTTTGGCGCAACCGGAGAGCATCGACAGGAAAAGGACGAGGAGTAACGGAACCGCATTGGCGGAAAGGCGCATCGGGAACTCCTGAGACGGGATTTTATTGTCGGGCCTGCTTATGCGCACGGCAGGATGGCGTCAATCGTTGTGCGGTCAGGTGGCTGGCGGTTTTCGGGCAAAAAAAAGCCCGTCAGAGACGGGCTTCCTCATGATCGAACAGTCCGCTTAGTAGCGGGGACGGCTCTCACGGGGCTGAGATTCGTTGACTTTCAGGGTGCGGCCCTGAAGATCGGTGCCGTTCACTGCCTGGATGGCCTTGCGAGCGCCTTCATCGTCCATTTCGACAAAGCCGAAACCACGGGAGCGGCCAGTGGCGCGGTCCTCGATGACGTGTGCAGAGGCGACTTCGCCGTACTGGGAGAACAGGGACTTCAGGTCGGCATCGGTGGTCGACCAGGACAGATTTCCAACATAGATGTTCATAGACTAGACTATAACTCCGAAAAAAAGGTAAAAAAAATGCGGCAATTCCGGCTGGAAACAGCTGCCAGCTGGCCCGCACCAGCGCCACATTCATTTCCCATGAAATGGCATGACGCTTCGAAACAATACAATTTATTAGTAGTGAGCTGTTCGTCTGTCAATATTTTTTTAGGATTGCAACGCTTGTGGCCGGATCAACGGGGGCAGATGGTTTTGCGCCGGACCTCTCGGGCTCAGTTTGTGCCCTGCGCGTCGGCGAATTTTTGGACCACCGTGCCGGCCAGGATGAAGCCGAGGCCCACCAGGGTCGAGGCGTAGATGTTCTCACCGACCAGGAAATGGATGATGAACAGAGACAGAAATGGAGCTAGGTAGATAAGGTTGCTGACCTGCGCCGTGGTCCGCGACAGGCGCAGGGCCGACATCCAGAGCACGAAGGTCACGCCCATCTCGAAGACGCCGATGTAGACCGCGCCCAGAAATCCCGGCCCGTTGGGCATCAGCGAGATGCCCGCAAAAAGCGCCCATATCGCCGTATAGAATGCCCCGCAGCAGAAATTGAGCAGCAGTCGCAGGGTCGGTTCCATGGTGTCCTTGACCCCGAAAATCCAGAACAGGGCCCAGATCACGGTGCTGCCCATGGCCAGGGCGAAGCCCAAAGGACTTTCCATGGACAGGCCAAGGAGGTCGCCGCGAGTGGAGATGACCAGTGCGCCGAAATAGCTCAGGCCGATGGCACCGAACTGCAGGGCGCGCAGGCGCTGACCAAGGAGCGGAATGGCCAGTAGGCTCATGGTGATGGCCCAGGTGTAGTTGATGGCCTGGGCTTCCTGGGCGCGGAGCAGGTCGTAGGCGCGGATCAGCACAAGATAATAGAGGAAGGGGTTGAGGCCGCCCAGAAACAGGGAGAAGCGCGCGTCCTTCCAGGTCAATCGAGTAAGCTCCCCCAGTCGACCCTTAAAGGCCAGGATCAGGGTCAAGACCAGGACCGAGGTCAGGCTGGCGTAGAAGACCAGCGGTTCCGGCCCCAGGTGGCGAAGCGACAGCTTGAAGGCCGTGGCCACGGTGGACCACAGGCAGACCGCGGCAAGCCCGCAAAGGTACGCTTTCTTTTGGTTCTTGGGCATTTCCATGAGGGCCGGGCATGTGTTGCGGTTTTTGAAAAATGAATATATCTGTGTCGCTTGTGTCACAACGCTGCAAATCATTCGGCATTTGGCCGCGTTGTGCCGCAAAAAGAACTGGTTCGGCGGCCTGGATGTTCGGACCGGGCCGGTTCGTGAGTACTTGTGGGGGAACCTGATTTTTTGTCAAACGTTTTCATGAGGATGAACAACATGCTGAAACGCGCTGCTTTTGTGATCGCCTGCCTCCTGTGTATGGCTGCCGGTCCGGCCCTGGCCGAGGACAAAGTCCTTTTGAACGGCATCGACGCCAACTATCCTCCGTTCGCCTACGTGGACCAGAGCGGCAAGCCCAGCGGCTTTGATGTCGACGCTGTGGACTGGATCGCCGAGAAGATGGGCTTCAAGGTCAAGCACGTGCCCGTGGACTGGGATGGCATTATCCCCAACCTGCTGGCCAAGAAGATCGACTTCATCTGCTCCGGCATGACCATCACCGCCGAACGCGCCGAGAAGGTCAACTTCACCGCCCCCTACTGGGAAGTGAAGAACGTGTTCGTGACCAAGAAGGAATCCGCGCTCAAGGCCGAGGAAATCTATGGCCAGGAATTGACCGTGGGCATGCAGGCCGGCACCTCCGAAGCCAAGTGGATGGCCGACGAGAAGGAAAAGCAGGGCTGGAAGTTCTCCATCAAGTTGTATGATTCCGCTCCCATGGCCATCGAAGATCTGGTCAACGGCCGCATCGACGCCGCCGGCATGAACTATCCCCCGGCTCGCGACGCGGAAACCAAGAGACCCGTACAGATCATCGGCGTTTTCGGCGAGATCGAGCCCTTTGGCGCCGCCGTGCGCAAGGAAGACACGGACCTGCTCGACAAGCTGAACAAGGGCTTCGAGATGCTGAAAGCCGATCCCTACTGGGAAGAGCTCATCGCCAAGCACCTGAACAAGTAGTTCGACCTTTGCACGATACCTCGGGAAGGCCTGGCAATGCTCCGGCCTTCCCGTTTTTTTGCCAAGCCTCGCCAAGGATTTCGCCCCGACCATGAACGAAACTGTCACCGTCCTCCTGGACGCCCTGCCGTATGTACTGCAGGGCGCGGCCATCACTGTGACCGCAGTGGTCGGCGCCATGTTCCTGGGCCTTTTCATCGGCGTGCCCCTGGCTGTGGGGCAGGTGTACGGCCACTGGACGGTGCGAACTCTGTGCGGCCTCTATGTCTGGTTTTTTCGCGGTGTGCCCATCCTGGTGCTGCTTTTTCTCTTCTATTTCGGGCTGTTCAATTTTATGGGGCTCAATTTGAGCGCCGTGGCGGCGGCCACCGTCGTGCTCGGCATGACCAGCGGTGCTTATCAGTCCCAGATTTTTCGCGGCTCCATCCTGTCCCTGTCCAAGGGTCAGCTCAAGGCGGCGCGCGCGCTGGGCATGTCCGACGGCCTGGCCATCCGCTCCATCATCCTGCCCCAGGCCCTGCGCCTGTCCATTCCGGGCTGGTCCAACGAATACTCCATCATCCTCAAGGATTCGGCCCTGGCTTTTGTGCTCGGGGCCAGTGAGATCATGGCCCGGACCCACTTCGTGGCCTCGCGGACCTATCAGCACCTGCCCATGTACGTCAGTGCGGCGGTGCTCTATTTCCTGTTGACCTGGGCTGGGGTCGTGGCCCTGCGTGCATTGGAAAAACGTGTCAGAATAAAGGGTTATGTGCATTAATGGCGAACATGAATACAAAGACCCCGCTCATGCGGGTGCATGGGATTTCCAAGGAGCTGGGTGGCCGCGAGATACTGAGGTCCGTGAGCCTGGACCTCTATGAAGGCGAAATGAAGGTGCTCATCGGGCCTTCCGGCGGCGGCAAGAGTACGCTCCTGCAGTGCATGAACTATCTTCTCGTGCCGGACCGGGGCGAGATCGAGTTGGAAGGACGGCGCGTTGATCCGCGCAAGGCTCGCGAGTTGTGCGAATTCCGTCAGCATGTGGGCATGATTTTTCAGGATTTCAACCTCTTCGACCACCTGACCGCCACGGAAAACGTCAGCATCGCCCTGCGCAAGGTCAAGGGCATGAGCCGCGCCCAGGCCAAGGCCCGCGCCAAGGCCGAGCTGGACCGGGTCGGCCTCGCTGACAAGGGGCACCTTTACCCCGCCGAACTCTCCGGTGGGCAGAAGCAGCGCGTTTCCATCGCGCGTGCCCTGGCGATGGATCCCAAGGTCATGCTGCTGGACGAGCCGACCTCCGCCCTTGACCCTGAACTGGTCAGCGAGGTGCTGACCGTCATCCGTGGTCTGGCCCAGAACGGCATGACTATGGTCATGGCCACGCACCAGATGGGCTTCACCCGCTCTCTGGCCGACGAGGTGCTCTTCATGCAGGAGGGCCGGATCATTGAGCAGGGCAGCCCCAAGGATCTCTTGGCCGAGGGCTCGGGTACACGCACCCTTGATTTCTGCTCCCAGATTCTCGATGTCGAGGGCGCCGGCGCATGAACGAGGAGTTCGTCTTTCTGCTCGAACGCTTGCTGCCGGCCTTGAACAAGGGCGTGATCGTGAGTCTGCAACTCATCGTGCCCTCGGCGATCCTGGGCATTTTTTTCGGCGTGGTTGTGGGGGCATGCCGGGCCTTCGGAGGTGGATTCCTGGGTGCCCTGGCCAACGGTTATGCCGCGCTTTTTCGAGGCACGCCGCTGGTGATCCAGCTTTTCATCCTTTATTTCGGCCTTCCGAACGTGGGCATCTATTTTCAGCCCTACACTGCGGCGGTGATCGGGTTCACCCTGTGCAGCGCCGCGTATCATTCGGAGTATATCCGCGGCGGGCTGCTTTCCATCAAGCGCGGGCAGGTGCTCGCAGCGCAGGCCCTGGGATTCTCCACCTTCACGACCCTGGTCTGGATCATCATCCCCCAGGCCTTTCGCCGGGCCCTTCCCGGGTGCGGGAACGAGATCGTGTACCTGATCAAGTACTCCTCCCTGGCCTACGTCATCACCTGCTTCGAACTGACCGGGCAGGCCAAGATCGTGGCCAGCGAAACCTTTCGTTTCAGTGAGGTTTTCATGGTCGTGGGCGTTTATTACCTGTTTCTGGTCACCGTGGCATCCTATGGTCTGCGCAGGCTGGAAAAGAGACTGGAAATACCCGGCTTCGGCCACTAGGCTTTACAGGCCTCAAACTTTACGAAATGCGGCCGGCCTACTGTCGGCCGCTCTCATTCCCGGCCCTTGCCAATTTATGGGCCGGAAGGCATTACGCAAACAAAATCATATCTGAGGTTATCATGAGCGACGAACCAAACAAGATTATCTATTCCATGCTGAAGGTGTCCCGGTTTTACGACAAGAAACCGGTTATCAAGGATATCTCCCTGTCCTTTTTCTACGGCGCCAAGATCGGCGTGCTGGGCCTGAACGGGTCCGGCAAGAGCTCGCTGCTCAAGATCATGGCCGGGGTGGACAAGGAGTATAACGGCCAGATCGTCATCTCTCCCGGTTATTCCGTGGGCTATCTGGAGCAGGAGTCGATCCTCGACCCGGAGCGGACCGTGCGCGAGATCGTGCAGGAGGCCGTGCAGGAGACTGTGGACCTTTTGCAGCAGTTCGAGGAGATCAACGCCAAATTCGCCGAGCCCATGAGCGACGACGAGATGGACGCACTTATCGCCCGTCAGGCCGAGGTGCAGGAGAAGCTCGACGCCGCCGACGCCTGGGACCTCGACTCCAAGCTGGAGATGGCCATGGAGGCCCTGCGCTGCCCCGAGCCCGAGACCAAGATCGGCGTTCTGTCCGGCGGTGAGAAGCGCCGCGTGGCCCTGTGCCGCCTGCTGCTGCAGAAGCCCGACATCCTGCTCCTTGACGAGCCCACCAACCATCTTGACGCTGAGACCATCGCCTGGCTTGAGCATCATCTGCAGCAGTACGAAGGCACCATCATCGCCGTGACCCATGATCGCTACTTTCTCGACAACGTGGCGGGCTGGATTCTGGAACTGGACCGGGGCGTGGGCATCCCGTGGAAGGGCAACTATTCCTCGTGGCTCCAGCAGAAGCAGAACCGCCTGGCCCAGGAGGAGAAGGAGGAGAGCGCCCGCCAGCGGACCCTCAAGCACGAGCTGGAGTGGATCAACATGTCGCCCAAAGGCCGCCATGCCAAGGCCAAGGCCAGAATCTCGTCCTATGAAAACCTGCTCAACCAGGATACCAAAGACAAGATCAAGACCTTGGAACTTTTCATCCCCTCAGGCCCGCGTCTGGGTGACGTGGTCATCGAGGCCCACCACGTGAAGAAAGCCTACGAGGACAAGCTGCTCATCGAGGACATGAATTTTGCCCTGCCTCCGGGCGGCATCGTCGGTGTCATCGGGCCCAACGGCGCGGGCAAGACTACGCTTTTCCGCATGATCACCGGTCAGGAACAGCCCGACAGCGGGGAGATCCGCCTCGGCCAGACCGTGAAGCTGGCCCACGTGGATCAGGACCGCGGCGTCCTCGACTCCAAGAAGACTGTCTGGGAGATGGTCTCGGACGGTTACGACACGATCAGCCTGGGCGGGCGCGAGATCAACTCCCGCGCCTACGTCAGCAAATTCAACTTCGCCGGACCTGACCAGCAGAAGACCGTGGGCATGCTCTCCGGTGGCGAGCGCAACCGGCTGCACCTGGCGCTGATGCTGAAAAAAGAGGCCAACGTGCTGCTGCTGGACGAACCGACCAATGACCTTGACGTGAACACCATGCGCGCCCTGGAAGAGGCTCTGGAGAACTTCGCCGGATGTGCGGTAGTCATTTCCCATGACCGCTGGTTCCTGGACCGCATCGCGACCCACATCCTGGCCTTCGAGGGTGACAGCCAGGTGGTTTGGTTTGAGGGCAACTATTCGGAATACGAAAAGGATCTGAAGCGCCGCACTGGCAACACTCTGGCGGTGCCGCGCCGCATCCGCTATCGTCAGCTGACTCGTTAAGCTTGAATCTAAAAGCCCGGTCCGGAATAATCCGGCCGGGTTCTTTTCAATCTGGGCGGGTGGTGGTATAGGTGAGTACTAATGATGGCATACCCAAATTCGCCTCTGAGGAGAACGTCATGAATACAAGAAGTCTTGCCTTAAAAGTGCTCGGCCCCGGATATGGGATCATTGTGGCGGGCAGTGTTTTTGAAAATCTCGTTCTGCGCACCGACTGGTTCATGATCGGTTCGGTGGTAGGTTTTCTGTGGTTGGCGGCGGGCCTGGTCGGCTTGGTTCTGGCCGTGCGGGAACTGAAGAAGGGCGAGGGCTACATGCTGGTCGAGTCCGGCCCCTTCGCCTGGAGCCGCAACCCGGTCATGGCGTCCAACCTGTTTGGACTCATGCCCGGACTGTGCCTGATTCTGAACACCAATCTCGGCATTCTCGGCATTCTGGTGGCAGCGTTTCTTTTCTTCAGGAATGTGGGAGCCGAGGAGCTTGCGCTTGAAGACCAGTTCGGCGAGGTCTATCAGGCCTACCGTGAGCGAGTCAGCCGCTTGCTCCCGTTGCCGTCCTGCGCTCGGGACTGAACCCGTGTGACGAGGGCAGCTTCCGGTTGCCCTTTTTTATTGAAATGAGCCTCCTTTACGGGAGGCTTTGTCAGCTTTGTCCTTGTCTTTTAGCGGGAGAGCACCTGCTGCATGGTGCCGATCTTCTGGATCTGTTTTCCGTATTCCCTGATCTGAAGCAGGTCATAGCTGTCGTTGCGGATTGCCGATGCAACATGGGCATTGGCCTGCTGCAGGGTCGCCATGCACTCGTGTATCCGTGCGCCGATGGCTTCCGCCCTCAAGAGCGATTTTTGCGCCAGCAGAAGGGCCTGCACGGCCTTGTCTCGCTCCTGCAGGTCAACCTTGTCCCCGGCGTCGATGACGGCCGATGCCCTTGTCTTGAGCTCCCTGGCCGTGTCCGTGTAGGTCTTCAGATAGTTGGTAGAGGATTCCTCCACTGAAAAATCGGCCATCAGCCTGGTGGTCAGCGTCGTCACGGCTCCTTCGAAAGCCAGCACGACGGACCGGGCAGTCTCGGCCTTTTTCGACGAAGCCCAGCGGGCGGAAAGGCCCTGGGCCACTCGCTGCAAGGCTTCTTCCTGTTCGACACTCACTTCCGGCCCCAGCGTTTCCGCTATATTGTCCAGAAACACTCTGGCCGATCTGCGGACCATCTCCGTTCGATCATCTGCGGCCAGGCGCATGAGCAGGTCGCCGTACATGCGTAAGGCTTTGCTGGCGGCGACTCGATCGGCAGTGGCTTCGGCATGGGCTGGTTC
>Ga0180017_100175_pt1 | contig 26749 bp, 24 predicted proteins | sample KR46_S_MetaG_FD_129674 | JGI IMG/M metagenome (GOLD analysis project Ga0180017, IMG submission 129674) | Groundwater microbial communities from the Olkiluoto Island deep subsurface site, Finland - KR46_S_MetaG | ecosystem: Environmental > Aquatic > Deep subsurface > Groundwater | place: Finland...
AAGTGCGTCGAACAGTAGCCCGTAGTGAACAAAAATTACTTCTTAAAGCCGCTAGAAAACTGGTTAAAGAGTAGATATACTCTTTTCTATTTTTATAATTCTGTTATTTTTTTTTTAAAAATCTATTTTCAGGTAATTTTATGGATAGAAAAGGACTCAGCCCGCGGCAGGTATTTGATAAACTCAAAAAATTCCACGAAAAGGACATGGACTATAAATCCGGTCGCATACTGGGGTCCATGTGTACCTGTGCCCATCCTGTTGCGAAAAAAGCATACTGTGATTTTTTAGAGTCTAATTTAGGGGACCCTGGACTTTTTGAAGGGACAAAAGCACTGGAAGATGAAGTTATATCTCTTTTAGGGGCCTTTTTATGTTATAAATCTGCATCTGGCCATGTTATTACAGGGGGAACCGAAGCCAATCTTATGGCTATGCGTGCCGCCCGTAATATGGCCCGGATTAATTCAGCTATATCCTCTCCCGAGATAATTGTACCCAAATCGGCTCACTTTTCATTTAAAAAAGCAGCAGATATTTTGGGCCTTAGATTGCTGGAAGCAGAATTAGATGAAAACTACAAAATTGATCTAAACTCAGTTCAAGAACTATTATCTTCCCGAACTGTAGCAGTGGTGGGAGTGGCGGGAACAACTGAACTGGGGAAGGTGGATCCTATTGGGGAATTATCCCGAATTTGTCATGAAGGGGATGTTTATTTGCATGTTGATGCAGCCTTCGGAGGTTTCATAATACCTTTCTTAAAAGAAATGGGATTTAAAATACCTGAATTTAATTTTAAATTGAATGGCGTATCTTCCATAACGGTTGACCCTCATAAATTGGGTTTAACCCCCATCCCCACGGGATGCATCCTTTTCAGGGAAAAAAAATTTCTGGACATAATGAGTATTGAAACTCCCTATCTGACTGAAAAACAACAGTCAACCATTGTCGGAACCCGAACCGGGGCTTCCGCAGCTGCCACCTGGGCTATTTTAAAGCATATGGGCAAAGAAGGATATCTGAAAATTGCCAGTAGTGCCATGGAGATTACAAATTTTTTAGCAAGAGAATTAACTAACTCTGGATTTGAACTGGTAAGCGAACCTGAACTGAATATAGTGGCTTTTAATTCCCGAAAAATCCCTGCAAAAGAACTTTCAAATAAACTCAAACAAAAAGGATGGGTGGTTTCGGTATCAGCCTGCCCCCCTGCTATCAGGATTGTGCTCATGCCCCATATAAGACAGGAACATATCGTGGAATTCATGGATGACCTTAAGTCTATTCACAAAAGCACTCATTTAAAATTATGAATGGACCACAATAACTTCATTTAAAATTACCTTTTTTTCTTTAATGACTTTTTAAGATTAATACCATTTATTCATATATTTAGAGATAGCAGTCTTTTATGAAATAATAAAAAAAATTTCCATATCCTTAAAACTTTTTAATGGAGGTTCATATGATAAAAATAAAAACTCCTGTTGATTTGAAGGAACTTGAAAAATTAAGTGCCGGGGACCAGATTCTAATCAGTGGTGAAATCTTCACTGGTCGGGATGCGGCCCTTCCCCAATTAATTTCTTCTATAAAAAAAGGAGAAAAACTTTTAGAATTATCGGGATCAATTATCATGCATACTGCAGTTAGTGATGCAGGAATAGCCCCTACCACCAGCAATAAAGAGGAGATAGAGGGGAGTATAGGTGAACTATCCCGTCAGGGGGTCAGGATTCATATAGGTAAGGGCTCTCTGGGGAAAGAAACCATTAAAGAATTAAAAGAAACCGGAGCCATATTTGCAGTTACTCCTCCAGCAGCTGCCCTTCTAAGTAGCAAAGTCACTTCTAAAAAAGCAGTGGCCTTTCAGGAAGAGGGAATTGAAGCCATCCATAGGCTGAAAGTCGAAGAAATCCCGGCAATTGTGGCTATTGCCCATGGGAAATCTATTTATTAGTTATATTATTATGGGGAGGGTTTACCAAATGCTATATCTCCGGCATCACCCATTCCGGGTATTATATAACCCTCAGCATTGACTTCTTCTTCCACCAAGCAGGTGTAAATCTCTAAATCAGGATATTTACTCTTTATTTTATCTAAACCAATACGGGAAGAAATAACTGAAAATAAGACCATTCTTTTTGGCTTACCATACCTCTCCAGCACTTTTAAAATCAGATTCATGGTATTACCCGTGGCCAGCATGGGGTCAGCCACGATTACTATTTTTTGATTTAAATCAGGAATCTTAACATAATCCATTTTAACCCGGAAAGGGGGTTTTTCTTCCCTCCAGGCCCCAATCACTCCGGTTTGAGCTTCAGGGAAAATTCGCATAATTCCATAAGTAAGGGGCAGGGATGCTCGGAGCACACTGATTATTACCATATCTTCCCTTTCCTTAATTTTTATTCCATCAGCTATACCCAGAAGAGTTTCTACTTCTATTGATTTGGTATTGAGGGTATTTGCAAATTCATATGATATCAATCTACCAATTTCCATAATTCCCATTCTGAAATGACTGGAATCAATGCCTTTTCTTCTTATTTTGCTTAAACGTTCCTGAACCAGCAAATGATTAACTATTTTTAACATGTTTTATTTCCTGTGATTTAATATAGGTAATTTATTTAATTTTATTGATTCAGGTTGATATTTCTTGTTGTATTTATTATAACCTCATAAATTCTAATAAGTTCTCAGGTGAGGCATAGGAAATTATATGGGCTTTTAATTAAAAAAATATTAAAATAAAAATGATTCCAATAGGAAGATTATTATATTAAAGAGGGGTATGAGGGTGAATTCGAAAAAAATAATTTTAGTCTTGGGGTTACTGGCAGTTCTAGGTGTGGTCTTATTATTAGTGTGGCCCCAGCCAATTGAAGAAGAAGGATTTCAACCCCAGGTAGTGGTGGAAGGACTTAACACTCCCTGGGCTATTGATTTTCTCCCGGATGGACGTATGATATTCACCCAACGGGAGGGAAAGGTGAGCATATGGGATGGTGAATCCCTGCAGGAGGCGGGGACTATAGATGTAGTTGCCCAAAGTGAATCAGGACTACTGGGAATTGCTGTTGATCCTGAATTTAATGAAAATAATTATATCTATCTCTATTACACCAGCACTATCGATAATCGTATTTCACGCTTCACTTTAAATAACCAGTTGGAAGATGAAACCGTGATTCTGGATGGCATTCCGGCCAATCCCATTCATGATGGGGGCCGTCTTAAATTTGGCCCTGATGGCAAATTATATGCCACCACTGGAGATGCCGGTCAAACAGAATTATCCCAACAAACCGACTCCCTGGCAGGAAAAATACTTCGTTTAAATAAAGATGGCTCTATACCGGAGGATAACCCCTTTGGAAATTATGTATGGTCCTATGGCCACCGGAATCCCCAGGGAATAACCTGGAATACAGAAAATGGGTTGATGTATGCTGCTGAACATGGACCACGACAAAACGACGAGGTTAATCTTATTATCAGAGGTGGAAACTATGGATGGCCTTTAGAGGAGTGTACTACTCCTGAAAGCCAGTTTATTCAACCGATATCCTGCTATAATAACTTCACACTGGCATCATCTGGTTTGACTTTTTTCCAGGGTAAATTGTATGTGGCGGGATTAAGAGGCAATCAACTCCGACAGATAATACTATCAGTTGATGGGAGGTCTGTTTTGGAAGAAAATGCACTATTCACCAATCTGGGCCGTATCCGGGATGTGGTGGTTTATGAGGACTACCTCTATATTTCCACCAGTAATCGTGATGGGAGGGGTGTTCCTAAAGTTGATTATGATAAAATAATCCGTATAAAGGTGAATTAACTAAAAGCCAGAAACATATGGTTTTATTTTTTTATATAAAAAAATTAAAAATAATTCATTTAGAATCATCAAAATTCAGGGATCTTTCTTTTTACTTAAAACCTCTTTACCCTCTGCTTGAGGGATTACTTCTAAGTCAGCTCCTTCAAATTCCAGATCGAACTCTTTGCCATCCATCAACATATGTAAAAAAACCCCCAGGGATGAAACTTCTGAATGGGGCTGATTGGTGATGGAAACATTCCAGTTAGCAGATTTATAAACTTTGCTAGGAACCCGGGAACCTCCCACCACTACTAACTTTTTTTTACCTGTTTTTTGTATATCCTTTACTACTTCCTGAACAGGAGAACCGTACATGGTGAGATGAATTATCTCCCCGCCCTGGCTTTGCCATTCTTCCATAAAATTATCCCAGTTCTTCTTATAGTTAATGGAAAAAGATCCTCCCCACCGTTTAACCACATCTTTTACATTTTCCATTAATTTCTGGTCTTTTTCTCCACTTAAAATAATATCAGATGCTCCAAATGCCCTTGCTGTAAGACAAACATGGGTAGTAATTCTAGCATCTCTTCTTCTGCGGTGATCCAATCTTAAAATACTTATATTCATTTTATAATCCACCATTACTCATTAAAATCCTATGATATAGGCTGATTTCAGGAAATGTATTAACACTCCGGGTTTATAGGGATAAATGCTAGTTGAAAGATAGGTAAACTTAACCTATCCACATAAATGCAATTAACATACTCAAAAATGAAACCATACGTGATATTTCATTGGCGGCCCCTAAAACATCACCCGTAGCAGTTTTAAAATGTTTTCGGGCCATGAGGGCTACATAAATTCCAGCCAGAACACTACCTATAATTCCAGCCACCCCTACACTTTTCAAGAGCAAAAAACCAATTAAAAGACTTATAATAACTATTATACTCATTAAATAAGGATTCATAGCTTTAATAAAATATTTACCCGTACCGTGGTCTTCTGGAGATGATAGCGTGCAGCAGCTAACTAGCCCCAGCTTGGCTCCTATTTCGGATATAAATAAGGCATAAAATAGGTTCACAGGTGGCAGGGAAGCTATAGTGGCCACAGTTATGGCTGCCACAATAAAAAATATAGAAATCCCTCCGGTACCTATGCGGGGATCTCTCATGATTTCTATCTTTCTGGCAGGAGTTCCATGTGCCATAAGGGCATCACCCATATCTATAAGTCCGTCCAGATGATGGAAACCGGTGAAGTATAGGGCGAAGCTGTATACTATAGTGGCAATTATAAGAGGGGGCAACAAAATATTCTGCAAAATCAATCCTACTAACCCCACCAATACTCCAAGTAAGCCACCAATTAAAGGCCACATCCAGGTATACCCTGCCATATCCTTGATACTGATATGGATATTCAGAGGTATTACTGTGGAAAATGATATAAGTCCTGCTATACTTATATACCAGGATGTCTTTTTTAGATGATTATCAGTAATTGATGATTTTTTAAGGGTAACTGGCTTATTATTAGGGGCGGACATTTATTATCTCACAGGGCGCTAAACATTAATATATCATTTTTAGATAAAAACGGACTTTAGATAATTTTATTATGTACTTTATGGGCCCATAATCTTTTTTATAATCTAATCTGCCCATGCGTATATTCACTATTTAGTTTACATTCATTTTTTTTTAAAATCAGGTATACCCGTGTCCTTCAGACTATTCTTCAAATATTCGGGACATGCATCCTGCCACCAGACCGGCAAATACATCATCCAGCATAGGCCCTAAAGTGGATAAAATCCCGGGTTTTAATTCGTCATAACGCTTAAAATTGAAAATAGCTTTTGTCCCTGCAATCTGATTGGCTATGGCCATTCCCAATACCTCATCACTGTAAAGGTAAGCGGGATCATCATCTACATTTACTTCTCTTAAACGATGCTGTTCAAAATCCTCTTCCACTCTTATACCGGCCATGATGAGAGTTATTACATTTATGTCAGCTAAAGATTTTAAAATTTGTTTACCCAGGGTTTCTTTTAGTTCAGGGGTAATCTCTACTCCCACACAAAGCTCCATTCCTGCATCTACCAGGCCTTCAAGGGTAATACCGGACTCGTAAATAAAATCAAGAATTCCTTTAGAGAAGTTAAACTTCTTAAAAGCTTTTAAGCTGTTTTCAACCATACAGTGGTTAATTGATTCTGACAATTCCCTTTCAAAAGAGTGATTTTCAATCTGGCTTACTTCCAAAGAACGGGTTTCATTTTCTATAACCGAAGCCACCACCAAACAATCATCATCTACAGGATTTTCCACTAATAAAGGAACCCCCTTCATATTTTCTATTTGTTTTTTAGTTTCAACTGCCGTCTTAAAGCATTTCAAAAGTGTTGCCGGGGTCACCTTTTCATGTATGATTAATATGTGGTGTAATGACCAGGGCAGATAATCACAACTTTCTTGAGAAACAATGCTTAAATAATCTGACATGGGGTTTAATTTAACAGAATTTGGTTTAAAACTAATTAAAGTAATTCTGCCTGTAGATGTAATAAATAAATCTTCATTAAAGGGGTGGTTGATCAGTGAAAATTTTCCTTCAAAGTTATTTTCCTCCAGTAATGATTCCAACTCAGCGATTCTCATGGCGTTTGTTTTATTTTCCCTGGTCTGATTTATTATGATGTTTTGAACTTTATTTAGCCCTCCTCCAATTTCACATATCCCCATAATTAAAAAACCTTTCTTTCGGTTAATAATTATGGTTTGGGGGCTTTTATAAATTAAAACATCACGTAGATTGATCTTTTCCATATAGTCACTCCATCACCAATAATATTATAATGTGGAATACATATTTAATAAAGGGTGTTTATATGAAAGTTCATTTACGGGTTTTTGTGGAAATTGAGAACCTGGGAAAGGTGATGAATTCTCTGACTAAATCAGGGGTCACCGGGTTTTATATAGTGGAATACAGGGGAATTTCACCTCAGGAATGGCAGGGATTTAATATCAAAGAGGATCCTGAATCGGCCATATCCATTATAAAAGACTATGCCCGGGACGCAGTTCAGGTTTGCTCAGTACTTGATGAAGAAAAGGTACAACCAATCATAGATGAAATCGGTTCGATTTTGAAGGATGAAAAATATACCATTGTGGAAATTCCCATCCGGCGCATTATTGTAAATAAGGGAGCTAAGGATTAATACATTAAAATACTTCTATTTTTTTATAAGGCTACGGGGAATAAGGTAATCCTGATAATTACCTGAGCCCATAAGATTATTATTTTCCAATTAAATACAAGAGTATACATCTATTAAGATAACTCTATAAAAGGGAAGTTAGCCATGGTAGTAATAGTCGATCCTCAAAATGCAGGAATATCTGGAAATATGGTTTTAGGGGCTTTAATTGATTTAGGAGCCCATTTAAATGAAACGAGAGAAATAATGGAATATTCGGCTTCTATATTGGGGGAAGTTGAAGTAAAAATATCTCCTATTAATAAAGCTGGAATCAAATCCACTTATGTACAGGTTAAGGCTAAAGATACTAAACCAATTTACTATAGGGAATTTAAGAAAAAACTGGACCATATAAATCATGATTTGCTGGATGAACAGATAATTGATTTTGCCCAGGAAGTATTCCATAGAATAGCTGTGGGGGAATCACAAGCCCATGGAACTTCTTTAGATACGACCCATTTCCATGAAGTAGGAGCAGCAGATGCATTGGCTGATGTTATGGGGGCCAGCTTTGCTTATCATCAATTAAACCTGCATCATGAAAAAATATATTCACTTCCGGTGGCCCTGGGTGGTGGAACTATCCAGGGGGCCCATGGAAGAATTGCCATACCTGCTCCGGCTACTTTAAATATTTTAAAAGGAGCTTTAACCATGGGCGGGCCGGTTAAGAAGGAACTAACCACACCTACCGGGGCATCTATTTTAATGAGTATGAAAGACGAATTTAAAACCTTCCATCCTGTATTCTCACCATCAGAGGTGGGTTATGGGGCAGGAACTATGGATCTGGACTTCCCCAATGTACTTCGTATAATAAGGGGCTCTTTACCCCTGGAACAGGATAAAATCTCATTACTGGAGACCAATGTGGACCACCTCAGTGGAGAAGTACTGGGACACCTCTTTGAAATATTAAAAAAGGAGGGGGCCCTTGATGTGACCATAATTCCCAGCATAATGAAAAAAAACAGACCCGGTCAGCTTTTAAGGGTGATATGTAAATCTAAAGATTCAAATAAGGTTACAGAATCTATATTCAAAGAAACAGGAACCCTGGGGGTGAGGGCGTTTCCATTAATTCACCGCAGTGTACTGCACCGAAAGATCATACCTCTGGAAGTTGATATTAAGGGTCGGCACCGGATGAACTTTAAAGTGGGTATGCTGGGTTCTAAAATAATAACCGCCCGGGTGGAGTATGAGGACGCCCGTCGTATATCCACAAAAACAGGAATCCCTTTAAAGGATGTCATGGTCCAGGCAGATGAGGCCTTTAAAAAGCAATTTGATAACAGTGATAAATAAATCATTTGATACATATTTTTTTATTAAACCTTAAGAGCGTTATCATGAATTTACCTAAAAAAAAAGCAATTGCAGTACTTTCTGGTGGACTGGATTCTACTGTGGCCACAACCTGTTTCAATAAACAATACGAAATTCATGCTTTGACTTTTGATTATGGGCAGAGAAGCTCTAATCGGGAAATAGAATCGTCTAAAGAGATATGTAATGAGCTAAAAATCAAACACACCGTCATGGATTTAAACTGGCTGGGCAAACTGGGAAAATCGGCCTTAACTTCTCAGGATAAGGAGATACCCCTCCTTAAAAATGAAGAACTGGACGATAAAAAAATTTGTGACGATACGGCCCGAAAAGTATGGGTCCCTGGAAGGAATATAGTATTCACGGCTATAGCAACTGCATTTGCTGAATCAGAGGATGCAGAGATAATTATAGTGGGTTGGGACCAGGAAGAAGCAACTACCTTTCCTGATAACTCCTGGGAGTTTCTAGATGCTTTCAATAAGGTCCTGAGAATAGGTACTCTTGAAGGGGTACAGATTGCCGCCCCCTTAATTGATCTATCCAAAAAAGAGATTGTGGAACTGGGACATAAAATTGCCGCACCTATGGAATTGAGTTATTCATGTTATAGGGGGGCTGAAAATCACTGTGGAACATGTGAATCATGTATGAGGAGAAAGAGGGCATTTATAAAGTCGGATATTGAAGATAAGACTATTTATAAATGATTTGAATCATTTAATTTTTTATCCCATCTATTATTGATTATTAGTCCGGGGAAAAAGTAAAGGTAAAGGGTGAAATTGTAAAAAAACGGATAAATTATGATGGTACTGTTGATATTATCTTAAAAGTTCCTGAAATTCCAGCATATTCTTACATTTACTTAATTTATTCCCATGATATGCCTTTCCAGATAGGGGATAACATGACTGCCTATGGGCAATTTAGGAAGGTGTGATGATGATTTTTCACCAGTGAATATGATACCTCTGGTAAAGACTGTTTATATAGAAAAAAATGGTTAATATGATTCTAGTTTAAAAAATAGAATTAAAAGTTTTATTAGAAATATTAAAAATAGGCTTATTTAATCAAAAAAATTAAAAATTAGTATTTAAAACACGAATTATTTTAGATACCTTAACGTATAACCAGCAGGGTGTCACCGGCGTTCACGGTTTCACCTTCAGCAGTTAATATATCTTCCACTTTTCCGCTGTGGGTGGCATGAATATCATTTTCCATTTTCATGGCCTCAATAACTGCCACTACATCTCCTTCATTAACCTTATCTCCTATATCCACCTTCAATTTAAGTATCATTCCTTGCATGGTAGATGTTACCTCTCCTTCAACAGGTCCGGAGTTATTAGGGGAATCGGTTTCTTCAATAGATATAAAACCAGTAGGGACTATTTTTACATCAAATAAGTCTCCATCCACTTCGACACTGTATTCTGAAGGTATTTCTACCGGCCCGGAGTATCCTGCGGAGTCCTCAGGAAGGGCTAAAACTTCTTCTTCAGCTTCTCCTTTTAAAAATTTAGGTGCTATGGCCGGGTAGAGGGCTAGAGTAATTATGTCCTCTTCTTTAGATATGATATTTGCTTCTTCACCTTCTTTTTTATATCTTTCCCACTGGGGTTCCAGAATATCAGCAGGCCGGGTATCAATAGGTACTTCATCGCCTATGATTTTTTTAGTTATTTTTTTATCTACTGGTGCAGGTGGCCTTCCATAGAATCCTTTGAAGTATTCCTTTACTTCATTAGAAACCATTTTGTATCTTTCTCCACCTAAAATATTCATCACAGCCTGTATACCAACTATCTGACTGGTTGGAGTTACCAGAGGAGGGTATCCCATTTCTTGCCTTACTTTTGGCATTTCTTCCAGGACGTCTTCATAACGGTCCAGGGCATTTTGATCCTTTAACTGAGAAACCAGATTGGATAACATTCCACCAGGGATCTGGTAAATTAATACATCGGTGTCAATTTGTTCAGCAATCGGATCCAGAAGGCTGCTGTATTTTTTCTTGATTTCTTCAAAATACTTTTTAATACCGGTTAAAGTTTTTAAATCAATACCAGTGTCATAGGGGGTATCTTTTAGAGCAGCTATAATACTTTCTGTAGGTGGCTGAGAAGCTCCCCCGGATAATGGAGAAATTGCTGTATCAAGTATGTCCACTCCTGCCTGGCAGGCAGCATAATAACTCATGGGGGTCATACCACTGGTACAGTGGCAGTGTAAATTCACCATTAAATCAGTTTCTTCTTTTAAGGTTTTAACTAATTCGTAAGTATTTTTGGGTGAAATCAAACCTGCCATGTCCTTAATGGCAACTGAATCGCAGTTTAAGGCTTCTAGTTCTTGAGCAAATTCCACATAATTTTCCATAGTATGGTAAGGGCTGGTAGTATAACTTATTACTCCCTGTACATGGGCGCCCTGGTCTTTAGCTATTTTAATAGCGTATTCCATATTCCTTATATCATTTAAAGCGTCAAAAATTCTGAAAATATCAATACCATTTTCATAAGATTTTTCCACGAATTTTTTTACTATGTCGTCAGGATAATGTTTGTAACCCACCAGGTTCTGTCCCCGAAGAAGCATCTGTAGGGGGGTCTTGTGCACATGTTCCTTGAGGCTGCGTAGCCTTTCCCAAGGATCTTCATTTAGATATCTTATACAGGTATCAAAGGTGGCACCACCCCAGGCTTCCAGAGAATAAAACCCTGCATTGTCCATTTCTTCTGCAATGGGAAGCATATCTCGGGTTCTCATCCGGGTAGCCAGAAGTGACTGGTGTGCATCCCGAAATGCAGTCTCTACGATTTTTATTTTTTTCATTATGACCCTCACAAGAAATACTTTCAAATAATTTTATAATTCTAGTATATCTTTATATAGTTAGTAAGTACACCTTAAATACTTCTCAAAAATCCAGGTTCTAATGGTTTAAGTTTTTTTGAAATATATTTTGATTTTAAGAAACCAATCACTTTAATTAGTTTATTTTGAAATCTTTTTTATTCATTATAATCTTTTGAGTAATAATCGACTTTTGCCTTGATTTTAATTGAAAAATGTAGTGGTCTAATAAGAATAATGTGCATATTTGATCATTAATTAATTATTAATTACTTATTTTTTTTACTTTTTTCTGGGATTTACAGAAAAATTTATATGCCAGATCATACAACCTATACTTGTCAAACTTAATCGGAAATATGCTTCCGTATTCCGATAAGATTTGTATTTTAAAAAATTTGTTAAGAGAGTTTGCTATGGTAAGAAAAATTGCAATATATGGAAAAGGTGGAATTGGAAAATCTACAACTCAACAGAATACCGCTGCTGCTATGGCGGAATTTCAGGATCAAAAGATAATGATCCATGGCTGTGATCCTAAAGCAGACAGCACCCGGCTGGTATTAGGTGGAAAAATGCAGACCACTATGATGGACACCTTAAGAGAGCTGGGAGAAGAAGGATGCACTCCTGAAGCAGTGGTTGAAACTGGCTTTAAAGGAATAAAATGTGTAGAATCTGGAGGACCAGAACCGGGAGTTGGCTGTGCTGGAAGGGGAGTAATCACTGCCATATCTCTTATGGAAATGCATGGAGTATATGAAGAAAATCTTGATTTTGTATTCTTCGATGTACTGGGAGATGTGGTATGTGGTGGATTTGCCATGCCTGTTCGGGATGGAAAAGCCGAAGAAATATATATAGTAGCGTCTGGTGAAATGATGGCCCTTTATGCGGCCAATAATATCTGTAAGGGTATGGTGAAGTATGCCCATCAGAGCGGCGTACGATTAGGAGGAATAATCTGCAATAGCCGTAATGTGGATGGTGAACTGGAATTAATGGAAGAATTCTGTGGAAAAATAGGAACTCAACTTATTCATTTCGTTCCACGGGACAATATTGTCCAAAAAGCAGAATTCAATAAAAAATCAGTTATTGAATTTGATCCGGAATGCAACCAGGCCATGGAATACAAAGAACTGGGACGTAAAATAATTGAAAATAAAAATTTCGTCATCCCCACCCCTATGTCCATGGATGAAATGGAAGAACTGGTGGTTAAATACGGGGCACTGGATTAAAAAAGGAGAAAGTCAGATGAAAATGATTAGAGCAATTGTAAGGCCAGATAAAGCAGAAGAAATTGTGGATTCTTTATCCGAAGCAGGACATGTGGCTCTTACTAAAATGGATGTTATAGGTCGTGGAAAACAAAAAGGAATACAGATGGATCAGATTTGCTATGACGAGCTACCTAAAGTGATGCTGCTACTTGTAACTGAAGATGAAGATACAGGAGAAATAATTGATCTAATAACAGAATCTGCCTTCACTGGAAATTTTGGGGATGGAAAAATATTTGTAAGCCCAGTTAATGACGTATTTACCGTTAGAACTAGAACCAAGGGGCTATAAGTATTTTAAAAATACTGTCATTTATTCGATAAATTTCCTTAAAATCAATGCAGGTGATCAAAATAAAAGAAATAATTGCCATTATCCGGCCTAATAAAATGAGTGATACTAAGGATGTTTTAAATGCCCTGGGATTTCCTGCTATGACTGCTCATCGAGTTATGGGTCGTGGTAAACAAAAAGCCATAATTGGAGAAGTATCATTCGAAATCCAAAAAAAAGAACTCTTAAAAGAAGAGGGAACCATGCGTTACATTCCCAAAAGATTACTATCTCTAATAGTGGATGATGAAGATGCTTCCCTGGTGGTGGAAGCCATAATGAGGGTTAATCAAACAGGGAATAGGGGGGATGGTAAAATCTTTGTATCACCTATTGAAGAAGCAGTACGGGTTAGAACTAAAGAAAGAGGGATTGAAGCCATAAACTGATAATGAATATATCCCTTATGATGGCTTGTTAAAATAAAGATTATAAAAAATATTTAAGACTATTAGGAGAATAATTATGCCTCATGACCTTTTTGAAGTGGATAAATCTATTCCTGAAAGAAAAAAACATATTTATATTAAAGATAATGCCGACCCTGCGCAGGAAATCCCTTCCTGTAACACCAAAACCATACCTGGATGTATGACCGAAAGGGGATGTGCTTTTGCGGGGCTTAAGGGAGTTATTACTGGAGCGGTAAAAGATGCTGCTCATGTGGTACACTCGCCAGTGGGATGCACTGCTTATGGATATGGAACTAAAAGATATCCAACCACCTCGGACATGCCTGATGGTGGGAAATTCCCTCTGGAAAACTTTAATCTGAAATATATTATGGGAACTGATCTTAAAGAATCAGATGTGGTATTTGGAGGAATGAAAAAACTTAGACAATCCATATTAGAAGCAGCTAAAGAATTTCCAGAAGCAAATGCCATATATGCCTATGCTACATGTACCACTGGTTTAATTGGGGATGATATGGATGGGGTGGTTAAAGAACTATCTGAGGAACTGGGAAAAGATGTGGTGGCCTTCAATGCCCCTGGATTTTCAGGACCCACCCAGTCCAAAGGACACCATGTGGGTAACCATACTCTTTTCCAGCACCTGGTAGGGACTAAAGAACCCCCAGAAACCACACCTTATGATGTTAATCTCATTGGAGAATACAACATTGACGGAGATTTGTGGATACTTAAACCCTATTTTAAAGAGATGGGGATTAATATTCTCAGTACTTTCACCGGGGATTGCTGTCATGACGAGATTTGCTGGATGCACCGGGCTAAACTGAGCCTGGTTCGTTGCCAGAGATCAGCCACTTACATAGCAGATCTCATTGAAAAGGAATACGGCGTACCCTACATGAAAGTGGACTTTTTCGGTCCTACTTATTGTGCTGAAAATTTAAGAGCCATTGGAAAGCATTTTGGGCTAGAAGATAAGGCAGAGGAGGTCATAAAAGATCGTATGGATAAGATAAAACCTGATTTAGAATTTTATAAGGAAAAATTGCAGGGTAAAAAGGTATGGGTTTTTTCAGGAGGGCCTAAAAACTGGCACCTTCCCCGTCCACTGGAAGAATGCCTGGGGATGGAAGTGGTGGCAGTATCCACCATGTTTGAACATGAAGATGGTTATGAAAAAATCAAAGAAAGGGTAAAGGAGGACACTGTTATTGTGGATGATCCTAACTCTCTGGAAATGGAAGAGATTGTAGAAAAATATCAACCGGATATAATGTTATCCGGGGTTAAAGAAAAATATCTGGCTCATAAACTACAATTACCCTGTGTACTTATCCATTCCTATGAAAATGGACCTTATATTGGATTTGAGGGCTTTATAAATCTGGCAAAGGATATTTATGCTGCAATTTACAATCCGGTGTGGGATATGGTGGAGTTCCAGGAAGAGGTAGAAGAAACCCCGGAATTAAATGAAGAAATTAATCAAAGTGAAAATATAAAACTAAAGGCATAATAACACTTTAAAACTATTAATATGCCTTATTAATACTAGTATGGAAAATTAAAGGATATTACTAATCCTATATTATAATCGCTGGTGGAGGCGGGATATAAGGATTTCAATTACAGGTGATGATTAAATGAGTGCGGTAAAAGTAACTAAAAGAGATAGGAACGTTATTATAAATCCCCTGGTAACCTGTCAACCACTGGGGGCTATGTTTGCAGTAGCAGGTATGAGCAGGGGCCTTCCACTGGTCCATGGTTCACAGGGATGCTCTACCTTCGTGAGATACGGATTTTCCCGTCATTTTCGGGAACCTTCTGAAATTGCAGTAACTTCTTTGCATGAAGATGCGGCAGTATTTGGGGGAAGAAGAAATCTAATATCTGGATTGGGAAATTTAGCAGCAAGATTTACTCCTGATTTGATTGGTGTAGTTACTACCTGTTCTAGTGAAATCATTGGAGATGATGTGGATGGGTTTATTAAAACTGCCCGACAGGAAATCAAAGAAAGCCTGGGGGAAAATGCGGCTGAAAAAATAAAAATTGTCGCTATTAATACTCCCAGTTTTGTGGAACACCACTACCGGGGATATGATAATGCCATAAAAGCTCTGGTAGATCAGGTGGCCTTAGAACCAGTTAACTGCAATGATAAATTGAATATTATACCGGGAATAGTAAATCCGGGGGATATCAGAGAGATAAAGCACATAATGAATATGATGGGTCAGCAAAGTATAATGCTTACTGATACCTCCGACCCCTTTGATTCCCCATTAAGGCCGGGTTCTACTCAGTTTAAACCATACTATCCTAAAGGAGGCACTTCTGTTCAGGAACTGGAAGATTGTTCAAATAGTTCAGGTACCATATCTTTGTGCAATTATGGTGCCCAGGCAGCCGAGGTGCTGGAAAGAAAATATAAAGTCCCTTCTGCTGTAGGCCCCTTTCCCATTGGACTACAAAATACAGATCAGTTTCTAAGAAACGTTAAAAAGTTCAGCGATGCGGAAATAACTGATGAATTACTGGATGAACGCGGATTACTGGTTGATTCAATGGCAGATATTGCTTCCCGATATCTTTTTGGGAAAACAGCTGCTATTTACGGTGATCCAGATATGGTGACTGGAATTGCCCGTTTTGTTTGCGAGCTGGGTATGACTCCCCAGCTGGTATGTAGTGGAGTCGAAAACCAGGAATTTGTAGATGATATGAAAGAAGTTTCCAAAAAAGCAGATGGCGAGGTGGAAATAATGTATGGCCAGGATTTGAGGTCCATGGAAGTCAGACTGGAGGAAGAACCAGCAGATATCATAATTGGCCATTCTGATGGTAGATTAATTGCCCAGGATCTGGACATACCTTTAGTAAGGGTAGGTTTTCCTGTTTATGACCGGGTAGGTTATCATAGGGTTCCCATTGTAGGTTATAGGGGAGGAATAAACCTCCTGGATCGAATAACCAACACGGTACTGGAGGAGTACTATGATCCGGTGCACTGGAAACTACAACAGTAAAATATTTTAAAGCAATGGGAATTTCCTTTTTCCATTTATTTATTATTAATCTGAAGGTCATGAAATGACAAAAGAACAACATAAAAAGGCAGATAATACTAAAAATAGTGAAAATGGGAGTATATTAGATTTTTCTCCCCTTCCAGATAGTATTATAGATGCCCTTGAATCACGGGAAAAACACCGCTGTTTTAAAAAAGAAGGGAAACAATCCACCCCTGATTGTAATAAATCATCCATACCAGGGGCAGTTACCCAGAGATCCTGTGTTTATGGTGGGGCCCGGGTGGTGCTGATGCCCATTACCGATGCGGTGCACCTGGTACATGGTCCCATAGGCTGTGCGGCCTACACCTGGGATATCAGAGGAAGCCTTAGTTCCAGTAGTAAATTATACAAAACAGGATTTTCAACCAACTTACAGGAAAAAGACATAGTATTTGGGGGGGAAACAAAACTTATGGATGTCCTGCTGGAAATAAACCGGATATATCATCCTCCGGCCATATTTGTCTATGCCACCTGTGTGGTGGGTATCATTGGAGACGATCTTAAAAAAGTATGTGAATTGGCCCAAAAGAAAACTTCCACCAGGATAATACCGGTTCAATCAGAAGGATTCAGAAGTTTTAATAAGTCGCTGGGGCATCAATTAGCAGGTGATGCATTACTGGATTATGTAATTGGTAGTTCCCATGAAACTACCTTAAATCACCCTTTTACCCTGAATATTGTGGGTGAATTTAATGTAGCCGGGGATTTATGGGGTATAAAACCATTACTGGAAAAAATGGGCATACATGTACTTTCCACTCTAACTGGAGATTCCCGGGTGGAGGAGATTGCCCGATCCCATCAGGCCCATTTGAATATTGTTCAGTGCCAGAAATCCTCTAATTATATCGCCCGGCAGATGGAAAAAAAATATGATATTCCTTATCTCAAGGTTAACTTCTTTGGAATAGATGATACAGCCAGCTCCCTGCGAGATATTGCCCGGTTTTTTAATGATCATGGAATGTTAAAAAAGACAGAACAGTTGATAAAAGAGGAAATAAATAAGGTAGAAGACGCCATTAAACCTTACCACGATGCACTTAAAGGCAAAAAAGTAGCGGTTTATGTGGGAGGTAATAAAGCATGGTCCCTTATACGGGCTTTTGAGGAACTGGAAATGGAAGTAATTATGACAGGGACCCAGAATGGACTACCTGAGGATTATCAGAAAATCAGAGACACGGTAAAGGAGGGAACATTGATTGTTGATGATTCCCCGGTAATGGAACTTTACCATTTACTGAAAAAATATAAGCCTGATCTGGTGATTTCTGGTGCTAAAGAAAAATACATGGCTCTGAAAATGGGGATACCTTTTTGCGAATTTAACCATGACCGGATAACCTCTTTTTCTGGTTTTCGGGGATATATAAATTTTGCAAAAAATCTGGACCAGGCGGTATCCAGTCCAGTATGGAATTATACTGAAAAAAAACTTAAAAATGGAAGAATTAATCAATTTAATGAGGTCAAAAATGCCAAAATCTGAAAAAAACTTCCAGGAGGGGTGTGGAGGTTTTTTTATTAAGGATGTGGAAAATTCTCTCTCCCAGAAGGGAATGTTTTTGTCATCGACTGATAAGAAGTTTGCAGTTATTAATCCCGCCAGAATGTGCCAACCTTTAGGGGCGGTGCAGGCTCTTTTGGGAGTAAAAGGTGCTATGCCTTTGATACACGGGTCCCAGGGATGCAGTACCTATATGAGGTTCCAGCTATGCCGCCATTTCCGGGAACCCATAAATATTTCTTCCACTTCCATGAGTGAAAGTACAGTGGTTTATGGTGGTGAGAAAAATCTTATCAAAGCTTTGGATACTATCACCAGGCAATATGAACCAGAGCTAATTGGAGTAACTTCCAGTTGCCTTACCGAAACTATAGGGGATGATATGGATTTAATAATCCGCAATTTCCTTAAAGATAATAATGATTTTCCGGTAATTCCTATCTCCACTCCCAGTTATGCGGGATCTCATGTGGAAGGTTATAACCATGCCTTGCGGGCCCTGGTGGAAAAACTGGTAAACCCGACTTCTGTGCATTATTCAGAGGAAAAATCAACTTTTGAATCTTCCTACATTGATAATAAATTGAATAATCTAAGAAGAGATCCTAAGTACGTGAATAAAAATTATAATGTGAAAATAAATTTAATAACCGGATTGATATCTCCCTCTGATGTTTTTACCATAAAAGATTTACTGCAGGAAATGGAATTGGAAAGCATTATTCTAACCGATACCTCCCAATCACTTCATTCCCCTTTAAATGGAGAAATTAATTTTCTTCCTTCACAGGGGACCACCATTGCTCAAATAAAAGATACAATTAATTCACGGGGTACTATATGTTTATCCAGACATGCTGATTCTGCAGGAGTATTTCTGGAAAAAAATTTCGGGGTTAAATTAATTAATATTCCGTTACCAGTGGGTTTAAGTGCCACCGACCAGTTTGTAGAGACATTATCTGCTGTGGGAAATAAGGAAATACCTGAAAACATAAAGTTAGAGAGGGGTCAGCTACTGGATGCTATGGTGGATGCCCATGCTTATAATTATAAACGCCGGGTGGCCATTTACGGTGAGCCCGACATGGTAATTGGACTCACTCGATTCTTAAGTGAATTGGGAATGCATCCGGTGGTAGTATGTACCGGAACACAAAGCAATATATTCCGGGATGAAATAGGGGTTATGGCTTTAGAATATGGCCATGATATACACATAATATCGGGAGGAGACCTATATGACCTGCAACAAAAAATAGTAGAAGAAGACGTAGAACTGCTTTTGGGAAACTCCTATTCGGCTAGAATTGCCTCTGAAAAAAATATTCCTTTAATTAGGGTGGGATTTCCTGTTTTTGACCGTATAGGTGCTCAAAGAATCAACATAACTGGTTACAGGGCTGGATTAAATTTTCTGGATAAAGTCACCAACACCATTATGGAGAGATACTATGATCCGGGAATACAGGAGAAAATATGAAAATAGCAGTGGCATCTTCCAATGGCAAGGAAGTGGATTATCACTTTGGGAATTCTCCCCATTTTTTGATTTTTGAACTGAAAAATATTAAGGTCAATTTTCTGGAAATAAGAAATACAGGACCTGAGAAACTTAAAAACCATGATGATATGTTTAATATTAGATACGAGCTATTAAAAGATTGCAAAATAGTTATATGTTCTAAAATAGGCAAAGAACCTTTTATTAAACTTAAAAAAATAGATATAAACGTTTTAGAATATGAAGGTGATCTTAAAAGTGCTATCTTTAAGGCAGCGGCCTTTCTTAAATAACATTTTAACAGAAATCCTTATATTAGTATAGTTCAAAAATTCTAGTTTATATATCAATTTCTAAAATCAATTAACAGGAGAGATATTATGGCTAAAGTAGTTATAGATCATGAAGATTGTGAAGGAGCAGAATGTGCAGAATGTGTGGATGTATGTCCTATGGAAATTCTGGTAGTGGATGAGGATAAAATAAAGGTACACAATGCAGAAGAATGTAATGAATGTGAAGTTTGCGTGGATGTATGTCCTGAGGACTGCATCGAAATAAACTAATATTTTTTATTTTAGTTATTTTGGAAAATAACTTTTATTAATTTTATGAAAAAATTTTATACTACCTGCACCAGGGACTGCCCTGGTTCCTGCAGCATAAAGGCCCGGGTAGATCAGGGAAAAATAAAATCTTTGCAGGGAAACCCGGAACATCCTATAACTGCCGGGTTTTTATGTAAAAATACAGCTCATTATCTTCAAAATCGTTTCTACAGTCACCAACGTATTTTAGATCCATTAAAAAAAGTCGATGATTTATGGGAGCAGATAAAATGGGATGAGGCTCTTGATTTAGCTGCCATAAAACTTCAGGATACTGCAGAAGAATATGGTAGTAATTCTATTTTGTATTATCAGGGTTTTGGGGCTAGAACTGCTCTTAGATTACTCAATAATCGGTTTTTCAATTTAATGGGTGGGGTAACCACTCTTAAAGGGACTCTTTGTGGTGGAACGGGGCAGGCCGGACAGGAAATGGATATGGGCCTTAGAATATCCCATGATCCTCTGGATCATCTTAATAGCCAGGTTATTATAATCTGGGGTCGCAACCCGGCTGTAACTGATATTCATTTATGGAGAATCCTTTTAAAAGCCAGAAAAAAGGGCACATCCCTGGTGGTAATTGATCCGGTTAAAAATAGCAGTGCCTGTAACTATGATTTATTCCTGCAACCCAAACCCGGATCAGATCCCTATCTTGCCCTGGCTGTGGCCCGAATTATAGTTGAAGAACACCGGCATAATCTGGAATTTATTGATAAACACACTATTAATTTTTCTCAATTCAAAAAACTATTATACCGCTATTCTCTAGAAGAACTCTCTAAACGTTGTGATGTTTCTTTGGAAAAAATCACTGAACTGGCTAATTTATATACTTCCGGAACCAGCAGCATCATCGCCGGCTGGGGGGTGCACCGCTATTACCAGGGCCATCTCAGCCTCAGATACATGGATGCCCTGGCAGCCCTCAGCGGTAATATTGGTGTTTCAGGTGGTGGAGTAAGCCAGGGATTTGATGAATATGCTTATTTTGATGAAAAATGGAGAGGGGATGAATTGGCCACAAATTCCCGTAAAATATCAATGCCTCTCATTGGGCAGGCTATTTTAAATACCAGAAATCCGCCTATAAAAATGATTGTAGTCACTGCAGGTAATCCCCTGGCCATGGCCCCCAACTCCATTAAGGTTAAAAAAGCATTTAAAAAGGTAGAATACTGTATTGTAATGGATCAGGTAATAAATGACACCGGCCAGGAAGCAGATTTATTTTTACCCACCACCACCTTTCTGGAAGATATGGATTTGGTGGGAAGCTATGGTCATAATTACCTTTCACCCCTTAATCCGGTGATAAAACCCAGGGGAGAGGCCCGGTCAGAATTATGGATATTTCAGGAACTTGCAAATCGACTTGGTTTTAAAAATGAAATGAAAGGAAGCCCCTATTTCTGGCTAAAAAGGATAGCCCGTCCAGTTATAGAAAAAGGTTTTAGTCTGGATGATATTTTAAAAAAACCAGTTAGACTGCCAGAAATTCCATTTACCCCTTATGCTGATAAAAAATTTTTCACTTTTTCAGGTAAATTTGAGTTTGTACAGAAACTCCCTGAAGAGGATTCTTCAAAAAAAGAATATGATTTGCACTTATTATCCATAATGCCTTCCTGGTGGATTGGCTCAGAAATACCGGACTGTGAACATGGAAAAGGATTTTTAGAGGTAATGATCCATCCTAATCTGCTGGATAAACACCGGATTGAAAACGGAGAAATAATAATTCTGGAGTCCAGCACAGGTAAGCTTAAAGTGAGAGTAAATGCCAGTAAAAACACCAGAAAAGATGTGGTGGTAACTTACCGGGGGGGTTGGGTAAAATATAATAAAGGAATCAACGTAATAACCCAGGATATGCTCAGCCAAAAAGGACAGGGCACTCCCTTTTATGAAACCAGAGTTAGAATAAAAAAATTAGTTAGTTAAAATAAAAAAAAGATTTAGAATTTACAGTTTTATTTAAAAAATAATATTATTTTCCAGAATATTATCTTTCCAATTCTCCTGCAATGAACTTATTAACCTTTTCTGCTGCTATATCATCTGTAAACTGTTCTGGGGGGTGTTTCATAGTATATGATGATATTGATGTCAAAACACCACCTATTCCTCGGTTTAATGCTAATTTACAGCACCTTATAGCATCTATAACGCATCCTGCTGAGTTAGGAGAGTCTTCCACACTAAGACGTAACTCAATTTCCATAGGAATATCTCCAAAGGTTCTACCTTCCATACGCAGGAAACATATTTTATTGTCTTCCTGCCAGGGTACGTAATCACTGGGGCCTATATGGATATTGTGGGGATCTATTCTCTCTCCTAAAACCGATTGCACCGCTTCGGTTTTTGACTCTTTTTTAGAATCTAAGCGATCCCGATTAAGCATGTTCAGAAAATCAGTGTTTCCCCCGGTATTGATTTGATAAGTGCGATCTAACTTAACTCCCCTCTCCCGGAAGAGATTGGCTAAGGTACGGTGGGTAATGGTAGCTCCAATCTGGGCTTTAATATCATCTCCCACAATAGGAATGCCTTTTTTCTCGAACTCAGCAGCCCATTGGGGGTCGCTTGCTATAAAAACTGGCATGTTGTTAATGAAGGCCACACCTGCATCCAGACAGCACTGGGCATAGTACCGGCTTGCCTCTTCAGATCCCACTGGTAAGTAACTTAATACCACTTCTGCACCACTATTTTGCAAAGTTTCCACTACATCAACTGGTTCTTCATCAGCAACTAAAAAGGTGTAATCCTCTTCATAGTTATCCATATGGGTGGCCACACCATCCAGAATATGTCCCATGGATACCTTAACTCCACTGGAGGGTATATTATCGCAGAAGACCTTAGTGCAGTTTGGTCGGGCAAAAATAGCCTCATTGACATCTTTATCTACTTTTCGTTTGTCTATATCAAAAGCAGCTACCACCTCTATATCACCGGGAAGATATCCTCCTATATCCCAGTGCATAAGTCCAATGGCATCTCTTGCGTTTTTATCCTGGTAGTAATGTATTCCTTGGATGAGGGAACTTGCACAATTACCCACACCGATTATTGCTATTTTTATTTTATCCAATTGAAACACCTTAATCTCTTTAAAAAATGCGCCTGTAATTCTAAAATTAATATCATAAATATAAGCTTTCTAATATTTAATCCAAATTCCATTTGACTTACTTTATATTAGGATAAGATATAATTTACCCTTAAAAATTTAATCATTAAACTTAGTTTTATTTAGAACAATATAATAGTTATGGTCTAATATAAATCATTTACTTTCCTAATCTGCTTTATCAAATATTAAATGTTTCGATTAAACCTGTATTATAGGATAGGCTATTAAGGAGGATAATAACGCCAGATTTAATTTATTTTTTTATTATAATTTACTTTCATTGAATTAATCTTTTAAATATCAATATTTTTTTTAAGAAAATAGCCAATTTAGTAATTTTATATCCTCTTTGAACCTCGAGTTAAAAAAAATTAATCAGAATAATTAATTTTATCTATATAATTAGTAAAAATTAGTGGTTTTATACCACATTTTTTACTGAATTTAAATTTTATTTACTGGCTACTACTGCTTCACCAGTTTTAATGTCTCAGCTGCCTTTTATTTTCTCTAAAATTAATTCAGCTACTTTTTGGCGCATGACATGACTTGCAATCAGTTTGGAGGCTCGTCTGCAACATATAAGCCTTCTTTTACTTCCCCATAGGGTGCACCGATTTCATCAAGGATTTTTTGTCCGGGTTCTCTTACGGTGAGTTTATTCATCCAGTAACCGCCTATCCAGAAACCTCCGCCCAGGTAATTGTTGCTTTCAATGATTAGTGTCTAACGCCGTTTCAGCGAGTTTTTTGTAGCTACGAGTCCACTTGGAACTATTACATCACTTTCAATGTAATCTATAAATTCGTTTGCAAATCCTTCTACAATAGCTTACATCTTTTTTAGATATTTTCCATGATCATGGATTCAAATAGGTCAATTCCTAATTGTTTTAGCAAATCTTCTCCGGAAATTTCTTCTGTAGAGATTTCTTTTTCAGTTTCTGTTCCTATTCCATCAGTGATTTTCATTTTCATTGAATCACATCTGTGTCTAATTTCATTTAAATGACATTTTAGATAATTTATAAAGCCTAAATTTGATATTATAATCTATTAACCCTATAAATTCCTGTTTACATTTTAAAGAATGCAGTTTGATAGTTTTCAGGCTTGATTAAACCATATATTTCTTAACAATAGTTATATAACTTACATATAAAGATTGCGCCCTGATATTTGCGCTTTAAACTTAAAAAAGAGATTTAAATCCGTTTACATATTAAAATTTAGAATAAATTCACTTTATTACTGGTATTTTCCTTTAGGAAACCCGCGTGCACGGGGTGGTTTTAAAATTTCAACTGCATCAGACCTTAAAAGAGCATTTACAGTTGCACTTAATGAACAGAGGGATCCAATGCCCTGTGCAATCTTTTTATCGCCATCAAGCAGGTGAACTGTTATATAATCTTCAAGGGTTACATCTCCTCGTACTCCTGTATCTTTCATCCTCTTTAAAATGATATTTCCCATTGCTCCCATGGATTTATCAACCCAGAAACATTTTAGAGGACACATATCACAGTAATTTTTAAATATCTTGTTCATGACTTCCTTTCCAAAGCCTGCAGATATTTCTGCCCTTATGGTGGCATAAGAAGTGCAGCATCCAAAATTCGCCCCTATGATTTCTCCATATTCTACAATGTGTGCAAAAACTCTTCTCCTCTTCCAGGAGACAACATTTTCAATATCTCTTTCGTATTTCAATTTTCCAGTATTTGAAGCGTCCCTATGCTTTTCTTTTACAATATCAAAGATTCTTTTATTTCTTGAAGCTGCTATATTTATAGCGCAAATTGGACAAAATGCAGAAACCGCATCTGATATTAACCCATCTTCACTGTCATATAGATACGCAGCTATACCAATTCCTTCTCTTTTAATTTCAACACGTCCGCCCTCGCCCAATATCATACCTATTACTGTACCTGCCGGTGCAATAACTCTTCCATATCCATACATTGCAGAAACTTTCTTTCTATCTTTTTTACTTGTTAAAATATTATTTAACTCATTTGAAGCATTTTTAGGGATTATTCCAGCGTTTATCTGGGCTTTTAAAATAGCAGGAGGCCATACTATGTCAGTGCCTTCTCCTATAACTTCACCTTCGCTATCGACTATTTTTGCTTCTATCCCTTCAGGTATTTCGCGGGAAATGGCTTTTCCTCCACTTTCTGAAAGTTTTTTCAGTGCAAGATGGCATATTCCACATGCACCTTCCTGAAATACAATTTCTTTTTGAATTCTTGAAAGTACTTCATCTACATTCATGAAGTCCTCCTCCTAATTCATTTTTTAATTGTTTTAACGGAAGATAAAACCTTTTTAACTTCTTCATCAAAACTAATATCTTTCATTACTTCCAGAACCTTCTCAAGCTCTGCATTTGTTTCTGGATACTTTGGAACAGCCGTACATCCACCTGCTGGCAGTATGGAAATATCAAAGGTCCCAATTTTTTTCCCTATTTCTTCAATTTCAATCTTATCAAACCCAATTAGAGGACTTAATACAGGCATAGCAGTTGAATATCTTGTTGCAAGTATGTTGGGGAGTGTTTGAGATGCAACCTGTCCTAAACTACTTCCATCCACGATTGCAAGAGCTCCTTCCTGTTTTGCAAGTTTTTCTGCAATTTTATACATCCCACTTTTACAGAGAACACATGTTAAACGTGAGGGTGCATTTTCAATGCATTTTTTGAGGTATTCTCCATATTTAATTTCGTAAAATTTTAATTTTGAAGAGGAATATTCGCTGAGTTTTTCAATGATTTTAAGTACCTTCTCATTTGATCCTGAAGTATATGGATAATTATTAAAATGAAGTACTATAACTTCACAGCCTCTTTTCATCATTAAAAATGCTGCAACAGGTGAATCAATACCTCCAGATACCAGCGCAACCACTTTGCCCTGAGTTCCCACTGGAAGGCCCCCTAATCCCTGGATTTTCTTATGGAAAATAGGCACAGTAGATTTTTCTAGTGATTGATTTTATGAGTCTTATTTTTTAGGATAATGATCTTCCATAAGTTTTATAGCTTATAAAAGACAACATATCCTTGGTTTTAACAATGGTATGTTTAGATTCAAACTCTAATAAATTTTTCGGAAAAAAGAATTACAAATCGGAGATTTGTAAACTTGAAAATCAGAGTTTTCAAGATTCCTTTTTCTCAGCTTTTGAAAACTACAACAACGATTATGAATACACATCAAAAGGCGTCCTTAGAAAAATCACACCACCCACATGCTCAAATTGTGATACACAGATGAATCACAACGGTTATAACACTTACACCAAGAAAAACTTAGGTAATATTAAAATAGGACGTTATATTTGCCCTTTTTGCGGTGAATTGGATGAGGAGAATCGTGAATTCTGGGAAAGTCTGAAAAAAGAATTTTTCAGTGCATTAAACCCTATTTATCAGATTTTAAGGACACACCATGTTTCTTACGAGGGTATTTCACAAGTAATGGAACATATTTTCCCCCGGGGAAAAGACACCATACTCCG
>Ga0180017_100177_pt1 | contig 26653 bp, 19 predicted proteins | sample KR46_S_MetaG_FD_129674 | JGI IMG/M metagenome (GOLD analysis project Ga0180017, IMG submission 129674) | Groundwater microbial communities from the Olkiluoto Island deep subsurface site, Finland - KR46_S_MetaG | ecosystem: Environmental > Aquatic > Deep subsurface > Groundwater | place: Finland...
CGCGCGCACCGAGACCGATCCGCTGCGCTACTGGTACAGCCGCATCGACACCAGGGAATCGACCCTGTGCAGCCTCTTTCTGGAACCGGAGACGCCGTTCAAGGCGACCCTGTCCGACACCGTCCTGCAAAGAAAACTCCTTCTGCTCGGCAACAGCGAAGACGACATGCTCGGACAGGGGTATCTGGCCTCGGCCACGCCGGCCATCCTGAACACGTCCATCCAGGCGGCGCAGGACATGATGCACCTGGTCGTGCCGCGCGTTAACAACCTCGAAGAGCATTCCATCATCAACCAGCGCATCCAGGTCCTCCTGCAACAGGGTCAGGACCATCTGCGCCAGTCCCTTGAAGCCCGCGACACATTGAATCACAGCGCCGCAGACCAGCACGCCAGAGCCTGTCTGTCCGTCCTCGCCCGTGTCTACAACGACGTCGAGCGCACCCAGAAGGACGTGTTGGGCGGGGTGCTTTTCTACATCGCCCTGTTTGTGCCCTTCGCCTACTGCCTGGAACGCCTTCTTTTCGCCTACTTTTCCATCCACAAGCGCATCGCGGCCTTTCTGGGCCTTCTGACCGTGGTCATCGGCATCATCTACAACGTGCACCCAGCCTTCGAGCTGACCTACAGCCCCATGGTCGTGGTCCTGGCCTTCTTCATCCTCGGGCTGTCCGTGCTCGTCTCGTTCATCCTGTTCACGCGTTTCGAGCAGGAGATGAAGAACCTGCAGCGTCGCGCCCGCATCACCCGCGACCAGTCCATCTCCCTGTGGGGCGCCTTCGTGGCCGCCTTTTCCATTGGCGTGACCAACCTGCGGCGACGCAAGGTGCGCACGGCCCTGACCTGCACCACGCTGATCATCCTGACCTACACCCTGCTCAATTTCACATCCGTACGAAATTCCCTGGATCAGGGCGCAACTCGCTTCAAGTCCCACGCCCCCTACCAGGGCATCATGCTAAAAGCCCTGGAATGGAAATCCCTGCCCATGGGACTCGGCACCGAGATCCTCGCCACCCATCCCGACAGCCGGTTGCTGGCCCGTCGCGTGTGGTGGGAAACCCAGGACCGCACGCGCCCTCCGGCCATCGCCGTCACCCTTGGGGACAAGCTTGCCGTGGCCGCGGGCATGGTCGGCCTTGATCCCGAAGAGACGCTGCTCGCCGCGCGCGGAACCGAACTGACGGCCGGGGCTTGGCTTGACGGCACCGAGGCCCATCAGGTCCTGCTGTCGGAGAAGACCGCCGCCGAATTGGGCATAAGAAACCTGGACGATATCCCGCGCGTGCTCATCTGGGGTATTCCCTTCAAGGTGCAGGGGATCTTTGAGGGCAGGACGCACGACCAGGCCCTGGACCTGGACGGAGAGCCGCTCACGCCCGTGGTCTACCCCAACGAGACGTCCTCGGAACTCAGCGAGGCAGAGGCAGAGGCTGCGGAATCGGGACAGGACATCGCGAGCATGTCCAGCCGCTACCAGCATGTCGCCGGGGATCAGACCCTCATCATCCCGGCCCAGACCCTCCTGCAGATGGGCGGGAGCCTCAAGAGCCTGGCCCTTATTCCCGGCACTGAGCTGCATCACGGGAACATCTCGGCCGCGCTCGCCGACCGCTACCAGCTGCTTCTCTTTCACGGCAGCGACGACAATACCTGGCTGCACTATTCGTCCAGCGCCCTGTCCTACAGCGGCATGGGCAACGTGCTCATCCCCTCGATCATCGCCATCCTCATCGTCCTGAACACCATGGTCGGCAGCGTGGTCGAACGCAAACGCGAGATCGCGGTCTACACCTCGGTCGGGCTGGCCCCGCCGCACGTGTCCTCGCTTTTCGTCGCCGAAGCCCTGGCCTTTGGGGTCATAAGCGCGGTGACCGGCTATCTTGTCGCCCAGATCGCCTCGCACTTCCTGGCCGGCACCGCGCTGTGGGCGGGCATGACCGCCAACTATTCCTCCCTGGCCGGAGTCGGGGCCATGATCATGGTCATGGCCGTGGTCCTTTTGTCGGTGATCTATCCCTCAAGGGTGGCCTCCCGCATCGCCATCCCCGACGTGACCCGGACCTGGAACCTGCCCGAGACCGACGGCGCGACCATGGTCGTGACCCTGCCCTTCCTGATCAAGTTTCACGAGCAGGACTGCGCCGGTGGCTTTCTGGCCGAATATTATCAGGCCCACGCGGACATCTCCCACGGCCTCTTCTCCACCGACGAGCTCGACGTGGAATATGCCTGTCCGCTGGACGCCCCGAACAAAGAGCACCCGGATTGCTTCAACATTGCCTTCCGGGCCTGGCTCGCGCCTTTTGACTTCGGCATCCGCCAGCGGGTGCACATCATGTCGTGCCCGTCGCCGGACTATCCCAAATTTCTGGAGATGCGCATAATCCTGACCCGGGAAGCCGGAGAAAAGAACGCCTGGCAGCGGCTTTGCAGGTCCTTCCTGAACGACCTGCGCAAGCAACTGCTGATCTGGCGCTCCCTCGACTCCACCGACAAGAAACTCTTCGCCACAAGCATGCAAACGAGGCTGAGCGCCAAGCAGGGAGCCCGGACATGATGCACTCCATACGCCCCAGAGCGCTTCTGAGCGGCATGCTGTCCGGCCTGGCCATCTGCGCCGTGACCCCTTTCGCCAACAGTTACCTGAAGACCACGCCCCTGGCCGGAGGGCATTTCCCTCTGGCGGCCTTCTTCGTCTTTTTCGCATCGGCCGTGGTCCTGGCCCTGGTGGCCAGGATTTCCCGCCGCGCCCCGCTTTTGAGCGGCATGGAGCTGCTCACGGCGTGGGCGCTCATGATCGTGGTCTCCGGGATCAGCTTCACCGGATTGGTGCGGACCTTCTTCATCAACATCACGGCCCCGGCCCAGTTCGCCGACAATACCAATGGCTGGGCGGACAGTCTGCTGCCGCTCCTGCCCGAAGCCCTCTACCCACGCGATCCGGCGATCCTGGAGGCGCTCTACAACGGACTGCCCGGAAAATCGGGGCTGTCCTTCATGCAGGCCTTGGAGCTCATCCCCTGGTCCTTCTGGCTGCCCGTGCTCGGGGCATGGAGCGTCTTCATCCTGCTGACGTATGTGACGCTTTTCTGTCTGGCCAACCTCTTCACCGCTCAGTGGGTGGTCAACGAACGCATCAATTTCCCGCTGCTGCAGATGCCAAAACTCCTGGCCGAAGCCTACGATCAGCAGAGGCTCTTCTCCTTTCTGGCGGACCCGTTCCTGCTTTGCGGCCTTAGCATCCCCGTTGCGCTGCATCTTCTGGGCGGGCTCTCCGCGCACATCCCGTCCATCCCGGCCCTGTCGACAGAAATCCTGGCCGGTTCCTACTTTCCGTCCACGGGTTTTCTGTCGGGCTTCCAGAAGCTCAAAATCTACCTGTATCCTGCCTTCATCGGTTTTGCCTTCATCACCACCCGGCAGGTGTCCTTAAGCTTCTGGCTCTTTTTCGTGCTGGCCGGACTGCTGGCCGGAGTCCTGCAGACCTCGGGACTGCAGATCCCGGACTCGGCCCTCGGCACTCTCTTCGGCCCGGTCATCTCCCGGCCCGAGGAGACCCAGAGCATCGGAGCCAGTCTGGTTTTTTTCGGATTCATGATCTGGCTGGCCCGGGAATACATCTTTGACGTCGCCCGGCAGTGCCTGCGGCCCGACCCGAACTTTCAGGAAGCCGGATGGATATCGGCCCGGGCCTCCATGCTGGGCACCATCTTCGGCCTTGCGGCCCTGTGCGCCTGGTCCACCTTCTGGGGCATGGGCCTTGGCACCGCGGTGCTGCTCTATACCTGTTTCTTTGCGACCATGCTGGTTGTGGCCAAGCTCATCTGTCAGGGCGGGATCCCTTTCGCGTCCCTGAACGCGGCGCCTTCCGACGCCGCCTTAAGCCTCTTCGGATCAAAACCCCTGGGCAGCATCGGGCTGGTGCTGGGCATGAGCCTGCAGAAGATGCTCTTTGTCGATGTGCGCGAAGCCCTGCTGCCGTCGCTGCTGCATGCCGGAAAAATTACGGAGCGCATGCGTGCACGCAGGCTCATGGCGCTGGCCATCGGCACAAGCCTGGTCCTGGCCGTGGCCGTGTCGTTTCTGAGTATGCTCTACCTGTGCTACCGCTACGGCATCCAGGAGCTCGACATGGACTGGGCCACCCGCACGACCCAGACCGTCTATGCGAACTCCCAACGCCTTCTCGAAACGGCACAGACACCCGACAGCTGGGTCATTTTCTTTGTTCTGGCGGGCGCAGCGGTCATGCTGATTCTGGTCATGTGCTACTATCTCTTTCCCTGGTGGCCCATTCATCCCATCGGATATCTGCTGGCCTACAGCGCCTCCATGCGCGTACTGTGGTTCAGCTTTTTGTTGGGCTGGGCCTTCAACGCCCTCTGCCTGCGTTATGGGGGCACCTTTTTGTACCGTCGCGTTCGCCTCATCTTCATCGGGTTGATCATCGGCGATTTCTGCATGGGCGCCTTCTGGGCCCTGGTCAGCCTTAAAACCGGAATCAGCTACCTGGTTCTGCCATCCTGAGAAAGCCATGTACGACGATCGCGAACTCAAAGAATACCGGGACCTCCTCAAGCCCCCTGCCAAATTCGAGGAAGGCTTCGACTGGAAAACCGTCGTCGGGGCCATATTCATCGGTTTTCTGATGATGCCGGGATCCATGTACCTCCAGCTCGTGCTGGGCACGGGCATCGGCCCTGCCGCGCGCTGGGTGACCATCATCCTCTTCGCGGAGATCGCCAAGCGCTCATACACGGAACTCAAGCAGCAGGAGATATTCCTGCTCTATTACATGGCCGGAGCGGCTCTGGCCTCGCCCTTTCAGGGATTGCTCTGGAGTCAGTACCTGATCCAGTCCGACGCGGCACAAATGCTCGGACTGACCGAGCTCATACCCTCCTGGGTGGCCCCGGCCCTGGATTCCGCCTCCTATGTGGAGCGCACCTTCCTGCACCGGGATTGGCTCATCCCCATCCTGCTGCTGTGCGGGGCCATGATCATCCAGCGCATCGACCAGTTCGGGCTGGGTTACGCCCTGTACCGCCTGACCTCGGACGTGGAGAAGCTGCCCTTCCCCATGGCCCCCGTGGCCGCGCTCGGCACCATGGCCCTGGCCGAATCCACCGAGGACAAAAAGGAAAACTGGAAATGGCGGGTATTCTCAATCGGCGCCATCATCGGGCTGGGCTTCGGATTTGTGTATGTCCTGCTGCCGGCGCTGTCCGGCCTCTTCTTCACCGAATCCATCCGGCTCATACCCATCCCCTGGCTCGACCTGACCCGCAACACGGAGAGCTTTCTGCCCGCCGTGGCCACCGGCATCCAGCTTGATCTGGGCCTCATCTTCATCGGCATGGTCCTGCCCTTCTGGGCCGTCATTGGCGGCTTTGTCGGGCTTCTCATCACCATCGTGGCCAACCCCATCCTGTACGAGAACGGCATCCTGCACCGCTGGCATCCGGGCATGGGCACGGTAGACACGGTCTTTTCCAACAGCTTCGACTTCTACATGAGCTTCGGCATCGGCCTGGGCCTGGCCATCGGGCTGATCGGCTTCTGGCATGTGGGGCAATCCTTCCGCAAACAGACCGGCAACCGCCTTGATTTCAGCGTTCTCTTCAATCCGCCGCCCGGCCGCGGCGACATCTCCATCTGGCTGTCGCTGGGCATCTACGTGTTTTCCACCCTGTCCTACGTGGCGTTTTGCGCGTGGCTGGTGCCCAGTTTTCCGTGGATCTTTTTTCTGGTCTACGGATTCATCTACACGCCGTTCCTGTCCTACATCTCGGCCCGCATGGAGGGCATCGCCGGACAGTACGTCAGCCTGCCCCTAGTCCGCGAGGCCAGCTTCATCGCCGGCGCCAAATACTTCGGCTACCACGGCATCGAAATCTGGTACGCCCCCATCCCCATGCACAACTACGGCGAGGCCACGGTCAGCTTCCGCCAGATCGAGCTGACCGGCACCAGCCTGCGCGGCATCATCAAGGCCGAGTTCGTGACCCTGCCCATCGTGCTCATCGCCTCCCTGCTCTTTTCGCAGTTTCTGTGGCAGCTCGCGCCCATCCCCTCGGCCAGCTACCCCTATGCCCAGGAGCTCTGGCACCTGCAGGCGCTCAACACGCTGCTCATGCAGACGGCCACCCTGGAAGGCAACTCCCTCTTCTTTCAGGCCTTGAATTCGCTGTACGTGTCGTGCGGGGTATTTTTCGGCGTGGTGATTTACGGCCTGCTCAGCGTCGCGGGGCTGCCGGTACTGCTCATCTACGGGGTGGTGCGGGGGCTGGGGCAGTCAACGCCCCACGGACTGATCCTGGAGCTCGCGGGGGCGCTGCTGGGGCGCTACTATTTCATGAAGAAATTCGGAACCATGTGGCGGCAGTACGCCCCGGTCCTGCTGGCGGGATTTTCCTGCGGCATGGGGCTGGCGGGAATGTTCGCCATGGGCTGCACGCTGATACTCAAATCTTTGAACAGGCTGCCGTACTAAAGGGGACAACCGGTTCCGGAGGGCACCGGAACGGTTGTAAAACCAAGGAATGAAAGGCATGGATGATTCCCGCCTTCGCGGGAATGACACCTAGGCAGGGCGCAGCCGATTCATCCCCTCACAGCAGCCCTGGCCCGTACATATCCCCGTCGGCGGCGCGTTCAAGGCGTTGCAAATCCCAGTAAACCACACTCTCTGCGAGCTCCCGGGCCACGGCGGCCAAGGACGCGGGCTGGGCAACAAGCTGGGGCAGGATCCTGCGTCGGTGCAGGAGCAGGCAATCGGCCGCAGTTTCAGCCCGCAGGGTGTAGAGCCAGCGGTAATGCCCCAGGAGCGTGAGCCCGCCCGCGCACATCCCCGTGCTCAAGGTGCCGACCTTTCGCCCACCGCGCTCAATGGCCATGGTCCCGGTGATCACGGCCACCGCCCCTTCGGCCGGCTGGCCGGCCTCGAATGCGGCCTGCCCCGGGGCGTATGTCTCCCGCTCGCAAAGGTAGGCCATGACCCGGAGCAGCTCCTGCGGCTGGCCTGAAAAAAACGGCAGATCCCGCAGCACGCGCAGATTGCAGTCCAGTTCGCACTCGTGGGTTTCAGGTTGTTCCGACAAGATCATGGAGCACCCCCTTGGCGGCCATGAGTTCGTCGTACGGACCGCTCTCCACGATCTTTCCGGCTTTCATGACCACGATGCGGTCGTAGTGTGACACCGTGTCCAGGCGATGGACCACGGAGATGACCGTGTGCCTGCCGCGCACGGTTCTGAGAAAATTCTGGACCCGGGCCTGGGAGACGTTGTCCAGGGCAGAGGTGGCTTCGTCGAGGACATAGATGGCCGGCTGCTTGAGGAAAACCCTGGCCAGGGCGATCTTCTGACGCTGACCGCCCGAAAGGTACTCGCCCATGCTCCCGGCCTGAAACTCGAGGCCGAGCTCCACGATGCTCTCCAGCACCCCTTCCTCGATCAGAAGCTGGATCAGCTGCTGGCTGATGCGCTCCAGCGCCCCGCCACGACCGGGTTTTGGCTGACCGAAGAAGATATTGTCGCGGATACTGCGCGACTCGATGTAGCGGTCCGCCTCGTAGAACTGCAGCGTCGACGGACCCGAACGCGCAAGATACTCATGAAATTCCTTCCTGGCCAAAAGGATCCTCTCCTCCAGCTGTTTCGGCATGCGCACGGTCTTGTGACGGCCAGGGACGAATTTCAGGGCCAGGCGCAGAAGAAGGCTCCGGGACGCGGCTTTGAGTTCCGCCTGACTGCGGGTCGCCATTTCGTCCATGACCTGCGCGTACTCATCCATGTCCTCCCGGGCGATGGGGCTGTCGGCATAGAGTTCCTGCGTCTGCGCCGCGTAGCGCAGGATGGGAATCGTGGCGGTGGCGACGACTGCCCCGAAATCGATGAGAATCCGCTCCAGGCCCGTTTGGTCCAGAAAGGCCAGAAAACGCTTGTTGCTGAAGGCGTTCTCGAATCTGGCCTGACGTTCAGCGAAATCGCCGAAGACGATATTCTGGGCGATGGACCCAAAATTCAGGTAACGTTTGGGATCGAAAAACTCGATGTCGCCCTGGAAGCCGATCTCGAACCGCTCCCTGAACAGGCGGCGCATGGCCAGGACGCGTTCGGCCAGCTCGGGCTTTTCGGCGGGCGAGATCACGGCCTGGCTCCCGAACTTGAGGATGTCCGCAAAGAGCCCCACCTGCTGCACGACCTCGATGACACGGTCCAGTTCCGGCGGAGTAAAGCCCGGAACACGGTTCATGGTGCTGGAATGACTCGCGTAGAGGAGGTTGTCGCGGACCGTGCCGCTGAAGATGAAGGGGTGCTGGGGGACCATGCCCAGGTTTTCGGCCACGTCGAGCTTGGTCAGGCCGCGGATATCGTGGCCGTCGAGCTGCGCCTGCCCCTCGGTGTAGGGCATGAGCTGGGCCACGACCTTGGCCAGAGTCGATTTGCCGCTGCCCGAATACCCCACTAAGGCGACCATCTCCCCCGGCCTGACATGCAGGTTGATATCGTCGATGAGCCTTGCGCCCTCGGGAGTACGAAAAGACACGCCCTGCAGCTCGATCTCCCCTTGGAAACGGTAGATGTCGCGATCAACGGGCACGAGGCGGTGCTCGGGGGCCTGATCGAAAGCCATCATGACGTTCCTGTAGCGAACCTGGCTGTCCTCCTTGAGCTGATAGAACTCCATCATCTCCCGCCAGGGGTCGCTCAGGCTCGAATAGGCCGACAGAAAGGCCACCAGGGCACCGAGGTCGAAGAGGCCGCGGATGGTCATGCTGCCCCCGACCAGGAAGAGGATGAAGGGGCCCAGATGTTCGAAGAAATTGTTGGCGAACTTGATACTGTAGCGGTAGGCGTTCATGCGCACGTTGGCTTTGAGCAACTGCCCGGCCTGGCCTGAAAACTTCTCGTTTTCCAGACCGAAACCGGCATGCCCGTGCACCTCGTGCACACCGGTGATGACCTCGCCGATGCTCCCGGAAATGGCGCGGCTGACGTTGACCCTGTGCCGGTTGGCCTCGTTGGCGCGCTTCTGGAGGCGCGGCACGATGACGATCTGTAGGGGATAGATGACGAAGCTCAGGCCCGCCAGGAGAGGATTGAGATAAAAAAGATAGCCGCCCATGGCCAGAAGAGTGCAGACGTTGATGAGAGGGACTGACACCGCGCTGCCGATGAAGCCCGAAATGGATGCCAGTTCATTGATGAGGGAGTTGATGACCTGACCGGGCTGAGTGTTGCGAAAGAAGGACAGGGGAAGGCTCAGGATGTGCTCGTAGAGGCTGGTGCGCATGCGTTTCAGGGTGCGCTGCCCGATGTAGGCCTGAAGAAGGTTGATGCAGAACTTGAGAATGCTGGCCGTAAGCACGGAAGCGAGAAAGAGCAGGCAGTAGAAAACCAGCAGATCCATGTCGCCAAGGCCGATGGCCTGGTTGACGATGCGCTTCTGCAGCTCCAGCGGGACGACTCGGATGCCCACGGTAAGCACGACCAGCAGCACGAGAAGGAGCTGCCAGCGCACATTTTTTTCCATAACCCATGAATACAGGGTCCGTCTGGTCACCATGAACTGATCCTTCCGCACGTGTCGCAGTTTGACCTCCCGCCTACCCTACTCTATGAAAAGAGAAAAGGACGCCATGACAGCCACATTCGATTTTACCCTGGCCCATCCGGCCCAAGAACATGCTGCGCTGCTTGCCGCCCTCGAACAATTCGGCGAGCAAAGAGTGCTGATGCCTGCGGTCCGCTACCGGCTTGGACTGGTGGTGGACGAACTGATCTCCAACTGCATAGCCCACGGAACCGTTCCGGGCCAGGACATGACCATCCGGATCCTTGTCACCGATCTTGAGGACAAGGTCGAGATCGAGATAACCGATGCCGGGCCAAAGTTCGATCCAAGCACGCATCCAATCTCCAGATGCCCCGAGAAAGGACCTGCGGCCATAGGCGGCATGGGCCTGTATCTTGTGCGCAATCTGGCATCAGACCTTGTCTACACCCGCGGGCAGTCATCCAACCATCTCCGCATCACCCTCGCCAAAGCCTCACAGGAGCCCGAATGCAACTCCAGGAAATAGACCACCCCACGGCCACCGTTTTCCGCATCAAGGGACGCCTCGACGCCTCCTCCACCACCGAACTGGAGCAAAAGGTCCTGCTCAGTCTTGATCGCGGAATAACGCATCTGATCATGGATTTTTCGGAACTCGAATACATCAACAGCGCCGGACTGCGCATCCTGGTCATGAGCTACCAGCGCCTCAGTTCACGGGGCGGCCAGGTCATGGTCTGTGGAGTTCGGGACTACATTGCAGAAATTTTCGAAATCTCCGGTTACAACCGCATTTTCGTCATGTGCCAGAACGCGGTGCAGGCGATGGAAATCATCGAGCCTTCATCAAACGCGCAATAACGACAGTCCGGTCATCCTCGACACGGGCGTTGTCCGTGAACAGCTCCACCTCCGCCAGGATCCGCTCCGCTATCTCCCGCGGCGAAGCCCCGGCGTTTTCACTCAGCACCTTGAGCATGCGCTCCTTGCCGAACATGGTTTCCCGCGCGTCAACCGCCTCCCAGATCCCGTCCGTTCCCATCAGCAGAACACCCTCGCCAAGCTGCTCCGAAGATGTGCCGTAGCGCCAGGCAGGGTCCACGCCGAGCGGAATGTCCCGGCCCGCAAGACTGCGGATTTCCTCGCCGCCATCGGGCAGAAAGATCGCCGGATCATGCCCGGCGCCCACCCACTCGGCTCGGTGATCCACCGGGCAGAAGGACAGCAGGAAGACCGTCACGAAATGACCGGTGCCTGCGACATCCCTCGAAATGAGCGTGTTCGTCCGGTTCATTACCTCGGCCAGATCATCAGTCTGCAGCAGGTGGGCCTTCATGTACGCCCTGACTGAAGCCATGAGCAGAGCCGACCCCACCCCGTGCCCGGTGACATCCCCGATCATGATCACAAGCTGCGGACCATGCTCGCCGTCACGCACCATGTAGTCGTAAAAATCCCCCCCCGTCTCGTCGCAGGAAAGGCTGGTCCCGAAAATCCGCACCCCGGGCAGAAAAGGAGTGAACGTCGGCAGCAGGCGGATCTGAATCTGCCGGGCCAGTTCAAGTCCCTGCGCCATCTGCTCCCGCTCCACGAGGCGATCGATCATGGAGTTGGTGTGCCCGGCGATGACCGCGAACTCGTCATTGGTGACCACGGGAACCTTGCTGTCCAGGAGTCCTTGGCTGACACGCTCCAGAACCGTGGTCTGGTTCTCGAAGAGAATGTTGAGATTTCTGGCGTAGGAAAAAACGAGCAGCATGGTCAGCACCAGCAGCACGCCCATGACGAACAGCACTTCCATAACCACGGAGCGCAGCAGAAAGGTCAAGCCCAAGGCGGTCTGTTCCTGAGCCTTGAGCCAGGAGATGTCGCGAACCAGAAGCAGAAGCAGGACAATGGTCACAAAGATGATGATCCCGGAAGCAAGCAGGGCAAACCTGCGCGTCTGCGGGAAGAAAGCCTTCGAGTCCGGTAGGCCCTGTTCCAGAAAATGCGCCTGCTTGATGATCCGGTATTCCCATTCGAGGCTCAAATCCAGGGCGGCAAAAAGGCCGATGGTGGCAAAACCGATGGTGATCTCCAGGCCGCTTGAAACCGGAAAGCCCCAAACCAGATTGTGATACACCCCAACACCCAAACCCGTGGCCACAAAGACGATAAAATCAAGAAGCAGCAGACGCGAGGATTGGCGCTGGACCGGCAAGGGGCGGACAAGAAGGCGCACAAGAAATTGCCGCAGAAAAAAGGCCCCGGCCAGATGACCGCCAAGCACCAAAAAAAACTTCCAGACCGGAAGCGAGTCGACCAGAGGTCAGACTTGGCCTCCGTAAAAAGTCAGCGCCACCAGCATGAACGAATAGTAAAGCAGAATCCGAGTCATTTCAGGCTCCTCGCGCGGGGCGGTATGGCTGGACAATCGGCTTACGGGTGGAATAGTATCCAGCGATGAAATACTGCATGCTTCTTCTTTGGCTTTTCATGGCCTCCTCTGTCCAGGCCCAAGTTTTCCCGACTTCCCTTGGAGGCATCACGCTGGGTGATGACATTTCGAGCATCGACAAGATCTGCCGAATGCACACGCAGATCCCCCTCTCCCAGGAGCGCCATCTCATGGAGATCCAGCTCATGCCCCATCACGCTCCCGGCATCAGAAGCGGCAGCGTGGCCTACGCCAACTGCGACCAGATCGGGCGGATCGTGCGCATCAAGCTCAAATTCGAGGACGATACCCGTGGGTTCTTCGACAACATGCTGAGGCGCTACCGGGATCGTTTCGGAAAGCCTCTCGAATGGCGCGGCGATCCCTTTCAGACGGTCATGTCCTGGAAATGGAGCTTCATCAACGCAGATGGAGAGCAGGTCAATCTGGAACTGACCCACAGCAGGGACGAAGACTACAAGATGGGGAATTTCGTGAAGATGACCCTGCGCTCCCTGTGGCTCAGCGAAGACGCCTGCCAGGACACCAAGAATGAAGCCGGGGCTCAAAACAATCGTGCGCCGACCCCCGCGAACAAGCTCGACTACCGACTGCTCATCCCGCAATGACCGCTTCGCTCGGCTGGGACGGACTGCGGGTGGAGATCCCGGCCGGCATGGAACCCGTGATTCTGGATCGCGGCTTTGTGCGGCTTGCCGGGCCGGACCTCCCGGTCCTTGATCTGCGCTTTGGACCGGAAAAGGCCCCCTTCAATCCAGACAAGGACGGTCCACGGCTGCTCAAGGCTTCGGGGATCGGCGACGCAAGGCTGGCTCCCTTCCGGGCTTCCTGGACCCGCAGACTCAAAGGCGGCGTCTGGGCCGCCCCATCCGCCGAGCCCAGGCTGTTCGTGCTGCATCCAACAGAGAAAAAGGCGGTTGTCGCCGCCCTCTTTTCAGCCCCGCCCCAGGCAATCCTGCTGCGCTCGGTGTTGGAGTCACTGGACTGGACACCCCCCGATACGTGGCGAAGCTGGCGCTGCTACGACCTGCGTTTTGAAACTCCGTCGCATTCGGTCCTTGGCAAGGCTTCGTTTCGGCCAGGGTCATTCAGGCTGGAGTTCTCCATCGCCCGTTCAACTCTTGTCTTTGAGCGCCTTGCACCAGCCAGCGTGCTCCTGGCCGGCGAGGACCTTGAAGCGTGGCTCGAAAAAAAAATCCTGCGTGAACACGCCCGAGGATTGAGCATTAGCTCAAGCGACCCCACGCAGGCGCGTTTTGCCGATCCAGCCTCGCCATGGCGGCGCATCCTGGCCGGGCTCCCCTTCAACCCGGGTCAGATCCGGGGCGGCGTCCGGCATGACGAAGCCGGGAACAAGATCCTGATTCTCACGGAACGCGGCCGCCTCATCCCGGCACCGGACTTCGAAAGGACATTCTCAGCTTATGCAACAATCTCAATCCAAGGCTGACGCTCTCTCCGCCGTGCCCGTGCCCATGCCCGGAATCCGGGCCACCGTCTCGGACCAGGGACTGGTCCGCATCAGCCACCCGGCCACCTTGAAACCCTGGCTGGCCCGGCTTCTGCCCGCCTCCGTCACCCTGCCCATGCGCACCCTGGAGCTTGACGCCATGGGCACTTTCGTCTGGAACCGCATCGACGGCACTTTCTCGGTGGACGACTTGGCGCGTCAGGTTGCGGAGCACTACTCCTGCCTCCCGGTCGAGGCGCAGCAGGCCGTGGCCATGTTCATCCGTCAACTCGGACAACGCGGCATCCTGGGACTGCGCTGACACAGCCGCAGACGTGCTCATTAGATTGACCGGGGAAAACCCCTGCGCAGGCATGGCCGCTCGGGGAAGGATGCACAGCAGAAATTCAGGGCGCCGCCTCAAACTCGGAGGCGCATATCAGCGCAAGGCCACCGGACACGATTGCGCGATTGAAACGCTCAACCAGTGCCTTTCCGGCGGGAGTGCGGGGAAAACAGACATGCAGCGAATGCACGGCGAGGATTTTTTCGCCAAAGACCATCGGGGATGGCGTTTGCGGCGATGCCACCCTGCCTGAAAGATGTCTGAACACGGCCCTGTCCATGACGGCCGCGTCGATCCGCCCTGCTTCGAGCATGCGCAAGGCCAGTTCATCGGAATTGCATTTGACGGGATACAGGACGCCCATGTCCACGAGCCGGTCGAATTCCTCGGTATTCACATACCCGTCCACGACGCCGATCCGGTAGGAGGCCAGATCCTCCAGGCGGGTCCAGTCCAGCGTCACATCACGCCGATGCACCAACCCCACCACACTGCACCCGACTGCCTGCGAGAAGTAAAATTCCTTTTCCCGATCCACGGATCGGTATTCGGGAAAGTAGCCCTGGGTGGTCCCGGTGCGTGCATCCATGAGCACCCGCTTCCAGGGCAGGAAGGACAAATCAAGGTCCATCCCTGCGACGGCGCAGATGCTGCGCACGCGGGCGCTGGTCGTTCCCTGGTCCGGAAGATCCTGACCAACGAAAGGAGGCCATTCAAGCGTGCTCAGACTGAGCGGCTCCGCGCAGACGGAAAACGCGAACATGAGAACCATGAGCGGCAACACGCCGATCAGGCTCCATTTCATCGGGACACCCTTACGTTTCCGGCTGATCCAGCGCCGCATTCCATCTTCAAACCTTGCATGTATCCTGCCCTCTTTCGTGCTTACCGGCCACCTGCGCTCGAATGAACGGGTCCGCCAATCCGTTCTGATCAATTCATGAATGATTAAGCCATAATTTTTACAAAATTGCCAAGGAATTTCCAAACAGAGACGTTAAAAGTTCCTGTTACCGACTCGGTAACAATCAAAAAAGGGAGCAGTTTCATGACCGGCAGGACGCAAAGATCAGTCCGTCAGAAAGTCGATTTCTTAAAAAGGAAAATCCTCTGATGCGTCGATTTTGATTTCTAGCGCCTTAGGCTCCGGCTTCTTCGACTTCGCGTGTACCGGATTGCCGTCGACGCAGATGGCCTTGAAGGGTTTGGTGGGACAGGCGTACTCGCAGGCTCCGCAACCGACACAGTAATCCGCGTGCACTTCCGGGATGACCAGTGGCCGGTTCAAGAGATTCGGGTAAGGGACCATGCGCACCGCCTTGGTCGGGCAGTGCTCGGAGCACGCGCCGCAGTTCGTGTTGTCCGTCAAGACGATGCAATTTTCCTTGATGAACCTGGCCACGCCCAGCTGCGTGCGCTTCTTTTCCTCCGGGGCCAGAGGCAGGATGGCGCCGGTGGGACAGACCTGCGTGCAGAGCGTGCACTCGTAGTTGCAGTAGGATGCGTGAAAGTTCAGACGCGGCTGCATCATCCCGGATGGCCCGAATTCGAGGACCGACGGGGAAAGAACCCGCGACGGGCAGACGCTCACACACAGGTGGCAGGCCGTACAGATGGAGGTAAACCGCTCGATGCTGACCGATCCGGGCGGCGAGACGGGCCCGGTCACCGCCTCGGGTATGGTCGTCGGTTTGCTCTGCAGGACCGTCGCGTTGGTCTCCACCAGCCCGGCGAGGCCAAGCAGCGACACGCCAGAATGCAGAAAAAAATCCCTGCGCCCCTGATCCGCCCGCACGGGGGGAACACGTCGCCACCTGTTTTCAAAATGCACCGCCCCTTCCGGACAGGCCGCCAGGCAGTTGCAGCAGGCCACGCAGCGGCCTGTGTCCACCTTCATGTTTTCAAGGTCGATGCAGCCCGCCTTGCACACGCGTTCGCAGCGCCTGCACTTCGAGCACCGGTCATGGTTAATTCCAAGGCGCAGCCATGAAACCCGCGACACCAGGCCCAAAAGCGTACCCACCGGGCAGACCGTGTTGCAGTAAAGACGGCCGCGCCTTGCGGCCAGCCATCCTACCACGACCAGCGTCGTCGCGGCGACCCCGACGGCAAGGGGCGTCAGCACCGCCCACTGTTTGCGGAAAACTGCGTAATGGCCAAACTGCTCAAGCGCCGCGGCAACGATATTGTTGGTCACGATGACCGTCGGACGCACCAGATCGGTCAGAATCCGCCCAAAGGCGCTGAACGGGTCAAGCAGGTTCAGCAGCAGGCCGCTGCCGCCGATGAGCAGCAACGCCGTGACGGCCACGATGGCGTAACGCAGGGTGCCGCCCGGTCTGAAGTGGAATCTTCGCCTTTTTCCGGCCGCAAAGCCGATGGCGTCCTGGAGCGTGCCGAGAGGGCAGACGGTGGAGCAGTAGACACGTCCGAAGAGAACGGTCAGCGCCGCGACAAAGAGCCATCCCGCCGCGCCGAGGGCCGCCCCATGCACGAAGGCGAGCAGCGAGGGGACGAACTGCAGATACAAAATCCCCCCGGTGAACGCCGGCGGTATCACGGCTCCCAGATCAAGAAAGACCAGCGCGGTCAGCCCGAAAAAGACAAGGGACAGGGCGACGCGCGCAGCCTTCAAGTGTCCAAGCTTCAGGCCCACTAAAAGACGCCTCAAATCCTGATGCGGTTGATGGACAGGGCGCCCAGGTCCATGCGGCCCAGGTTCATTTCCGCCGCGAGCTGGATGTGGCGGATCTCTTCGGGCTCGACGCCAAAGAGCTTCGCGGCGGCAGCATCGGCGGCCACCGGATCGGTGGAGACGATGAGCGCCTGCATCTGCACGATATCGGCGGTGGATATCCCGCGCGGGCCGTTCTGTTTCATGACGTTGTAGGCGTCCACCACGGTCAGGGTCGGCCTGCGGTACGAAATGAAATCCGCGATGCACTGGTGCAGGTCGTTGCGGTGCCAGTACCCGCGATCCCAGACCACGCCCATGAGGTTCTTCATGCCGACGGTGAGCATGGTCGAACTGTGATGCTTGAGCACCGGGACATTGATGAGCACGTCCGATTCAAGCAGCAGCCCGTGCACCTTGACTTCAGTGAGCCGAACCCCGCCTGGCACGGAAACCTTCTGGTAATACCCCTCGTTGTTTCCGGGGACGATCTTTCCGCCCGCGTCCCTGACCGCACTCTCGATGCCGCTGTTCTTGTAGGACTGCTTCCAAGGGTCACACGTGTGGTCAAAAACCGACACTTCCCGGGCCCCGACCTGCACACAGTGCTCGACAATGCGCTTAACCAGCGCCGGATTGGTGTTGCCGCCGCGTTCCGGGGTCACGTCCCAGCCGATGTTCGGCTTGACCACAACCCTGCTCCCCTTGGGCACAAACGCCTGCATGCCACCAAGGGAGGCCATGGCCAGGTCGAACATTTCCCCCGGCTCTCCGCCACGCACGGCCACAAGGTCATATGCCGGCGCGGGCAAACCGGAAGCGGCCAGCAGCTGCGCGTAGTTGCCGAAAGCCACCGTGGACCCGGCAACAATGCCGCCCCCGATCACATTTTTAAGAAAACGACGTCGATCCATAATGCCCTCCCTGGCCGCTCCGACACGTGAAGCCACGTGAAGCCGCCTGCAACCATCGCATACGACGAAAACACGCGCCTTGCCAAACTCTTTCGCCGCGTATCGGGAGCACACGTGCCAGAAGTGTAGACTTGTTTTAAAAGCTGAAGGTTGCTGTCGTACCGCCAGCCATGCGCCTTGCCTGTCTTGGCAGACATGAGGAGGTTTACGTACTCAACCGGGGTCAAGGGGCCGATCCTCTTCGGAAGACGGTCAAATACTTCCTAGAGAAGGTTCTTGCTTTTGGTACTCCACCCTGTCGACGATCACATCCAGAAAGGTCGTTGAGAGCTGAACCTCGATAGCAATCCTCTCTGTCTCATAGAAAAATGCCTAAATATCCGGCCGGCGAATCTTCCCAAGCTCCTCGTCTTCCAGAAAGCTTCCTCCTTTATGTCGGAAAACGATGAATCATGCTCAAGGCTTCTTCTGACAAGTGCCTTCATCTTATAATGCCGCTCACTTAAAAAAAATTAAATAAATTCAAGTGGTTCAAGATACAGCGCCAAATCAGAAGTACATGATTTTATACGTACTTACTAACGAAACCACTTACGATGACGGCCGTAAAAATACGGCTAAGTAGGGATTGTAACGAAAGAGTTCCTACGGATACGTAGTGGAAAATACGGATAAGTAATTGCGCCATCTCAAATCATGCTCGCGTAAAGCAGGTGGTAAACAACCCCTTACAAAGGAGGATGCCATGCAGAGTCAAACCCTTTCTTCTAAACATAAACCCGAAATTTCCTTGAATCAATATAATAACTCAGTATGCGCAGATGATGAATTTTATAATTGTAATATACTTATTGTTGATGATGAAGAAATTAACATATTGGTCTTGTTAGAAGCATTGAGAAATTACTCAAAAATCTCAGTCTCCCTTGATAGCGAATTAGCAATCAAATCCTTGTCGCATTTCATACCTGACATCATTTTACTTGATCTCTTCATGCCGAACATGAGTGGCTTTGACGTCTGCAACTACATAAAAAACAACCAAGAGACAAAAGATATCCCTATAATTTTTATAACTTCAGAAAAAGATCCTACAAGCCTAAACAAGGCTTTTGAGCTTGGCGCTGTTGATTATATCAAAAAGCCATTTGACACAAATGAGGTCAATGCACGCCTAAAAACACACTTAAAGCTCAGAATTGCTGAGATGACGTTAAGAAATCAAAATGCAATTCTCGAAATCAAAGTTGCGGAAAGGACAAAAAAGCTTCAGGAAAAAAACATAGAGATCAATGCGGTAAATCGCGAAACTATATCAAGACTATGTCTTGCAGCCGAACTGCGGGACACTGACACTGGGAGCCATATCAAACGGATTCAAGCCTATTCAGAATTAATTGCCTTAAAATGCGGAATGTCTGCAGAAGATTCTGAACAACTCGGATTGGCCAGTTCGATGCATGATCTTGGAAAAATAGGGATTCCTGATCATATCCTACTAAAATCTGAAAAATTAACTCCAGAAGAATTTGAAACAATGAAAATGCATACTGTAATCGGAGCAAAGGCGCTCGCAGAAGGACAATCTGACTTATTGCGTGTAGCGCATGCGGTCGCGCTTCATCATCATGAGCGATGGGATGGTCAGGGATACCCCCATGGATTGAGCGGCGAGAACATCCCCCTTGAAGCAAGAATTGTCGGACTAGTTGATGTATTTGACGCATTGCTTTCAAAAAGACCATACAAAGAAGCATTTTCACTAGGAAAAGTCATATCAATAATAACAATCGAAAAAGAAAAACATTTTGATCCAACAATTGTAGATATATTCTTCGCTTCTTTTCAAGAAATAATCAGAATTAAGGAATCATTGCCTTATGAATAAAAACAAATTTTACTCACGACAAATTATTATCTAGTTAAATTTTAAAATTACGCAGATTGAAAACAGAGAATAGGTCTTTAGAGGAGCATCATGTTAAACATCACACCCCCACAAATATCTGCAAACGACAGAGACTGCGGAGATATTCTTACCAAACGCAACGAACCAGAAAGTCTAGACATGCTCACGGAATGCATACTATTTATTGCAAAACACCACGGACGCACTTTATCTTCAACATCCTTACTATCTGGTTTGCCGCTCGACAACAACGGACGCTTGACTCCGAACATGGCTGAAGCCGCAGCCCATAACGCCGGTCTATCCGCCAAGATCATCAAAAGTCCGCTGCGAAAAATTGTAGGCTTTGCCCTGCCTGCAGTACTTTTTCTTAAGGACGAGACTGCGTGCATCCTTCTTGAATCCACAGGCAGCGATTACAGCATCACCCACCCTGCATTTGAGAATGGATCAAAGAAAATTTCGGAAGAAGATCTTGATAAAAATTACAGCGGCTATGTCCTCTACCTCATTCCGGAGAGCAAGAACGACCTTGCGTGTGGAAAATCTTCATTCAAACCCAAAGGCCATTGGCTCTGGGGAGCCCTGATCAGAAATTGGTTGACTTATTCCCAAGTCATGGTTGCGGCCGTCATCTTGAACATGCTCGCGTTGGCCACTCCACTTTTCGTAATGAATGTCTATGATCGTGTCGTGCCAAATTCGGCCTTGGATACATTATGGGTGCTCGCCACTGGAATGGCGGTAGTGATCGCCTTCGACTTCATAATCAAAACACTCCGCGCGCACTTTATCGACAACACGGGAAAGAAAATAGACTTGGAACTTGAAGGAAAGCTCTTCGATCAATTGCTTGGCATGCGACTCAAGGACAAGCCAGCTTCCGTCGGTGCATTCGCCAATCTTCTCAGAGAATTGGAAGTGCTGCGTGATTTTTTCACCTCCGCCACGCTTGTCAGCTTTGTTGATTTGCCATTCATCTTCCTTTTCATTGCCATGTTTTGGTACATTGGCGGACCCATCGCTTTCGTCTTCATGGCAATTTTACCAATCACCTTGTTTATAGGCCTGGCAATCCACTTCCCTATTAAGCATTCTGTCGAAGCGGCGATGGCCATGGGAAACGGCAAACATGCCGTGCTCGTGGAGACGCTGAGCAACATTGAAACCGTGAAGGGACTCGGTTGCGAGGCAACCATGCGTCAGCATTGGAACCGCAACACGGTTGACAGTGCCCGTCATGCGATCCGTTCCCGATCTCTTTCTCATTTAGCCATGAATCTTACAGGATTTGTGCAGCAATTTGCATATGTGATTATCATTATTATTGGCGTTTACCTTATCAAGGAAGGAACTCTCACAATAGGCGGGTTAATTGCCTGCTCCATACTAAGCGGCAGAGTGATGGGCCCTTTCTCCCAGATTGCACAACTCATTACCCGCCTGCACCATACAATGAGCGCGTATGATGCGTTGAGTAATGTAATGGCGTTGGACGTTGAACGAGAAAACGCGAACACCTTTCTGCACAGACCTTTCTTCCAAGGAAACTTGGAATTACGCGATATTTCCTTTACTTATCCTGACGCAAGCTTGCCCGCCTTAAAAAGAGTAAATCTTAAAATCAAGGCTGGTGAACGCGTCGGCATAGTGGGAAAAACAGGATCTGGCAAATCAACCTTGGGCAAGTTGGCTTTGAGCCTCTATTCGCCAGATGAAGGAGCATTGCTCGTGGACGGAACAGACCTGCGCCAGATTGACCCCGCGGATCTGCGCCGCTGGACCGGCTACATGCCGCAGGACGTTGCTCTTTTCCAAGGATCAGTGCGTCAAAACATCTGCATGTCTCATCCCCAGGCCTCTGACCAGGAAATCCTTCACGCAGCGCTGATTTCAGGCACAAACGATTTCATGCGAACGCATCCCCAAGGATACGCGCTGCAAGTCGGCGAGCGCGGGAGCAGCCTTTCCGGTGGCCAGCGCCAGTCCATTTCTATTGCTCGCGCACTGCTTCGCAACCCCAGCATTTTGGTGATGGATGAACCCACCAGCTCCATGGATGCTCAATCAGAAGCTCTTTTGGTGCAACGCCTGAAAACCATATTATCCGGCAAAACCATGCTGTTGATTACACATCGCCCCAGCCTGCTTGAACTTGTGGATCGTTTGATCGTCATGGACGAGGGGCAGGTTGTGGCTGATGGCCCAAAGGACTTGATCATGAAGCAATTGCAATCCGGAGTGATCCCGGTTGCACAAACGCAGCCGCAAGGAATGGGAGAGAAGAGATGAGCGCACAAAACGAACAAACTGTTGTACGAGCACAAACCAAACCAGCAGACGGTTCGCCCGATGGTACCTGCCCGACCAAAAAAATGAATTCCTTCGGCTACGATCAGGGCGGCTATCGAAACAATTTGGGCGGTTTTGCGACCGAACTCGGCGACATCACCACATCCAATCGATTTACAGCCAATATCCTTCTGATTGTCATTGTTATCTTCTTTTTGGCAGCCGTAACTTGGGCCTCCCATGCTCACCTGGATGAAGTGGTGAGGGGCATGGGCAAGGTCATCCCTTCCTCCGAAATCAAACGCATTCAAAACTTTGAAGGCGGCATAGTTAAGGAAATTCTTGTTCACGAAGGGGAACATGTAGACAAAGGTCAATTGTTGATCCTTCTTGATCAGACCCAAATGACCGCTCGGTTCCGCGAGCAGCAGTCTGGTTACCTTGACCAGATGCTCGCCGTCTCCCGCCTTGAGGCAGAACTCGATGGAAAAGAGACTATCAATTTTCCGGCCGAAGTTTTGGACCAAAAACCACACCTTATCGAACACCAGAGGGAGCTTATGCGTTCCCGCAACAACAGTCGCCTATCGGCGCTGACAGTGCTTGCACGCGAAAAAGAACAACGCGCACAGGAACTCAAGGAACTGAAAAGCAAACTGGAATACCTGCTGAAGAATTACGCGCTGCTCAAGAAAGAAGTCGACATGACACAGAACATGGTTTCCAAGGGTGCCGCTTCGGATATGGATCTTTTGAGGGCACAGCGTGAACTGACCGATCTTTCCGGAATGATCGCCGACGCACGCCTCTCCACCCCCAAAGTAGCCGCAGCATTGGACGGAGCAACCCATCGTATTGAAGAAGAAAGAGAGAATCAACGCTCCGAAATCCTCAAGGAACTCAATATGATTAGGACGGAGATGGAAGGAGGAAAGGAAAAGTTGCCGGCTTTGGAAGATCAAATGGACCGAACAAGCGTGCGCTCCCCAGTCGAAGGCACCGTGAAAAGAGTATTCGTTACGACAATCGGAGAAGCTGTTGGAGCAGGCAAGGAGATCCTTGAAATCGTGCCAAGAGATGACACTCTGATGGTAGAAGCCAAGGTTCTGCCCCAAGACATAGCATTTCTTTATCCAGGCCAGAAAGCCAATGTAAAGATCACGGCCTACGATTTTTCGATCTATGGCAGCATGCCAGGCATTGTAGAGCATATCAGTGCTGACGCCATAACCGATGAACAACAAAAAATCAGTTACTATCTCATAAAAGTGCGCACAGAAGATGTCTCTCTGAAAAACAAGGCTGGAAAGGACTTACCAATTATTCCTGGCATGGTGGCGGAGGTGGATGTGCTGACCGGAAAAAAAACCGTACTTGAATACATTCTCAAGCCCATCATCAAGACAACACGCAGCGCGATGGGGGAACGGTAAAGTGTACCATTTTATGAAATTCGAATAATATTTCCATTAGGATATTTATGAAAAAGAAAATTCTTTTGGTTGAAGACGATCTCTTGTTGCGCAAAGGCTTAAAAACAATGATCGAGATGCGAGAGGATTACTGCATCGAGATTGACACCGGTAGCGGTATTGAGGCGATCAAGATTTTTGAAAAAAATCGTCCAGAATTGGTACTGCTCGATTTGCGCCTGCCAGACATGTTGGGCACGGAAGTACTGCGACATATGAAAAATTCAGCACCTGAAATTCCAGTGATCATGCTCACTGTCTGCGAAGAAAACGACCTGCTTTTCCAGGCATTGGCGTTTGGCGCCAACGCCTATGTGCTCAAAGGATCCGGTCCGGAAGAACTTTTTCTGGGCATCCACTACGCCATGAAGAACGAAGTGTTCATCAGTCCTAAGTTGGCCAATACTATCATTAACGACTACCTGCTTGTAAACCGTCACCGCAGCTCTCTACCACCGTTATATAACCTCACGGCAAGAGAAAAACAAATTGTAAAACTGATAATTGAAGGCAAAAAAAGCAAAGAAATCGCTAGTAATCTCTTAATTAGTCTTAAAACAGTTAACAAACACAGATCAAATATTCTTGTAAAACTTAAAATGAACAATTTATCTGAACTTCGACAAAGAAAAATGTATATTTTCGATGATATTGACAAACACACAAATGGCGAACTCACTAAATTTAATGATATAAAATATATACAGTATTTTTAAAATATATCAATAATATTTAATTTAAAAATTATATAACTCGACAATTTCTAAATATAAAAAATATAATAATATTTTTTTATAATAATATTTATAGAAGCATAGCTTATTAATATAAACCGAAATTTGTATCTGCAAAAAAACTGATTATCACATATCTACCATGACTTCCGAAGTTGCCAACTCAGTGACAAAGATTGAAAGAGCCATGCGGACAGGCATCAAAACAAAGTTTATGAACAACTGACACGCGACATCCTTCCTGAAATCAAAGAATTGCAAGCACATTTCACCTGCACGCTCCCACAATCTAACTCGACTTTCGGGGTTAGCCATGAGCAACTAACAATCTTTGTTCATTGACAATAATTGAAATTGTGCCCCAAACTACGCATTCCCTCTTGAAAAGTTTCCCAAGTTTGACAAGAATATCTAGTTTATTTGTTTAAAATCAGTTTTTTAGCACTTCGACGACACCCGGAGTCTACACTACATTTTCCTTTTGCCCATGTGTCGGGATCGGAGGGGCACCCAGGGTGCGCAAGATCTTCTTCTGTGCTTCCGTAGGACGAATGGGTGTCATCAGCTTTTGCTCGCCGATCATAATCTCCCCCATCTTAATTTGACGCAGCAGCCTGATGGCTGCCGGAACGCTCATCTCCATGTCTTTGAGTTTGTTGCGCATCCAGCGCTCCAACTGCATTGAGATCACGCAGACAAACACATGTGCCCGGATTCGCCCTGGAGCTTCGTCCAGTGTTCCTTCACATATTCATCTGACTGGCATAGCGCCCCAATCTTTACTGTCTTCTGCCAGCACATCCCTCCTATCTTTGTAGCAAAGGCGGAATTCATGCGGCAGAGGAGCTCTGAACACGGCATATTGCATTTTAATCAGTTCGTGATCAGAGCTCCAATTTTGACAATACTATGAATGTGTTTGATACGTGACGTCGACATCCACGTACAGGTTGACCGTCTGGGAATCGTACAGGGCCGTATAATGATGATACGTTTCGCCACCAAAGTTCACGTCACCTGCCTGTTGGCTCCATCCTGCGCCGATGGTCGTCACGCTGTCTCCGGCATCGCCATCAATATAGAGCGATCCGCCGGATACCTGGAACACGTCGCTGGCCTTGAGGGTCAGGGTGTTGGCGTCGTTGGCATCGCCGGAGATGTCGATGCGCTCGATGCCCTTGATCCGGCCCGCATCGTTCATGGCACTCAGGTCGAAGATGCTTCCGGTTCCGATGTTGTCCTCCAGGCGGAAGGTGTCGAAACCGTCTCCGCCGTCGGCGGTGTCCGTCATGCCGCCTATGAGCAGATCGTCGCCCTCGCCGCCCAGGAGCAGATCGTTGCCCAGGCCGCCGATGAGGGTGTCGTTGTCCGCGCCGCCGTCCAGGGTGTCGTTGCCGGCCAGGCCGCTGAGCAGGTCGTCGCCGCCGTAGCCGTTCAGGACGTTGTGCTCGCTCGAGTGAGTGTATTCGAGATCGGTACCGGTCAACGTGTCGTCGTGATCCGAGCCCCACAGCCCATCCATGTACCACAGCTCATCGCCGTTCTCCTCGCCCGTGCCGACCTGCAAGCCTTCATACTGGAGTTTCAGGCTAACGTTCACCCCTGCGGCGGCATTGCGGTAGCTGGCGATGTCGCAACCCGTGTGGCCAAAGAGGACGTCCGCTCCCTCGCCGCCCTCCAGCGTGGAGACACCATAGTCCCCCCACAAGGTGTCGTTGCCGGCCCCGCCCACCAGAAAGTCGTGGCCGTCATAGCCGTAAATCTCGTTGTTCTGATCGTTGCCGATAAGGGTGTCGGCGCCGTTCGTGCCCACAAGGTTCACGATGCCGGTCAGAATGTCGCCAGTGGCGTCGTCGCCGCCGGGCTTGCCGGGCTGGACTATCAAGCTGCCGTCCACATCCGGGCCCTGCAGGTGGAGATCAACGTAAACGCCCTGGTCGCTGACTTCAAAGTCGCCATGTCCGGTAAATTGGTAGCTGGCCGAGGAGCTGACCTCGTCGCCGATGATGCGGTCGGCTCCCATGCCGCCGATGAGGAGGCTGCCGCCTTCCAGGGTATCATTACCCGCGCCGCCGATAAGGGCGTCCTGGTCGTCGCTAGAGCCGCCGTGCAGGTAGTCGTCGCCGTCCAGCCCGAAGAGTATGTTGAACTGGGCGTCGCCCGTGAGCACGTCGCCATGACCGGCATCGTTGCTGCCGATGACGTCTTCGAAGCCGATGAGCGTGTCGCCCGCCGCGTGGTTGTCCGCGCCGCCACCGCTCTGGGCCGTGACACCGTCCTGGAGGTTCAGGTCCACATTCACCCAGGAGGCGCTGGTACTGTAGTCGGCAATATCGAAGCCCCCTCCCCGGACAACACGTCGTTGCCGGCCCCGCCGGCGAGACGATTGTCTTTCGCATCGCCCGTCAGGGTGTCATCGAAGTTCGACCCGCTGAGGTTCTCGATACTGGTCAGCGCATCGCCTTGGGCCTGTCCGCCGACCTGCGTCGCCCTGGTCAGATCAACGTCCACGGCCGAAGTGCTGGCGCCGTAGTCGACCGTGTCGCTGCCGGCTCCGCCCTCCAGGGTGTCCGCGCCCGAACCCCCGCGCAGGGTGTCGTCGCCGTCGAAACCGAAGACATGGAAGGTCTTCCCGGCCTGATCGAAGTCCGCCACGCCCGACAGGTCGTCGTTTGCATTGGTGCCCCAGACCTGCGTCGTGGTGTTGCGGATGGAGAATGTCGCTCCGGCCGAGCCCTCGCCATCACTCACGGTGAAGGAGAAGCTGTCCTCCTCGAACACGCGAACCTGGCTACCGGGTGCGGCCGTGAACGTGAATTTCACGCGGCCGTTGTCGATGTCGTCCTGGGTGAAGGCGA
>Ga0180017_100179_pt1 | contig 26551 bp, 27 predicted proteins | sample KR46_S_MetaG_FD_129674 | JGI IMG/M metagenome (GOLD analysis project Ga0180017, IMG submission 129674) | Groundwater microbial communities from the Olkiluoto Island deep subsurface site, Finland - KR46_S_MetaG | ecosystem: Environmental > Aquatic > Deep subsurface > Groundwater | place: Finland...
CTGGGCGAACTGGCTACGGGGGTGGCCCATGAGATCAACAACCCCCTGCAGGTCGTACTCAACGAAGTCGGCTGGATCGAGGAACTCGTCATGGAAGCACAGGTGGATGAAAACCGCCAAAATGAGATCATGAGTTCCCTCGAACTGCTCCGCAGCCAGGCCGCGCGGTGCAAGGGCATCACCGCCAAGCTCCTGACCCTGCGCTGCACCCTGGACCGACGCGGCACGACCGCGTGTCTGCCGGAGTTGGCCCGGACCCTGCTCCATACGCGAAGGGAGCGCATAAAGGCCCTTGGCGTCAGAGTCGATGAGAACTGGTCACAGGATCTGCACGCAGCCCCGGTTTCCACCACGGAGTGGGAGCAGGTGCTGGCTAACATCATCGACAACGCGCTCGATGCCATGGAGGCGATTCTGGTGGAGATCGGGACAGAGCAGAAAATGACGCTGACGCTGCGCGGGCATCTTGCCGATACGGGCTTTGAAGTGTCGGTGCGAGATTCGGGCTGCGGCATCGAGGATCATCTGCTGACGCGAATTTTCGACCCCTTTTTCTCCACCAAGGAGGTGGGCAAGGGGATTGGACTGGGACTGGCCATTTGCCACGGCATCATCGAGGCCATGGGTGGGGGCATCACCGTGCGCAGCACTCCCGAGCACGGATCGACCTTCACCATCAGGGCACCCATGGCCGTGCATGCGCACAAGGTATACAACCGGCCGGATGATCCGGCATCTGCCAAGGAGGAATGAACATGAACAAGATGAAGCTTCTGATCGTGGACGACGAGAAGGATCTGTGCCGCATTCTCGCCGACCGCCTCAATATCCTGTACGGCATCTCGCCGGACGTGGCCCACACCGGCGACGAAGCCCTGGAAATGGTCAAAAAGGGGAACTACGACGTCGTGGTCCTGGACATCGAAATGCCCGGCATCGACGGTATCGAGACGCTCAAGCGCATCAAGGAGATCAACTCCAAGATCCAGGTCGTGCTCTTCACCGGTCATGGCAGCGAAGAAACTCGCCGCATGGGCGAAGTGCTGGGGGCCTTCAGCTACGTGGACAAGATCGACGGCCTGCCCAAGCTGGCACCCATGATCGAGGGCGCATTTCGCTTACGCAAGGTGCTTGAAGACACCTACGCCGACGCGGCCTTGAATGAGTACAACTAAGGTTTTGCGGCAGGCGAAAGAAAAGGGGACTGTTCAGCAGGACGGTCCCCTTTTTCATAATTCGGGCATTGCCCTGGTTACATGCCTGTCCCGGCATGCGCACCGTAATACCAGCATGCGCGTCGCCTCGAAGTCATCCCCGCGAAGGCGGGGATCCATGGTTTTCAACAGTTGCAACTCGCAAGATGGATTCCCGCCTTCGCGGGAATGACATCAAGCGGTACGGACTGACGAGCTGAACACGTAGGAACGAAGCCCCGACACAGAATGCCGTCTGCCTACGACCTAACCCAGCCCCAGCACCAGGCAAAGCCTGTCCATAACCTTGACCCCGCTTTCGCGTCCGGGATTCCCCGGCACGGTACAGAGCACTCCCAGCCCTTCGCTGTCTTCGTGGAACGCTTCCTCGTCCATGTCCGTGATGACCACGGTGCTCAGCATGGCGTTCACGCGCAAGAGATCTATCAGAAAAGTCTTGTACTGCATGCCCGGCATCATCGCGTCGACAACGACGAGCTGCCACGGAGGGGTCTTTGCCCTGCTCAAAACGTCTTCGGCGGCCGTCGCCCATTCGACATCGCCCCCCAAACCCTGGGCTAATTCGAGCAACGATTCTTTTCGATCGGTGAGAATGACCACGTGCATGTCGACCTCCTACAGGCGTCGTAAAAAAGGCCGGACGGTTTCAATCGGCGAAACCGTCCGGCCGGGAGGATGGCTAGTGTCCACCGCCGCAGGTGTATTCCTGGGTGAAGCGCACCAGGGTGCCTTTCAGGAGGGCGTCCACGGCAGTGCCCACGCTCGGCGCGCCGGCTCCGTAAAACACATCGATACCCATCTGGTTGAAACCCATGAGCGGGCGCATGCCCATGCCGCCGGCGATGAGCGTATTGACGCCGTTACCGGCCAGATGCTGGACCGGGGCCATGCAGCCGCCCTGCTGGTGCGGCACGTTGGGCAGGGTGCTGACCGCCGTGACGGCACCGTTTTCCACATCGATGATGGTGTAGAGGTCACAATGCCCGAAATGAGCGCCGACTTCCGCTTCCAGGCCCCCGGGAACAGTCGAAGGGACCGCGATTCTCGCCTTTTCCATACTCTCTCCTTGTTTGCGAATTATGTATTCAAAAGACCTTGGATGGTCGTCCAGGCATGACGCACATGGAGACCGAAATCTGTATCACCGCCTTCCGTCACGGCCTGACAACGGACCATGGCCCTGGTCACCTCGTTGTCGTGGGGCAAGCGGCCGGCCAGGGTGTAGCCCTTTTCCCGGCACAAAACCTCGATGCGGGCTGTGTGGTCGGCGTTGAGGTCGTACTTGTTGACTATCACCGCAACCTTGATGCGGAAATGATCACACAGGGTGGCCACGCGCTCCAGATCGTGCACGCCCGACGGCGTCGGCTCCGTGACGATTACGGCCAGGGTGGCCTGGGACAGGGAGCTGATGACCGGACAACCGATGCCCGGCGAGCCGTCGCACAGGATCAAGTCATGGCCGCCCGCCTCGGCCAACCGCCGCGCCTCCTTCTTGAGCACGCTGACCAAACGCCCGGAATTTTCCTGGCCCGGAAAAAGCTGGGCATGAACCATGGGCCCGAAGCGTGTGTCGCTCACATACCATGCGCCGCAATGGCGGGACGGAAAATCGATGGCCTGCTCCGGGCAAAAGGCCACACAGACCTTGCACCCCTCGCAGCGCGTAGGATCGATCCGGTACGTGTCGCCGCCGGCAACCACGGCGTCGAAACGGCACATGTCCAGACAGGTCCCGCAGCCGGAGCAGCGGTCGGCGTTGATTACGGCCTCGTGTCCCGAATGAAACGCCTCCTCGCGCACCACCTTGGGGGCAAGGAGCAGATGCAGGTCCGGGGCGTCTACATCGAGGTCGCAGATGACCTTGCTTTCGGCCAGGTGGGCGAAGGCCGCCGTGAGGGAAGTCTTGCCCGTGCCGCCTTTGCCGCTGATGACGACAATCTCATGCATGATCCCTCTCCTTGGCCAGGCTCGCCAGGGTGCGGCACAGACCTGCGAACTGCTCCTTAAGGCCCTCGTCAAGCTCGGCCAGAACGAGACCCTTGGAATAATGTTCCGCGATGTCGCGGCGGTACGGGATCTCGGCCACGACCGGCAGACCGTGCTCCCGGCAGAAGTCGTAGACCCGCCCGTCGCCCAGCCCGGCGCGATTGACGACCACGGCCATGGGCTTGCCGAGCGGCGAAAACGCCTCCCATGCCAGGGTGAAATCATAGAAGCCGAAAGGTGTGGGCTCGGTGACCAGCACAATGACGTCGCTGTCGGCCACGGCGCTCATGGCCGGGCAACTCACGCCTGGAGGGGCATCGATGAGGATGTCCGCACCTTGAAGCTCCGCCTCGGCCGTCATGCGCGCCCGCACATGGCGCATGAGCGGCGGGCTCATGGCTTCGCCGATCCTGAGCCGCCCGGTCAGGCAGGCGACCCGGCCCCTGGCCGTTCCCCGCTCCATGACGCCAAGCTCCCGCGTGGTCACGCCGATGGCCCCTTCGGGACAGATCGCCATGCACCCGCCGCAGCCGTGGCACATCTCTGGAAAGGTCAGGATGGCCTTGCCCATGACCGCGATGGCCTTGAACTGGCAAAGCTCGGCGCAAGCGCGGCAGAAGGTGCACTTGGTCTCGTCCACCTCCGGAACTTCCAGAGTCACAGTTTCGATTTCCGTGATCTGCGGTTTCAAAAACAGATGCAGATTTGGCTCGTCCACATCAAGATCCACGGCCATCACGGCTCTCGGCCACGACACGGCCAGGGAGGCCGCGACCGTGGTCTTGCCCGTACCGCCCTTGCCGCTGGCGACTGCTACAATCATGAGCGCATCCTATTTGTTCGGGGCATCGGCGAATTCGACCTTGCCGGCGTTGTAGAGGTCTACGGCCTCGGCCACGGTCATGTTGTCCAGATTCTGGCCGATCTTGACCCCGCCGGCCTTGAGAGCGGCGAAAGCCTTGGGGCCGACATATCCGGTCAGCAGCACTCCGGCCCCGGCATTGACAATGTTCTCGGCGGCCTGAATGCCCGCTCCATGGCTCATGGCCTGGGAGGCGCCGTTGTCCACGTAGCTCGAAGCCATGGTCTCCACGTCCACCACGACAAAACCACCAGCCCGGCCAAAACGGGGATCAACGCGATCGGTCAAGTTCGGGCCTTCGCTGGTTACTGCGATCCTGGTCATACAAAGCTCCTTGTTGTGGGCCGCCATGCGGTCCGGATACAGTTGTGCGCAGGACAGTCCTGAGTCATTGGCGATATATAAAGCCAATCCCTCCACCAGCGCCCTGGCGACTGTGCGCCGGGCATCCGCGAGGATGCGCCCGAACGTGTGCCGGGATACATGCATGCGCTCCGCGCCGTCCTCCATGCCCAGCCCCTCGTAGTCGGACAGGCGCAGGGCCTCGAAGCCGTCCATGGGCATGTACACTTCCGTCAGTTCGCGCAGGGGAATCCCGTGCGGCTTGAAAAAAAGCGCCCTGGGGCATCCTTCGATGCGGCGACATTTCCTGGGTCGTGGCATGGCAACTCCGTTTTGCTCAAATGAGCGTTTATTCCTGTGATTTTTCCTTGTCAATCCCTGCCGGAACCGATTCCGATACCGCAGGATCGCTCACGCAGGATCCGTCCCGGCGTTTGCGCCCCTGACCAGGCCCGGCCTGACCGGCATCTACAACTCCCGGCCCGGCGCCTGTTCGCCGTCCTCGACATCCTCCGCCCTGACCTCCCTGCCCCTGGCCACCCTGGCCACCCTGACCTCGCCCGCCTCGCGCACCCTGTCCGGCTTGTCCGGTTCGTCCGCTTTGTCCTGTTCGCATAATCGCCTCTCTTGTTTTTGGCCCCCATCACCAGCGCAGCCTTGTGCGCGCCGGCAATACGGAGCCATGTTTTCTTCACCATTTACACGTGTCACCGTATGCTCCCCATCCACTTCGATCCGGATGGCCCAGCCTCGCGACAGAGCCCGCGCTACCTGGGTGCGTGCCTCGGCCAGAATGCGACACAGGGTAGGCCTTGAGACCTGCATTAAACTTGCGGCCTCTTCCTGGCTCAGTCCTTCGCCGTCTACCAGGCGCATCGCCTCAAACCCGTCCAGACCGAGCACCACTCCGTAGAGTTGCCCCATGGGCACCCCCTGCGGCTTGAACACCGTCACCGCAGGCACATCGGCGACAAACCTGCATTTTCTTCTGCGTCCCACGAGCCCTCCTTGTTATGAAACTATGTTCAAAATAATACCCGTACTCCCATCTGTCAACCAACGTATTCTTTCTGGTGCCACTTATTTTGCTACTGCAACTTTAATTGCTTTCAGCTTTTTCCTTGCTCACGCCCTCCCCAGGGGTGGACCACAAATTTTTGTCAATTTTAATTGCAAAATCGCGCCCCAGGCCACGTGGTGAGCCATTCCGAGCCGGCCTGGAGCCCGCCTTTGACCAAACGAAATACTTTCCTCAACACATTGAATTTAAATATTAAATTCAAAAAAAATGCGCCGTCGCAAAACATGAGCCCATACAGTGTCGTTCTGGCACGATCTTTCCTTAAGTATCTAAATAAAAACCTGTTCACCCCGTGAAAAAGGAGCAACCATGTTTGTCGGGCTCAAGATGCTCAAGAATTTCATATCAATGCCCCCGGACGCCCTGGCCGAGGACGCGCAACGCCTCATGGACGAGCAGCGGCTGTGGATGCTGTTCGTGGTCAAGGAAGGAAAGCTGGTCGGGTATGTGCGCACCGAGGATATCAGCGCGGCCATGCCTTCGCTGATGACCGGACTGGACAAGCACGAGATCAACTATCTCCTGTCCAAGCTGACCGTGGGCCGCATCATGCGCAAGGATATCACCTCCGTCTCCCCGGAGACGGAGATCGAGACTGCGGCCATGCTCATGCACACCAAGAACCTGGCCGGTCTGGCCGTGGTCAACCTCGAGGGCGACCTTATCGGCTACATCAACCGCACGGTCATGCTCGAAGTGCTGGCCGAGGAGATGGGGTACGGACAGGGCGGCTCGCGCATCGTCTTCGCGGTCGTGGACCGGCCCGGAGTGCTCAAAGAGGTTTCGGGCATCATCGACGCCATGGGCTACTCCATCATTTCCACCGGAACTTTCACCCACGGGGCGCGGCGCATGGTCGTCATCCGCGTGGACACGCCCAACCCGTCCTCCATCGCCGCAGCGTTGCAGAAAGCCGGTTACGACGTGGTCGGGCCCGAGGATTTCAAGCATGAATGGCAGTAGTCCCCTGCTCGAAGTCCAGGAGGTCAGCCTGACCTTCAAGAACGTGGCGGCCCTCTCCCGGGTCTCATGCAGTGTACAGAAGGGCAGCATCACCTCGCTCATCGGCCCCAACGGCGCGGGCAAGACCAGCATGCTCAACTGCATCTCCGGCCGCTACACCCCGACCAAGGGCAAAATCAACATGAGCGGCCGGGAGCTGTCCGGCGTGGCCGCGCACAAGCGCACGGGCTTCGGTCTGGCCCGCACCTTCCAGAACATCGCCCTGTTCCGCGGCCTGTCGGTCCTCGACAACCTCATGGTCGGCCGCCACTCGCGCCTTGATTACGGCCTGCTGGCCGCCATCTTCTACCTCGGCAAGGCCCGCGCCGAGGAGGACCGCCACAGGCACCGGGTGGAGGAGATCATCGATTTCTTGAACCTCTCACCCTACCGCCACCAGATCGCCGGACACCTGCCCTACGGGGTGCAGAAGAAGGTCGAGCTGGGCCGCGCCCTGGCCGCCGAGCCCGAACTGCTGCTCCTCGACGAGCCCATGGCGGGCATGAGCCTGGAAGAGACCGAGGACATGGCCCGCTCCATCCTCGACATCAACGAGGAGTGGGGCGTGACCGTCTTTCTGGTAGAGCACGACATGGGCGTGGTCATGGACCTGTCCGACCATGTCGTCGTGCTCGACTTCGGCCGGGTGCTGGCCAGCGGAACGCCGGAAGCCATCCAGAACAATCCCAAGGTCATCAGCGCCTACCTCGGCGACGATGACGCGCTTTACAAGGGACGCTAAATGACCGCTCCGTACGAAACCACCCTGCCCCGGCTGCTCCTTGATAACAGCCGCAAGCGCCCCGAAAGCACCGCCCTGCGCGAAAAAAGCTTCGGCATCTGGCAGCCCTTTTCCTATTCGAAGTACTGGGCCATCACCGCCGAGTTCGCGGCTGGCCTCAAATCCCTGGGCCTGGGCCGGGGAGACATCATCGTCATCATCGGCGACAACCGCCCCGAGTGGCTTTGGGCGCAACTGGCCATCCAGGGTCTGGGCGGCGTGTCGCTTGGGCTGTATCAGGACTCCCCAGGGGAGGAGATCAGCTATGTTTTCGAACTTTCGAAGGCCCGCCTGGTCGTTGCCGAGGACCAGGAACAGGTCGACAAGATCCTGTCCATCCGCGACGCCCTGCCCCTCCTTGAATACATCATCCATCACGACTCCAAGGGCCTGATCGGATACGACGCGCCGGGGCTCAAATCCTTCGACGAAATTCGCGCCCTGGGCAAAGACCGGGCGCACGAATTCGAGCGCTGGGTCGATGAAGTTTCCCCCGACGACACGGCCCTCATCGCCACCACATCCGGCTCCACCGGACGGCCCAAACTGGCCACGCTCTCGCACAAGAATCTTCTGTCCATGGCCTGGAACCTCGGCCTGGCCGACCCCAAGCGCGACTCCGACGAGTTTGTCTCCTTCCTGCCCCTGGCCTGGATGGGCGAACAGATGATGGCCGTGTCCTCGGCCCTTCTGTTCGGATTTTGCGTCAATTTCCCCGAAGAACCGGACACGGTGCTGGAAAACATCCGCGAAATCGGTCCGCACCTCATTTTCTCCCCCCCCAGGGTCTGGGAGAACATGGCCGCCAAGGTCCGGGTGCGCATCATGGAGACCACCCGCTTCAAGCGCGTCCTCTTCAACATCTTCATGCCCATCGGCCTCAAATACGCAAGCGCGGTCCTGCGCGGCGAGACGCCCTCGGCTGGTCTGCGCCTGGCCAACAAACTGGCCGACTGGGGACTTTTCCGGGCCCTGCGCGACCGGCTCGGCTTTTCGCGGGTGCGCTCGGCGTCAACAGGCGGCGCGCCGCTCGGGCCTGACACCTTCACCTTATTCCACGCCATGGGCGTGAACTTAAAACAGATCTACGGCCAGACCGAGATCGCAGGTATCTCCTGCATCCACCGCGACAACGCAGTCAGCTTCGAGACCGTGGGCGAGCCCATCGCCGGAACCGAAATCCGCATCTCCGAAGAAGGCGAAATCCTGTCCAGGAGCGATGCCGTGTTCAAGGGCTACCTCGGCAACGATACCGCCACCGCCGAAACCATCACCGATGGCTGGCTGCATTCCGGCGACGCGGGGTTCTTCAAGGACAACGGCCAACTGGTCATCATCGACCGCCTGTCCGACGTCATGACCACCGGCAGTGGCGTGCGCTTCTCCCCCCAGTTCATCGAGAACAAGCTCAAGTTCTCGACCTACGTGCAGGAAGCCGTGGTCATCGGAAACGGGCGCGAGTTCATCACCGCCATCATCTGCCTGGACGGCGACATTGCCGGGCGATGGGCCGAGTCCAGGGGGCTGACCTACACCACCTATCAGGATCTGGCGGCCAAGCCCGAACTCTACGACCTCATCGAGTCCGAAATCCGGGGTATCAATCCCTCCCTGCAGCCCGGCACCGAGGTGACGCGCTTTGCCCTGCTCTTCAAGGAACTCGACGCCGACGACGGCGAACTGACCCGCACAAGAAAGATCCGGCGCAAGGTCATTGGCGAACGCTACGTGGAACTGATCGCCGCGCTGTACGACGGCACGGACAACACGGACCTGTGCATCGCCATCACCTACCAGGACGGCTCGCACCGCGAGATGACAGGCGCCATCTGCATCCGCGACGTCCAGCAACAGTAAGGAACACAGCATGGAATATTACCTCCAACTCATCATCAACGGCCTGGTGGTCGGGTCCATCTACAGCCTGGTGGCCCTGGGTTTTGTCATCATTTTCAAGGCCACCAAGGTCGTCAATTTCGCCCAGGGCGAACTGGTCATGGTCGGAGCCTACGTCTGCTTTGCCCTGACCGTTCAGTACCAGCTGCCCTTTCTGGTCTCGTTCTTCCTGACCCTGGTCTTCTCCGTGATCCTGGCCATTCTCGTGGAGCGTCTGGTTCTGCGACCGCTTATCGGCGAGCCGATCATCTCCGTGATCATGGTCACCATCGGGCTCTCGTCCATGCTCAAATCCTTTGTGCAGATGACCTGGGGCACGCAGATCCAGGTCTTTCCGCCCATCCTGCCGCAGGAGCCGTACATGCTCATGGGCCTGCCCATCGCACCGGTCTACATCGCCGCTTTTGGCCTCTCGCTGCTGCTTTTCGGAGTATTCTCCCTCTTCTTCAAATATTCGTCCTTAGGCATCGCCATGCGCGCCACGGCTTTCGACCAGCAGGCGGCGCAGTCCATGGGCATCGGCATCAAATCCATCTTCGCCCTGTCCTGGTGCATCGCGGCCGTGGTTTCGAGCATCGGCGGCATCATTCTCGGCAACATCAACGGCATCAACGCCCAACTCGGCCAACTGGGCCTCAAGGTCTTTCCGGCGGTGATCCTGGGGGGCCTCGACAGTCTGCTCGGCGCGGCCCTGGGCGGGCTGATCATCGGAGTGCTCGAGAACATCTGCGAAGGCGCGGCCAAGGACCTCTTCGGCCTGGGTGGATTCAAGGAAGTGGCGTCCTTTGTCGTCCTGGTCATCATCCTCATGATCAAGCCCCACGGACTGTTCGGAACCAAGGAGATTGAACGGGTATGAGCATGCAAAAATGCGGACTTTTCTACACGACCTACGGCCGCGAGGACGGTCTTTTTCCATCCAGGTTCCAGAAGATCTGCCTGGCCCTTTTCTTCGCGGTGTTGCTGATCTGCCCGCAGTTTATGAACTCCTACGTCATGTCGATCATGAACCTGATCCTCATCGCGATCATCGGGGCGGTCTCACTCAACCTTCTGACCGGCGTCTGCGGGCAGATGTCGCTCGGGCATGGGGCCTTTCTCGGTGTTGGGGCATACGGCGCGGCGGTGTTCTCCAACATGGGCGCACCCTTTTTCCTGGCCCTTCTCGGCGGCGGGGCCGTGTCGGCCATGATCGGCATGATCTTCGGCATCCCATCGCTGCGCCTCAAGGGCATCTATCTGGCCATCTCCACCCTGGCCGCCCAACTTATCCTCGAATACGTGTTCCTGCACGCAGGCGGGCTGACCGGCGGAGCCAACGGGCTGCCTGTCGATGCCCCGGAAATCATGGGCTATTCCTTTGATACCGACTCCAAGATCTTCTACCTGATCCTGTTTGTAACCGTATTGTGCGTACTGGTCGTGACCAACGTCATCCGCAGCCGCCCGGGCCGGGCCTTCGTGGCCATCCGCGACTATCACCAATCCGCCGAGAACGTGGGCGTGAACCTGTTCGCCTTCAAGTTGCAGGCCTTCGGACTGAGCTCCTTTCTCGCTGGCGTGGCCGGAGGGCTGTGGGCGCACTACACCATGTACATCACCCCGGAACAGTTCTCCATGGGGCTGTCCATCAGCTACCTGGCCATGATCATCATCGGCGGCATGGGATCGGTCCTCGGATCCATCTTCGGGGCGATCTTCATCACCCTGCTGCCTGAAATGCTCAATCTGCTGACCTCGTCCTTAAGCGGCGTCGCTCCAGACCTGAGCGCCATCATCGTGCCCATGAAGGAAGGGGTCTTCGGGCTGATGCTGGTGCTCTTCCTCATCTTCGAACCCGAGGGCCTGGTCCGCAAATGGCGGCTGACCAAGGCCTACTGGAAACTCTACCCCTTTGCATATTAACGGTCCGGCCCTTTTAAAGCCGGGAAACCTTTTGCCGCATCCGGAGACACCATGAAAAAGCTTCTTGTTCTGACCATTCTGGTCCTGATCGCAAGCATCGGCACAGCCGCGGCCGCTTACAAGGTCGGAGTCCTGTCCGACCTGACCGGCCCGACTTCCAGCGTGGGCGCGCCTTACGCAGACGGCATCAAGGCCTATGTGTCCTGGCTCAACGACAACGGCGGCATCGACGGCAAGCCCGTGGAACTGATTCAGGTCGACTACGCCTACAACGTGCAGCAGGCTCTGGCCGCCTACAAGCGCTTCACCTCCAGCGGCATCGTGGCCATGCAGGGATGGGGCACGGGCGACACCGAGGCCCTGGTCAAGTTCGTGGCCAAAGACAAAATCCCGGTCTTCTCGGCCTCCTACTCCGCCCACCTGATGGACCCGGCCAAGGCCCCCTACAATTTCACCGCCGCCGCCGACTATTCCACCCAGGGCCGGGCCGGACTTAAATACCTGCGCGAATCCTGGAAAGAAGAGCGCGCCCCGAAGCTGGCCTTTATTTTCCCGGACAACCCATACGGCACCGTGCCCATCCCGGCCATGAAGGAATATGCCGTGGAGCTTGGCTTTGAGGTCGTGGGGCAGGAAAACGTGGATTTGAAAGCCATCGACGCCACCCCGCAGCTTTTAAGCCTCAAGAAAGTCGCGCCGGACTTCGTCTGGACCGGCGGCACCACGCCGTCCACGGCCGTGATCATGAAAGACGCCCAGAAGCTGGGCATAAAATGCACCTTCCTGACCAACATCTGGAGCAGCGACGAAAACATCTTCAAGCTGGCCGGTGAGGCCGCGACCGGCCATTTCGGTCTGCAGGGCGGAGTCATCTACGGCCAGGACGTGCCGGGCATGGCCACCATCCTTGAAGTGACCAAGAACGAACCGCAGATGACCCACTTTGTTCGCGGATACGTCTCCGCCATGGTCATGTGCGAAGGCATGAAAATGGCTGCGGCGAAAGGCGAAGTGACCGGCGAGAGCATCAAGGAGGCCCTTGAAACCATGCGCGACTTCGACCCCATGGGACTGGCCCCGGCCATCAGCTACTTCCCTGACGACCATCGCCCGAACATGTCCGTGAACATCAACACCTTCAGGGACGGCAAGCTCGAATTCGTCAAGACCGAAACCCTGGAACGCAAAAAGGAATGGCTGGGCCTTTGATCGGCAATGGGAGGGCGGCAGGGAGATGCTCCGCCGCCCTCCGCAAAATAATTCCAGCATCCTGATTTCAATCAATTCTTTGAGAAGAGCATAATGAACATCCTTCAAGTCATGAACCTGGAAGTGGTCTACAACGATGTCGTCCTGGTCCTTAAAGGCCTGTCCCTCGACGTGGCCACGGGCAGCATCACCACGCTGCTGGGTGCCAACGGGGCGGGCAAGTCCACCACTTTGAAGGCCATCTCCGGCCTCCTGGCCGGGGAAAATGGCAAGGTCACCTCCGGCTCCATTCTCTACGACGGATTGGAAACCGTGCGTCTGCTACCCGAAAAGCTGGTCCGCGCCGGAGTGTTCCAGGTCATGGAGGGACGGCGCATTTTCGAGGACCTCACCGTGGAGGAAAATCTGCGCTGCGGAGGTTACACTCAGCCCTCGCGACTTTTTGCGCACAACGCGGAAAAAGTGTACGCGTATTTCCCGAGGCTGAAAGAGCGGCGCACCCAGCTCGCGGGCTACATGTCCGGCGGCGAGCAGCAGATGCTGGCCATCGGACGCGCGGTCATGGCAAACCCCAAGCTGCTGCTCCTCGATGAACCATCCCTTGGCCTTGCGCCTTTGCTGGTCGAGGAAATCTTCGACATCGTGCGCCGCATCAACAAGACCGAAGGGGTCAGCGTATTGCTGGTGGAGCAGAACGCGCGCATGGCCCTGACCCTGGCCGACTATGGCTACATCATGGAGAACGGGCGCATCGTCATGGACGGAAAGGGCGAGGAGCTGCTGCAGAACCCTGATGTGCAGGAATTCTACCTCGGGCTCGGACACAGCGGGGAAAAGCGCAGCTACCACGACGTGAAGCATTACAGACGAAGAAAACGCTGGCTCGGGTAAGGCTGCCGCCCTTGCCGTGCCTTGATTTTGTGTCTTCTTACAACCAACACCAACCTTCACTTGACCGGAGCGTTCATGGACAGAACACAGGGCTTCCATCACGACCTTGAAACACAATCCCCATCCGCAAGGTCCTCCAGACAATGGCATGCCATCCAGACCTTGGTGGAAAAGGCCTTGTCCTTCGAGGGGGAGTTTCGAGAACGCCTTTCTTCGGCGGGGATCGTGGCGGACGAACTCCGCTCCCTGGACGACTTCACCTCCATACCCGTGCTGCGCAAAAAGGAACTGTCGCGTCTGCAGCGCGAAAAGGGGCTGTCCTGGTTCCTGTCCTGCCTGCCCGGACAGCTTTCGCGCATCTATCAGTCCCCCGGTCCCATCTACGATCCCGAAGGCCGGGGAGCGGACTACTGGGGCTGGGCCGAAGCCTTCCACGCGGCGGGCTTCAGGTGTGGGGATCTGGCGCAGATGACCTTCAGCTACCATCTCACCCCGGCCGGGCTGATGCTTGAAGAACCCCTGCGCGCCCTGGGCTGCGCCGTGGTCCCGGCGGGCCCCGGCAATTCCTCCGTGCAGTTGCAGCTGATGCAGGAGCTGCCCGTGACCGCCTTTGTGGGCATGACCAGTTTTCTCAAATCCCTGGGCGAGAAGGCCAGGGACAAGGGACTCGATCCGAAAAAGGATTTTGGCCTCAAGGTGGCCTTTGTCGCGGCTGAGCGCCTGCCCGAAAGTCTGCGCACGGAAGTGCAGGACATGTTCGGCATAATCATCCGCCAGGGCTACGGCACGGCCGACGTGGGCTGCATCGCCTACGAATGCCCGGACCTGGGCGGCATGCATCTCTCCAGTCGGTGTTTCGTTGAAATCTGCGACCCGGTCACGGGTCTTCCCGTACCCGCGGGCGAACTGGGCGAGGTGGTGATCACGCCCTTCACTCCGGACTACCCCCTGATCCGCCTGGCCACGGGCGACCTGTCGCGACTGTCCGAGGAACCCTGCGCCTGCGGCAGGACTGCGCCCAAGCTTATGGGCATCCTCGGCCGCGTCGACGACACGGCCAAGGTGCGCGGCCAGTTCATCTACCCCGCCCAGGTCGCGCAGGCCATGAGCCGCTTCCCGCAGATCCTGCGCCATCAGGTGGTGGTCGAAAATGCTGGCGGTAAGGAATCTCTGACCCTGCGCATCGAGACGAGCGGTCCGGCGGACCCGAGCGTCGTGGGCGCAGCTTTCCAGGAAGTGGTCAAATTGCGACCGGTGGTGGTCACTTTGGGCCTTGGGGAAATCATCCCCGAAGGGGCTCCGGCACTTGTTGACGAACGCACATACGACTAGGGAACATCCATGACCAAATTTCCCTCCTATCCCGTCCTGCTCGTCGATGACGAGGACACGTGGCTGCGATCCTTTTCGCTGGCGCTCAAATCCCACGGCATCGACAACATCATCAGCTGCAACGACAGCACCCGGGTGCCTGAAATCCTGGCCACGACGCAGGTCGAGGTCATGGCCGTGGACCTGGCCATGCCCGGCATGTCCGGACAGGAGATCATCGACCTCGTGTCCGCCACAAACCCGGACATCCCCATCCTGGTCATCACCGGCATGAGCCAGGTCGAGACGGCGGTGCAGTGCATCAAGCGCGGGGCTTTTGATTTCTTCGTCAAGACCAACGACAAGAGCAGCCTGGTTTCGGGCATCCGGCATGCCATCGAGATCCGCGAACTCAAGCGCGAAAACAGCAGCCTGCGCACCCGCTTCCTGCAGGACACTCTCGACCACCCGGAGGCCTTCGCGCCCATCATCACCTGCTCCAAGGCCATGCGCTCCATCTTTCAGTATATCGAAGCCATCGCGCGCAGCACCCAGCCCGTGCTCATCACCGGCGAGTCAGGCGTGGGCAAGGAGCTGGTGGCCAAGGTCATCCACGATTTGAGCGGTCGTCAGGGGGACTTTGTGCCTGTCAACGTGGCCGGCCTTGATGACAACATCTTCGCCGACACCCTGTTCGGGCACAAGAAAGGCGCTTTCACCGGCGCGGACAGGGCAAGGCCCGGCCTGGTCGAGAACGCCAAGGCCGGCACCCTTTTTCTCGATGAAATCGGTGATCTGCCACAGGCCTCGCAGGTCAAGCTCTTGCGTCTGGTGCAGGAGCGCGAGTACCTGCCCATCGGGTCCGATGTGACGCGCAAGACCGACGCCCGCATCATCGCAGCCACCAACGTGGACCCGCTCGTGCTGGGCGAGACGGAGCGGTTCCGCTCCGACCTGTACTACCGGCTGCGCGCCCATCACGTGCACCTGCCGCCCTTGCGCGAACGCCGCGAGGATCTGCCCCTGCTGGTCGACCACTTCCTGCGCCAGGGCTGCCAACAGCGCAAGCGCCCCGCAGTGCCGGCCCAGCTGCTGCCACTGCTGTCTGGCTACGATTTTCCCGGTAACATCCGTGAACTGCAGTTTCTGATTCTGGACGCCTTAAGCTGCTCCGGGGACGACGAACTGGACATGGATCGCATCAGAAGACACGTGGACAAGCACCCCGCCGCCACGCGCAGAATCCTGCCCAAAGAGGGCTCGCGCCTGCAGTTCGGCCCAGAACTGCCGACCCTCAAGCACGTCTGCGCCGAACTGGTGCGGGAATCCATGCGCCGCACCGCAGGCAACCAGGCCATGGCCGCGAGCATGCTCGGCGTGTCGCGGCAGGCGCTGAACAAGCGCCTGAACAAGCTGCTCCTAAGCGAGGCCGACGACGAATGACCGCCGGACGGGAGGATCTGCTGCACAGGCTGCGCGAACTGGAACGCGCCAACCGCCATCTGTCCCGCGAGTTGCAGGATCTGCGCGCCCTGGTCGACACGCCCCTTAATGTCATGCTCTTTTCCTTCGACCTGAACTACAACTACATCTCCTTCAACCAGGCCCATCGGGAATTCGTCAAACACAACTGGAACCTGGACATTCATCCCGGCCTGCATGTGTTCGACATCCTCGCCGACGCCGAAGAGCGCGCCGCGTCCCGACGCAACTTTGACCGCGTCCTGGCCGGGGAATCCTACATCCTGCGACGTAAGTACCGCAAACCCAGAGGGGAAATCGGCTTCTACCAGAACACCTACGTGCCACTGGTCAGAGGCGGGGAGATCCTTGGGGCGGTGGTCTTTGCCCACGACATTACCGAATGGAGCGAACGCGAAGAGGAAGGCAAGAAGTATCGGGCCATCTTCGAAAAGGCGCTGGAAGGCATCTACCGCTCCACCGCGGCGGGCCAGTTCATGGAGGCCAACCGCGAGATGGCCCGCATCCTGGGCTACGATTCCCCCAGGACCTCATGTCCTTTATCACCGATATCAGCAGGCAGCTGTACTGCGACCCGCAAGACAGGGAACTGGTCTTTTCCATTCTGCGCCGCGACGGGGTGGTCAAGGACTTCGAGACACGCATGCGCCGCAAGGACGGCACGCAAATCTGGGTGGAGTTCAACGCCAGAAGCGAAAAGGATGACGAGGGGCGTACGGTGTTCATCGAGGGCAAGCTGACCGACATCACCACCCGCAAGGAGGCCGAGCGCAAGGCCGAACTGCGCGGGCAAAAGATGATTCAGGCCGACAAGATGTCTTCGCTAGGGGTCCTGGTGGCGGGCGTGGCCCACGAGATCAACAACCCCAACAGTTTTCTGACGCTGAACCTGCCGCTTCTGCGCGACGTGTGGGCCGACGCCCTGCACGTGCTGGACGAGTACCAGGATGAACATGGGGATTTCGTGCTCGGCGGGCTTGAATATTCGGAGCTCAGGCAACAGATGCCGCTCCTGCTGCAGGGCATGGTCGACGGGTCGGAGCGCATCAAGGACATCGTCTCAAGGCTCAAGGACTATTCCCGCCAGCGCCCCGAAGGTGAACGAGAAGCCACGGACGTCAACAACGTCGTGACCGGGGCCCTGGCTTTCGTGCGGCACAAGCTCAAGAGCGCGGCGCCGAACTATCTGGTGCGCATGGCTCCGGAAGCGGTCCTGGTGGAAGCCGACCTGCAACGCCTCATCCAGGTGCTCATCAACCTGCTGGTCAACGCCTGCGAAGCCGTGCCCGCCAAGGGCGGCGAGATCACTTTGCAGGTATTGTCCGGGTATGGGGAGGACAGGGCCTGGGCCGGGGTGGAAGTGCGCGACAACGGCTGCGGCATCTTAGCCCACGACCTCAAGTACATTCAGGACCCGTTCTTCACCACCAAGCGCGAAATGGGCGGAACCGGGCTTGGGCTTTCCATCTCCTCGGCCATCATGCGCGACCACGGCGGACGTCTGGAATTCGCCTCCCGGCCCGGCCAGGGCACCACCGTGCGCATGCTCCTGCCTATGACACGGTGATTGGTGAATAGTGAGTGGAAAAAACATGTTGGAGGCAGGAGCGCTGCTCTTTTCCGTCCAATCACCATTCACCAATCACCATTCACTACCTGCTAAGGAGTCTTCTCAATCGCCCTTTCCTTCACTATGGCGCTGTCCATGGCGAAGTCGATGATTCCCAAAACAAGATAGCCCAGGGCCACAAGCACAAGCAGTATCAGCACAAGCTTCATGGTCTGGCGGGGCTGTTTCCAGAACAAGAACGCGGCCACCGCTAAAATACCCAACCCGATCAATGGATTGGTTGCAATCCAGGTCCAGAGTCCCGTGATGAAGGCGTGCATGCGCACCTCCGGCTATTTTTTCATATTCACGAACTGCAGCGGCAGTTCGAATTTCGATTCCCGCAAGAGCGCCATTACCGCCTGCAGGTCGTCGATCTGTTTGCCTGAAACGCGCACCTGCTCGTCCTGAATGGCGGCCTGGACTTTGAGTTTACTGTCCTTGATCATCTTGACCAGCTTGCGGGCGGCGTCCTTGTCGATACCGTCATGCAGCTTGATCTCCTGTTTGAGCTGACCTCGGGAAGTACTCTCCGGTTCGCCGAATTCCAGGGCCTTGGGATCGACCTTGCGGCGTACAAAATGGGAGATGAGCATGTCCCGGATGGCCCGTATCTTCATCTCGTCTCCAGTGACCAGAGACAGAATCTTTGTCTTGCGGTTGAACTCCATTTCGGTGATCACGCCCTTGAAGTCGTAGCGAGTCTCAACTTCCTTGCGCACATTGTTCACCGCATTATCAACTTCCTGCAGATCGATTTCATTCACAATATCAAACGTTGGCATCACTCCTCCTTTTCGTCTTGCCGTCTATCGCAATATGGGCGCAGCTGACCCCAAAACCCCATCGCCGTCAAGCTTCCCGGCCAAATGTATTCATGGAAGCAGGCACATAGATGCTCGAAAATACACACCTCCCGCATCCGATTTAAGGCACGTTCACAAATTATTTTCAAACAAATCAAACTTCGCATAAAAGATTATTCACAAAGCATTTGACATTCCATAATTCTCTACTATGAAATAAGCTACTTTCTTTGATGGACTGCATCGTCATCACCGACCCTATTATAGCTACGGAGTAAAAATGGAAGACTATCTGAAACAAGCAATTGAAATCGTGAAGGCCCAGGCCTCTGTTCGCAACATGAACGAAGAGGAAATCACCTCTATGATCCGCGCTCTGGCGCAGAGCATCCGCAGCGTCGCCGAAGGCACAGTCCCTGTTGCCGACGTCGAACCTGCCGTGGACCCCAAGAACGCCATTCGCGAAAAAAGCGTCATCTGCTGCGAATGCGGCAAATCCTTCAAGGTCCTGACCAAGCGCCATCTGGCCACGCACGGTCTGACTCCCGAAGAATACCGCGAAAAATTCGGCTACAAGAAGGGCACCTCCCTGGTGGCCAAGTCCCTGGCGCGCGACCGCCGCAAGACCATGCAGGGCATGAAGCTCTGGGAAAAGCGCAAGAAAGCGGTCAAAACACCGGAATAAATAAAAAAACCCTCAATGAGGGTTTTTTTATTTCCGGGCCTCAGGAGAACTTCAGGCCCTGCGTCGTTCAATGAGCCTGTCGTTGAGCAGGTCGATGCTCTCCAAAAGATCTTCCACGGCACAGGGTTTGAGCAAAAAATCGTTGGCCCCGGCCCGCATGGCCTCCATGGCAATATCCGTGTGAGCATGACCGGAAAGGATGATCACGCCGAAATCATCGCCTTTGAGTTCGCGCATTCTGCGCAACACGTCCACACCATTCACGTCAGGCATCTTGACGTCAAGGACGACCATGTCCACGCAATTGTCGGCGAACCAGTCGAGGGCGGCCTGGCCGGAATTTGCCGTGACCACACTGAGTTTCTTGCGCCGCAAGTATTTGGTCAATGTGGCCAAAAAATCCTCTTCATCATCCACAAACAGAAGCCTGCAGTTTTCAAGAGAACTCATGATCCCTCCATTAATTCAGACATTTATGGGACAGGCAATATCCCCGAGCCTGATCGGAACATCGGTCGCAACCTGTATCGTGATCTCGCCATCATCACACGCAACGACCAGGCCCTGACCAATGTTTCCGCGCCGAGGGTGCGTGAATCTGTATGCGGCGCCGACCACGACGGGCGGACAGCGTCTCAAGTCAACGCCAGCTTCATAATAGCCATTGACCTGTTTCAATCGGAATATTTCTCCGCACTTAAGATCAGCAAGCATGGCATGCCATTTTATTCCCAGTAGAAAATTAATTCCGGCCATCAAGAGACCGGTCAGGCCAAAAAATGCTGCCAGCAAAAAAGGTTCGATTCCTGTCCAGCGCATGACCGCTGAAGGAGAATGAGCCCGGCGATCCTCGGAATCGGCAAAGACGCGCAAGGTAAAAACCAGCGCCGGATTCTGCTTCTCGCCAAATTTGTCCCGGACCTTGAACACGTACTCGCCGGGTTTGGGATGGGAGTTTACCAGAATGTGCCCACGCCACATCCCGCCGCCGAACATGTAGCCCGTAAACACGCCGTCAGGCACGATGCGAACGGAGCCGTCAGCCACAGCGCCCTCGATGATAAAATCCTCGATGCGGTCGGTCTTCGGCGGCATGGGACCGCTTATGGCATACCGCTCTCCGGGGATCAGGCGCACATGCCCGGAACCGCCGAAAATCCCGCCGCGCAGGCCGTCGAAAAGAATCATCAAGGCCAATGCCAGCAGAATCATCGCCGCAGTGCCGCTTGCACGCTGAAAGCGCCAAATGCGTTCGGCTCGGATCACGCCGTGTCTCCGCACATGGAGTCAAAGCTGCGGCGCAGCCAGCGCTTGGCCACGAATCCCACAACCATGATGGGCAAAAGCATCCCACCAAAAACCTTGAGGAAGACCATGGTGAATTCGTCAGGTCGTCCGGAGGCTACATACATGGCAACGGTCAGCGCCCCTAGAACCAGAACGTTGATGGAAAGGACAATAATCTTGTGCAGTAGAAAGAATTTGTATTCGCTCATCTCGGCACTCCTTGAATGAGGACGGGGCGGTCAGGAGTAGACTGACCGCCCCCGATGTCCTCGAGGTATTACTTCTTGAAGATGTCCGTCTTTGAGATGTTCATGAAGCGGATGGCCTTGCCTTTTTCCTTCCAGTAGATGCGCACTTCGTCGCCGGCATCCCACGTGTATTCCGGGAAGTTGAAATACTCCTCGGGTACGCTGAATGTCACAAGCAACTTCTGACGACCGGAATAGATCGTGATGGCCTTCTTGTCCTTGTCGACCACGGGGAACTTCTTGGCTTTATTTTCGCCTTTGTCGAATACCAGGGGATGGTCCTTGGCGATGTCTTTTTGCGCATCAACGATGGTGATGGGCAAATCTTCAATCACCTGGGTGCTCGGGTTGAAGATCTTGATGATCTTGGCGTCAACATCGATCTTCATGCGCAGTCCGACCTTGGGGTCGGCGCCGCGCTCTGCCGGATCAGTGGGCATCGTGTAGGTATGCGGAGGCAGGATCGCATAGTCGGGATTCTGGGAATCCATGTTCTTGTCTTCAATGACGGTCACGGTCTGTTTGTCCATGTCGAACGCGATGACCCGTCCCTGATCGACTTTGCCATATTCATCGCAACCCAAAACCCCGAAGGTCAGTACTGCGACCATGAGCATGAAGAGAGTTCGTTTGATATTCATGTGTCTGCTCCTTGTTCCTTGCGCTCTAGCTCTTACGGTTCTTCGAAGCCAATTCCATCTTCACTCCCTGGACCATGCGCACGAATATGTACGAGGACATGGCCACAACCAACCCGAGAACCAGGACCGTCGAAGCGGTATTGAGAAGGTCCTTGTAGGCGGGCAGCCAAGGCTGGACCAATTTCAGCAGAATGGACAACATGCAACCGATGACGGCCAGACCGAAGGCGATGCGGATGCCGTAGCCCTTGATGTACTTGGTCGCAACCGCGCCGACCTGAGCGCCCATGGCCGCGCCAACAAGCATGATCATGGCCGCGACCAGCTCGGTCCGACCCTTCCAGGTGTAGGTGGCCGCACCATACAGGCCGGAGATGGCCACTTCAAAAAGGTCTGTGCCCACCGCAACGTGAGTCGGGCAACCAATCATGTAGATCAGGGCGGGCATACGGATCAGACCGCCGCCGATACCGAGAATACCAGCGAGCCAGCCGGTGAAGAAGCTGACGAAAATAGGCAGCCAGGCGGAGCAGTATATGCCGGCTTCCTTCAGGTGGACCATTGGGGGAATCTTGATCTTGTGCAGGGTCTTGTGCCACTCGACGCCAGTCTCAAGGCCGGTCAGCTTTTCACCACGGGCGAGGGCGGCTTTTTCCTTGGCCCTGCGCTTGGCGACATCATGAAAAACCATCCAGGCGATGAAAGCCAGTAGCCCAATGTAGATCCAGCGCACGACCTTCTCTACACTGCCGATTCGCTCCAGCCACATGACCATCTGGGCCCCGGCCTCGAAGCCGACCACCGTACCGACCAGCATGATCATACCAAGTTTGTAGTCCACGTTTCCGAACTTGCCGTGACGCATGGTTGAAATAAGCGACTTGCCGGCCATGTGCGCGATATCCGTGCCAATGGCGAAGGCCATGGGGAAGCCGAGGATGTTGAGACCGGGGGTCACCATCCAGGCCCCGCCCATTCCAAAAAAACCGCCGATGATGCCGACACCTACGCCAAGAATGATCAGGCCGGGCCAGAAAATTTTAACGCCTGCGATGGGCATGAGGACATAGAGCCATTCCATGGTTTATCTCCTTAACTTGTGTACGGTTTAGTGTTCTGCCAGATCACGGGACTTCAGATCGATTCCGATCCAGCTCATGATAATGTCGGCGATGACGCCGAAGATCACGCCGGTGACAGGAATCAGAATGATTGTCAGGATCATGAACTGGAAATGGCTCTCGTTGTACAAGTTTGCCCACCAAGCGAGTATCCCGGTCAACTTGCGCGTGTCCGCCACCAGCACGATGGGAGCCGCACCACCACCGCCAGCGGCGAGGGCGAAGCTCGGACACAGCACGATCATTGCCATCAATGACCACCACAGCTTGCTTAATCTTGCTTTCATCTTAACCTCCAGAGTTGTTTGCTTCCCACTTCCGGCCTTCTGCGCAGCCAGCCTTGCCTCTTTCAAACCTACCCCGGCTATCGGAGTGTTTCCCGCAACGCTCGAAATCACGCATTGCTATCGCCACTTTGGCAAGGAATGTGCCAGGCCCATCGCGCACTTTTTTCGCCTTTTATTCTGGAGTATTAGAGATAATAATTGCGCAATATTTCGAAGCATGTTAAAAAATGCACAAAATATTTCGCATTTCAGCAGTCTTCCCAGCCAAGGAGTTCGCATGCGCTACTCGTATCCGCCCATTCTGAACCCGGTCATCAACCTGGAGAAACCCATCAAGGAGTGGAGCTTCACGCGCCTGCTGCTCCTGGTCGGCACCCCTCTGGTCGCTGCGGTCATGCTGATCATGACCGTGTCCACATACCGCATCGCCTCCCACTACCTGAACCGGGCCTATGCGAGGAACGCCCATACCAGGGCCCTGGCCCAGGCCCATGAAATCCAGCAACTCCTCGTCGAGGCCCGCTACGAAGTCCTGAACCTCGGTCACGCTGACCTGACGGTCGAGTCCATTCAAGCTTACATGATGGGCAAGCCCGCGACGAAAAGGAACCGCTACGCCGAGATAGCCTTCCATGCCGTGGATCCGGACAAGAACTTCCTGCTCCTGAACACAGGGGAACACCTCTGGCGGGTACCGAACGACAAGGCTTCAGAAATCAAGTTTGGGACATTCACCAGAAAGGAGAAAGTCGAGGGAAAGCTGGAAGATTTCGTGCAGATCGAACCGCCAGTCCAAGTCTACTACACATCCATCCCGTACCTCGGTTCCGTAGAGAACATGGAATTTTCAGTCATTCGACTGAGTACTCCGGTCATGGACCGGGACAAGACATTCATGGGCTACCTGACGCTCTCAGTGGACATTGTCGAAATCCAGCGCGTCATGACACTTTTCTCATCAAGGCAGTCGCCCCTGTACATCTTCCCTCAGGAAAGGGAGCGCGCCAGAAGTTTCTTCTTCGACGCCGCAGGCTGGCTCATCTGCGAGACGGGGCCCGCGGCCACGGGACGGGCCCATATCTCCATTGACGCCATTCGCACCGGACTGCAGGGGGACATGGGCCGACCCGGCTTCGACAGCGCGTTCCGCCCCAATCCACAGTATGAAAAATACTGGGCCGCGGTCTCAGCTGTGCAGTCAGGCAAAGATGGGGAAATCGACTTTTCGAACTTTTTGAACGATCCGGCGAACACGGCCAAAGACCACTTCCTGTATTACGTGCCTATCCGGTTTCAGGAGGAGGCGGGCCGCGACCCGGCCATCCTCGGAGGCATCGGGTGCGTCGACAGCAGTTTCATGCTCAAGTCCTCGCGCTACGAGATTGCCCTGGCTCTGACCATTTCCTGGCTCGGCGCGCTTCTCCTGACCCTGGGAGCCTTCTTCTACCTCAACCGCAGGATCAGCAAACCCCTCAATATCCTCACCGTCGCCGCCGAAAAGCTGGCCCTCGGTGACGAGACGTCCACTCTCGACCTCTCTCCGCTTCCCAAGGAATTGCGCCATCTCCAGCACGCCATGAACGTTCTGCTGCTGCAGTTGCAGGCTGCGCGCAACGAGACAACACTCCGTCAAAACAAAGTTTTTGATGAAATGCAGCGTCAGCCGGTCTGTCTCGACTCCATGGTCGACGCGCTCCGCACGGAAAAATACCAGGACAATGGGGTCACATCCGGAATTGTCGGTGCCAGCCATGCCATGCGCGAACTCAATGCCATGATCCACAAGGCTTCCCAGGTCATGGCCGACGTGCTCATCATCGGGGAGACGGGGACCGGCAAGGAGCTCACGGCCGAGGCCATCCACCGCGGCAGCGCCCGAGCCAGCGGACCTTTCATTTCCATTAATTGCGGAGCTCTGGACGAAAACCTTCTGATGGATGCCCTGTTCGGCCACGTTAAAGGAGCCTTTTCCGAGGCCAAGACCGACCGCAAGGGCGCTTTTCTGGCCGCGTCGGGAGGCACACTGCACCTCGACGAGATCGGCAACGCTTCGCCCAAGGTCCAGCAGGCCATGCTTCGCGCCCTCGCGGCGCGGGTCATCCGCCCCCTTGGCAGCGACCAGGAGCAGCCCTTTGACGCGCGGGTCATCTCGGCGACCAACGTCGACCTGCTCGAATGCTCACAAAGCGGAACGTTTCGTGAAGACCTCTACTACCGTCTGGCAGTCATCACCATCACCACACCGCCTTTGCGCGACCGCAAAGAGGACATCCCCGCCCTTGTGCGCACGTTCCTCGCCGACGAGGCCCAGGGCACGGGCAAGAACCCGCCCGATCTGAGCCGGGGGGCCCTGGACAAGCTTCTGCAGTACGACTGGCCCGGCAACATTCGTGAACTGAAGAACTGCATCACCCGGGCAATGACCTTTGCCGAAGGCCAGATTCTTCTGGCTGACCACCTCGCCTTCGGCCAAACCAAGTCGTTGTCGCGCGACACCGAACTCGCACCGGTAATCCCCATTCAAAAGGGAGCAAGCGCCCCGGCCTGTTCCGACGTGGCCGCGGAGACGGAAACCCAGCCTTCGGGCATGCATCGGGACAGATCACGGCAAACCAAGACTCAATTGCGCTCGACCGCTTCCGACGATCTGCGGGGCCTCGACCTCAACCATCGGCAAAAAAAAGCCTGGCCTTCGATTGTCGCATCCGGTGGCACGAACCGTGCTTTGTATCAAAGCGCCCTTGGGGAGGAAATCTCGGTGCGCACTGCGCAATACGACTTGCAGGACATGGTCAACAAGGGCCTGTTGATCAAATCCGGCAAGGGACCTTCATCACGATATGTCGTAGCCGCTTTGAGTAATCTGCATCAGCGAGAATGATCCATGGGATTCCGTAACTGGCTTGACGCTATTCTCACCAAAGGGCTGCCCAGGCACGATCACGATACCGTGCTGAAATCTTTTCGCATTCAATATACGCATTTCAAGGATCTACTCCTGTCCAATGCTGAATTGGGCACGCTAATGGCCGAAATAGACGAAAAGCTTAAAGGATCCGCGTTGTTCGGCACAAGCGAAATCCGCGCACTGGCGACTCGGAGCGTCTTTCACACCATGCGCATGGTCACGGCACTGAACGTCATCTCCGGAAATCGCTACGGCATCCTTCAGGAAATGGTGGAACACATCAACGGGCGCATCTCAGGCATTCTCGACAGCAAACCTCAGCCCATCGTGGACGTCTTCACATATCCCCTCTCTGCGGTGGATAGAAGTCTTCTCGATATCGTCGGAGGAAAATGCGCAAACCTTGGCGAAATCCATAATCACGCAAACATTTCCACACCGGCAGGTTTCGCGATAACCACTGCCGCTTATGACGCTTTCCTGCAAACCGCAGGCTTGCGCGATGAAATCCTCAAACTTCTTCGCGAGGCGAAGCGGGAGGATCCAGCAACCGTTGTCTCAGTGTCGGAATCCATTTTCAAGACAATCGACCAGGTCCACGTCCCCGAGCATGTCCTGCGCGCGCTGCTCGGCGAATGGGATTCAACCTTTCACAATCCCATGTCGGTTCGGGCCGCATTGCGTTCCAGCGCCATCAGCGAAGATGGAATCCTCTCCTTTTCCGGCCAATATCGGACCATCCTCGGTGTCACCAGACAATCCTTGGAGAGCGCTTTTCGCGAAGTGCTGGCCAGCCTTTTCTCTCCCCGGGCCATCACCTACCGCATTCATCATGGCGTATCCTTCGAGCAATGCGCCATGGGCATGGCCTGCATTGAAATGGTCGATGCCGTGGCCAGCGGGATCATTTTCTCCCGCCACCCCGTCAATCCGCTCTCCGATGAAATGGTCCTGAACGCCATCTGGGGCCTGGGCGCCTATGCCGTGGATGGAA